>Ga0315273_10004383_pt1 | contig 17291 bp, 21 predicted proteins | sample YL17G02_0_MG_FD_205753 | JGI IMG/M metagenome (GOLD analysis project Ga0315273, IMG submission 205753) | Sediment microbial communities from Yellowstone Lake, YNP, Wyoming, USA - YL17G02_0 | ecosystem: Environmental > Aquatic > Freshwater > Lake > Sediment | place: USA: Wyoming | collected...
CTTCTCGAGCCACTGCGCAGGAAACGCCTTGGTCCATGCGCCCTGCGTGTTGCGCTTGAGGCGGAACATGCCCCTCACTATCTCGGTCTCACTTTTTTGCTCTTCCATGATTTCCCTCCTTTTTGCCTGCCTTCCATGTCGATGGCATGTCTATCGCCACACAATCTTCCTCTTCGTCTTTGAACTTGCGGAACGTTATCTTGGTGCGCGGCATCCGGCGCCTGCCCTTGTAGAATGTAGAGGACGCCGGAGTCAGTGAGAGCACGCGTATCTTGAGTCCTGTCGCTGCGCTACAATAATTCAAAACCCTCCTGACATCGCCGACTTTGTAATAGAGGTCGCATACTCGTGTCGCCCTGTACGCTACACCACGCTTGATCTCTTTCTCTGTCAGGCTTATGCGCGGATTGCGCTTGAACCTGTGGCGATATGTCAAAGCTTTGCTCATCGTTTCACTTCCTTTGTTGTTTTTGCCCATGACTCTGGTTTTGTCTTTACCACGACCCGGCTTTCCCAGGCGAGGTATGCGCAGGTCGCTGACATGCACGCGAATGCCGTTACCCCGATCAGGTTGCCATCCATGATTGCGGCGAATGTCATGAGGATGAATAGCGCCATCAGGACAGCCATTACGTTCACAGTCATTGCCTCACCTTAATTTTTCGTCCTCTTTGCGATTTCCTCAGCGATCGGAACCTTGCATATCATCAGGTTCTCCTTTCCCTCGATCGGTATCTGCTCCTTGCATATCCCTACGTGGCGATGGCAATGGAATATGCACTCGATGTACTGTTTCGCCATGCCATCACGCTTGCATGTCTCAAAGCGTTTGTGGTGGCGGATTTCCATTATTTCACCAGCCCCCTGAGCGGATCGAACTTGAATGCCTTGTGCACGACGAAACCCAGGGCGGCTATCGGAAGCGTTGTAATGGTGGCGAACACCAGCACGATCGACAGCGCGCCGATCTCCACATAGTCGCCAAAATTCATGCTTTCGTCTTTAGCCATGTGTTCACCTTGAAGCGGTCTGCGCCCAGGCGATCCTGATTATCTCCCTGAAACGCGCGTCCCCGAGTTCCCTCCTTGCCAGCTCCTGGATGTTGTGATGGAGCCTGGCTTCCCACTTCCTCTTCCTGAGCTTGTCCAAAAGCTTGCCGGTCTTGTGCTTGTAGAAGTTCACCTTCTTCTGGAAGGTGCTGTGGGTCTTGTCTATGCCCCCAATCTTCCCGCGGATATATTGCGGTTGGTGCTCGCATTCCGTTTTGCCGCATGCGCAACAGCGGGGCTTCTCGGACTTGCACTTCAGGCAGGCGTAATCGCCGGTCTCGTGGTTGTAGCTGTGGTTCGTCATCTGGTTGCATTTCAGGCAGTGCCCTAGGATGACCGTCTCGTCCTTGTCGTCCTTCCCTCTTTCAAATTCGCCGCAGCAATCACGGCAATCGCAAGGATCACCAGGCTGGGACTTCTTACTGTTCCAGTCCTCGAGGAACTCGGTTCCGCACTTCCCGCATCTGTACTTTGGATTCCTCGGATCGGTGGCACTGTCTACCATAGTCAGGTCGGCGATCTCCCCGCACGGGCAGCGGACGAAGTCGTCTGGCGTGATGGGGATTTTGTATTTGTCATCGTCGTCCTGCGCGGGATTGGCAGACTTCTTCGCCTCTTGAGTCTGGCTTCCGCTTTCGGTTGCACTCGTCGCGATATCATCGCCTTTTGCCTCCGCGCTTTCAAAGTCGCGCTTCATGCCGAGCGCGGTTCCGCATTCCTTGCAGAACTCGATTCCGGATTTGGCAGGGCATGGCGCCCCCTCCGTCCCGACCGCAGTGTCATTCTTTGGAGTTGCCACTTCCTTTGCCTCCGGTTCCAAAGCCTTCTTTATCGCGGCTTCGATTATCGCATTGATGCTCCACAGCGCGGCGTCGTGCGGATGCATGTCCCTATTGGTCTCGGTGTTTTGATAGGCGTCGAATCCTGCATTCAAAGCTCCTGTGCTTGTCAGCTTTGCGACCAGTGCAGCCTCGCTGCGCTCCCAGCCGAGCTTGAATCCTTCGGCGCCGCCCTTGACGTGGGCGTCAACCTCGCGCTTCGCGCTTTCCTCGAGCTTGGCTTGCATGACTGGGAGCCACTCTTTTTCACACTTTGATTGCTCGTCTTCCCTGACTTCATCCATGCGCACATAGTAGCAGCGTTCGCAGGCTACGGCTTTTTCTTCGTGGCATATTAGGCAGTCTTCAGCGACTTTGACCTCAGCCTTGATGCATGTAACGCAAATGCTCCTGGCGCCTCCAGACATGTCAACCCTGCCGCAGACTTGGCATTTGCTGGGCATGCGTTTTCCTGCTTCCAGGCCACGCTGGTATTCGGCTTCGAGGTGCTCCTTTGATTTGGCAGAGATAACGTCGCCAACAAACTTTTGCATCTGGGGCAGAAGCGCCGAGACTATGGCAGATGTGACGGCGCGGTCAACGGCCAAAGGGTCTTTCTGGATGGGGGTTGGCGCCGGAGGGGGAAGGCGTCTTTTCATCGGCTTCCTTTTGCGCATTGGCGTTGGTTTCAAATGTTCATCACTCATTCATCCCACCTCTTGTTTTTGTATTCGGTTTCGGCAAGAGCCTTGTATTCCGGAAAGCCCTTCGAGAAATATCCTATAAGGTCTTTGGCGCAATACTGGCATCCGCCGTCCGCAGCCAGCAGGATATGAATCACTTTCATTGCCTCTTCTTTGTTCATGGTCTTGCCTCCTTGCAGCCACAGTGGCATGCGAGGGAATATTCCCCTTCATACAGATGGAACCAGCTGCTGCTTGTCGGAGGGGAGCCCACGCCGTGCCCGCAATTCTTGCAATGCATATCAACCACCCCTAATGGCGACGTAGTCACAGAGCGCCATCGTCCTGTTGCCAATAAACACCTGCTCGTTAGCCAAAGGGTTTGGCGTCCGTTGGCAGAGTTGGTTTACAGTAGCTATCTGTGCGGCGGCGATCGTGGCGTTCAGGTTGTCGTAGTAATATTTCGAGGTGTTTGAAACGCCGGCGCTGTAGCCTTCCATGAACGTCTTATTCAGCATGTCGTTGCCGAGTATCAGCGCTTTTACCTGAATGGCTTGGATGCAGTCGGTTCTGATCTGCGAGATGTCTTCCTTCATCTGATTCAGGTCGAGGACACGCCAAATGCTAAAGGCTATGACGCCAAGCCCGAGGATGGCCGCCACAACGACGATCCCGTTGAGGATCCGGTTGGACTGCTGTTTCAAAGGTTTTGCTTCTTCCATTAGACGCGCCTCCAATCTGCCTCGATGGGTTGAGCCATTTCAGTCGTTGCCTTCTGTTTGGATGCCGCCACGGCGAGGACGGCGTCGACAAAAACGATGTAGATGAGAATGCATGCAAACTCAATGAACCAGGAGAATGCGAGGATAAGCGGGATCACGAAGAGCGCCACGGCGATGAGCTGGGTGCGCTTGCCCAGGATTTTCATTCTTTCAAAGATGCGCACGACGAAACGATACAGTGCCAGAACGTCGGTGCGGAGTTGGTCAACGCCGTTGGAAATTCCCATGAGCCTATACTTTATAGTAAAAATATATAAACCCAATAGTTCATATTGTGCGTGGAAATTTTACTTTGCCGTAATGAGGTAAGGAAGTAAGGAATCCAAAAATTCCACGTGTACTAACAAAAACCGCTATATAAAATATATCTTAACCTCCTAACTATACTCTAACCAAAAATGTATATGAATATACCTCGATAATATAGTAGTTAGTTAGTAAGTTAGTAAGTTAGTATATCTATCTAGCCTACAGCTTTGGAGTATTATAGGAGAGTATATAGCGCGTATAGCACATATATGTACGCGCATGTACGCGCGCATATAAACGTAGAAATCAAAAAAGGCCCTAACTTCCTAACTTGATCTTTTTTACGTCAGAGAAGTTTGTTACAAGCCACTCTAGCGAGTTCTATTTTCCTAACTTCACACGTATAAGTTAACGTATCTTAATCAGTCTCTAACTTGTTTATACATTCATCATACTTCTTTAGATTGATTAATACTGACCAAGTCTGGTAATCGTTCTGATCCTTTTGATTCTTTACCTCCACATCTGTATACCCAATTCGCTGTAAGTCCTTTACCAACTCAGCCAACTTTGTATAAGGCATGTCCTCCGCTCCACTATATTTCTTATATAATTTAAACGCGTTTGTTGATATGAGCACACACTTTTGCTGTATCGTGTCTGGCTTCAAGCTCCGTGCATTCTCCCGTTCTACCCCTATATATTTTATATAAATCCCCTTTTGGTTCGCATCGGTCTCATCGCGGTGTGTTGTCGCATACTGCATGAAGTTTTTGAGGTTTTGGAATTCCTCATCCTTCACAGCCTCTTGTATTTTGACATACACCATATCACACAATGCTTTGTCATTGCCAGCCGTAAAGGGGTCAATCCACGGATATTCAAACTTCACTTCTCCCTCGTGGAGCATCTCGATGTAGATCTTCATCCCGAGCACAACCTCGGCAAGGCACTGCGCACGCCTTGGTGTTATATGGGAATCCATGTCTGTGAAAATCTGGGCTATCCTCTGTACTTCGTTCGTCAGCCAATCAACTCCCCGGTCCCTAAGTATATTGTCGAGCTTCTCGATCAGCTTCTTCCCGAAGACGCAACTGCGCTTCATGAGGATCCCATATGCTCCAAAGTATTGCTCCTTTTTGAAGTCGGCGCCATAGTCGCACTCGAGCACAAGCACACGGTCCATCACCGCTCCTTGCTTGTCCTGCTCAACTGCGATTGGCATGATGTTCGAGGTAAAGATGAACGAGCAGAACGCGGAGTACCTGTCGAGCGTCTTGTCCTTGTTCCCTCTTTTGGTCGCCAGCGTCGAGGATGCTCCCGATTTGAATATGGAAATGTTCTTCATGAACACATCCTGCGCCTCGTCGACGACCCTCGGGAACGTGCAGGCGGTGAACTCGGTGCCCAACCTGAACGCCGATTCAACGGCGTCTGAAGCCAGCACCTCCTTTTCCCCAAAGACAAATGTCGCCGCAGTCGTTGCGATCTGAGTCTTCGAGCTTCCCTTTGACCCATACAAATACAGGTACGGGAAGATAGTGATCTGGCTCGCCTTCAATACATATGCAAGGGGCGCTATACAGGCGTAGCCCCTGGCGATCAATGCGCTGTATGTATTCTTGGACGGCATGGCGGATATGAAATCCATAGTTGCCTGCAGCACCGTTCTGTACTCGTTGGCGTCCGCCTTGCTTGCCTGCTCCATGGCGAACATGAACTGCCTGAAGAAAACATCCTGGCTGTCCGTCGTCGGGTGCACCGTCTCCGGGGTCACAGCCATCGTATACGTCTGCGTGATGTCGCTATAGTATATGCCGACCGCAGGGTAGACCTTTGTCGTCTTGAGCGGCGTGTTGGTTCTGATGTGCGCAATGATCCGCTTCAACTCCTCCTTGGCGCAAAGCACACACCCTTTGAAATACAGGTAATCCACAATCTCGTCTATGTCCCCGACGAACGCCTCGCCGTTGAACCTAATGTCCCACTTGCTGACCTTCTCGTCCTCGAGCGCCTCGTACTCCACCTTTGATATGAACTCGATGTTGCCGCTGACGACCTCGGTCTCGTAGACCACCTCGACCTTCTTGACCTCATCGACAACCGTGTCGCCTTCCCTCCTCTTTGTCTTCTTGTCCCGCACGGTGATCTTCTCGAGCACGATGTTGCTGTCGGTGTATTTGTATTGCTCGGTGATGGTCGTCTTCCCGTCCTCGTCGCGCACGACGACCCTTGGGAATATCATCCGCACACGGGACGACTTGCTTTCCACATGGCGCTTCTTCTCGAAGTCAAATGCCTTCTTGATGGTCAGCTCCCTGTAGCCCTCTGGCGAGTCGCTCCATTTCATGAACGGGTTCTTGTCGTCAAAGAATTTCCTTATCTGCTCCTTTGAAGCATTGTAGTAAACCAGCTTGCAGGCGAGCGCCATCTCGGCTTCGCTCCTGCTCGTGTAGTCGGCGCTCATCGTGCCTGCGATGAGGTCCTTGAACTTTGGGTCGTGGCTGGCGTGCGCGAGCACCATCTCGATGTCGACGTTCGTCTGTGGCGTCACCGGCCCCGCGCCTGCGCGCATCCTCGGCGGATACGTGTAGCCAAGCGCGCAGATCTGGTTGACGAAAAGATCGTACTCCTCCTTTGTTATCTTCCTCGGCTCCTGCATCCCGCCGACGAGCTCGTACTTCCTCCCGCTCGGGTGCAGGCTTCCTGCGCCGACGACATAATGCTTGCCCGTCCTGATTTCACAAATCAGCTCGAGCCCCTTTTTGATCTGCGTGTATTCCTCGAGCCAGTCGCAGAGGAAATAAAGATGATAGCCCTTGCCGGTCTTGACGACGTAGTTGTTCTTCAGCATCTCGTCGAACTTGCTGAACACAACTTTGACATCCTCGAAGTTTTCCCAGTCCATTATAAGAAGCTTGTTCCCCGCGATCACGCCGTGGTCCGGGTATTTCTCCGCCCATTTCTTCCTCGTCTCCGCGTCAGGCGGGACGTCCGTGAACGCATCCCATTTGCTTTCTGGCAGCTCTGTAAAAAGAGGCATCTTCTCCCCGTGCTTTATGGGGAACGTTCCAACACCGCGCTCAGCCCAGAAATCATAAGGATTCATATCCGCACCACCAGCTTCACCTTTTTAGGATGGCAGAATTGGAGCCTAGAGTTTATAACCCTTTGGAGGCGCCCATCTACAATGCATATTACACCCTTTTAAGCTTTTCCGCAGAAAGGGCAAGCGATCAACATGGGCAAGCAAGTCAGGAACAAAATGGTTGTCGAGGAAGGCTACGTCTGGAAGCGCAAGATACTTTTCACTGGGCGCTCATTTGTCCAGACGATTCCGCCGGAAGCGTTCACCTATCTGGGCGTTGATCTTAATAAGCCAATCGGAAAATTGCCACCCCTCAAATGGAAGGCCTGCTACTCAGAGAAGCTCGGCCCCTATCTCACCATCTCGCTCGACCTTGACTGGGACCACGAGCAGTTCGCCAAAGCCGTGATGGAGACGCGCAAGCTTCTGGAGAAGCAGGGCACGCGCAAATCCACTTTGTCAAACTGGCCGAAGAAGGATACGAAGGTGAAACGTGGATGAAACGCTTCCTTCGCCTGGAGTGGATATATCGCCGTGCAAGGATCCAACACGTATGCTCAAAATGCGGAAAATGGGAGCCACGGCTATGTTTGCGGTTGTGCGAAAGATGCTATTCAAGCTTCAACTACAATCACGACCCGTACTGCCATCTCCGCGCCCTTACTCGGAACTACCAATCATCGCCTAGGCGAAAAAGACTCTGGGGTGACCACATGAAACAGTTTTTGGAATATAGGGGAAAAAAATCAAAGACCAAAGGGGTGGTGCTGATCCCTGGCGTGGACAAAGCGCGCGTCAGCGAGCTGTCACACGAGTACGCCCAGATGCTGACTGGCTTTCTGCAGGATAAGGTTTTCCAAACCAAGAAGTCCTCGGAAGTGGTGGAGCACTCGATTGCCTTGCTGTTCGCAATGGAGCAGGTGAAGGCATCCTCCATCTCGACGCTCGAGGGGCTCAGGCTCTGCTCGAACCTGGAGACGATGTGCGAAACCTTTGGCAAGGGCAGCCGCATCTCCTACCGGAACCGGGCGACCAAGCTCCAGGCAGAGCTCGACAAGATGGATTCGAAGGCGCTGAGGGGCGAAGCCGAAAAGGCAAAACTTCCTTCTCCGATGAGTTCCCCCGGCAGGAACATGTACAGGTAATCTTATGACAAGCAACGAGTTCGCCGCCTGCACCTTTGTAGCCGGGGCAATCGGCGGATTCATCCTTGGGTGGTTATTATGGAGTCAGCCTTTGAAAGATTGAAAAAAGAGATAGTCAGGGAAATGCGCGATACGACGGTCAGTGATTGGGTGTCACGTGGAAACAACTACACCGCTTTATTGTTGGATACCGGCGCTGTATTGACTCTGGCAAATATCCTGATCATCACCAATACGATGTACGCCAGCCAGACGTCAATGCTCATCTGCACGACGCTTGCCCTGTGCGCAGGCATCGTCTCGATCCTTCATTATGGTCCAGGGCACATATTATCAGACCCGGTATTCACTTTCCTGGACACGGTGGCGAAGGAAGGCAACGCGATCGTGTGCCCCAAATGCGGGGAGACGAATTACCAGCAACGATTGAAATTTGGGAGGGATTGAAATGGATAAAGCAACCAAGCACGCGGAGAGGACATTGATCAAGCTGAACAGGCTCATCAACGATCCTGTCTTTGACAGATACCTGAAGACTGCGGAAGGTGTGGCGAATGCCAATCTGTGAGAACTGCAAGACGGAATACGTCTCAGCCAAACACAGCAAGGTTCTAGGCAAGACCCTGTGCGTCACATGCACGCTGGATGGCTTGGGCAAACTGCGCCCCTATGCCCTTTCCGGGCAGAAGTTCGGAAAGAGGGCGATGGTCGTCAGCAAGAAATATCATAAGAGAGGATCGCCTGGCCGCCCAAAGAAGAAGGCGAAAAAATGAAGACGCTGTACAAATGCAGAACCTATGGGGTAGCCACCAGGATTCCTGGCATGTGGGCAACCGGCATGCCTATGACAACCTCTGACAAGAAGAAGCCGGTGTACAGATGCGCCGACACCAGCGAGTGCGCGCACAGGCGCGACTTCGGCGGGATGAGCTACTGTTCGGACAACCTTTTGAGGGAGCCGATCGAGAAGAAGCCAAAGGAGGCGAAGCAATGAACCAAGAGGAAGGCTTGAAAGGAAACTCATGGTACAAGGTCTGCATACTCGCCGCGGGACGCGGAACCAGAATGGAAAACCTCACCAAGGATCTGCACAAGGGACTTCTTCCGATCAACAACAAACCTATCCTGTCCCACATCATCGAATCCTTCCCCAAAGATGTGGAGATAGTGATGCCGGTCGGCTACAAAAAAGAGCTCATAAGGCAGTATGTCTCAGTGGCACACCCCGACCGCAAGTTCACCCTTGTGGATGTTGACGTCTTTGACGGCCCGGGCAGCGGGCCCGGATATTCGATGATGAAGTGCGAGGAGCACCTGCAGTGCCCGTTCATTTTGGATTCCATTGACACGCTTGTGGAGGAAAAGATACCCGCGCCCGACCAGGACTGGTTTGGCATTGCGGAGATCGAGCCAAATGAGACAGAGCGCTACTGCACCGCAAGGATGGATGGAGAGCTTGTGGTGCGCCTGGACAACAAGGTGAAAAACGACAACCAGTACGCCTACATCGGGCTTGCCGGAATAAAGAACTACAAGATGTTTTGGGAGAGCCTGTCGAGCAACAAGTACCTGGTGAAGAACGAATATCAGGTGACAAATGGATTTGCCGGTATACTCAACCGCAGGCAGCTCCACGCGATACACTTCACATGGCATGACACCGGGAGCGAACAGAACTACCTGGATACCGCGTCGAAGTTCAACAGGGGGTTCACCTCGCTTGAGAAAACGGACGAGTGCATCTTCTTTGTCAACGGTTTGGTCATCAAGTATTTCAAGGATCCTGTGATGGTCTCCCACCGCGTGGAGCGGGCGAGGGTACTCGGCGATTTCTGCCCGAAGATTACCGCGCTCACGGAGAATTTCTATGCGTACGAGTTTGTTGATGGTGAGCCGCTCTCCAAGGTTCTCAACGACGCCGTCTTCTCGGAGTTCCTGAAGTGGTCGGACGAACATTTTTGGCAAAGGAAAGACCTGACGGACGAGCAGAAGAAACAGTTCAAGTCGGCGTGCGTGGACTTCTACAAGACAAAGACGCTCAAGCGCATAGAGTCCTTCTACCAGATAACCAAGCTCCGCGACAGGGAGGAGACCATAAACGGCTACAGGACGCCGACGCTTGCCAAGATACTTGAGGGCGTTGATTGGGAATCGCTTACCGATGGCGTCCCTGTCAATTTCCATGGGGACTATTTCATAGAGAACATAATCTTCCGGAGCTCGCCGAAACCAGGGCAGGGCAAGTTCGTGCTCATCGACTGGCGCCAGAACTTTGGCGGCATCGTGGAATACGGCGACATCTACTATGACCTCGCCAAGCTCAACCACGGCATCAAGATATCCCACGAGATGATCCGGAAGCGCATGTACGATGTGCTGATCGATGGCGAGAACGTCTCCATACAGTACGGGCTTTACAACAACCTGGTGGACTGCCAGCCGCTCCTGAAGGATTTTGTCGAGAGGAAGGGGTACGACTACAAGAGGGTCGAGGTGCTCACAGCGCTCATCTACCTGAACATCGCGGCGCTGCACTCCTACCCATACAACCTGTTGCTGTACCATCTTGGGAAGCTTTACCTCCACAGAACATTGAAAGGTGATTGAATGGCGATGAAAAACTTTGTGCTGGACGTTGACGGGGTACTCGCATCAAGCCAGCTTCTCTATACAGCGGAGGGCAAGGCGATGAAGGTGTTCGGCCCGGATGACCACGACGCGCTGAACCTATTGCGCGACCGGATGAGGATAGCGTTCATAACTGGAGACAAGCGCGGGTTCCCGATAAGCAAGCGTCGCATCGTTGACGAGATGGGGTTTGATCTCCATTTGGTTTCGACGCACGAGCGGCTGCATTGGATAGAGGAGAACTTCGGGCTTCCCGAGACCGTCTACATGGGCGACGGGATATTCGACGTGTCGGTATTTGAGAAGGTCGGCTATTCGATCTGCCCCTCAGACGGGTTCTACCTTGCGCGCCAAAAGGCGTCCTATATCACCGGTCATTGCGGAGGCAACCGCGCGGTCGCCGAGGCCTGTGTGCACATCCTTGATAAGTTCTTTGGCGAAAAAGAAATATCGCCAAACACAAAATACGGCATATGGAAAAAATAGGTGGGGCAATGAGGGAAAAAATACTCGAGTGGATTTCAGGAGGCAACCGGCTTGTCGGCGTCGGCCCGATGAGCCAAAACTGCATTGAGGCAATCTATTCCTATTCACACGACCACGCCTGCGTGATCGAACTCATCGCCAGCCGAAGGCAGATCGAAGCCAGGAAATTCGGCGGCGGCTATGTGAACAACTGGAGCACCGAGGAGTTCGGCGCCCACCTGGAAAAAATGAAGGCGAAATATCCGAAGAGCATAGTGGTTGTGTGCCGCGACCACGGCGGTCCATGGCAAGGCTACAATGAGGAAGGTCTCCCGTTCCAGGAAGCAATGTCGCGCGCAAAGGAAAGCTTCGAGGCGGACATCCTGGCGGGCTTTGACCTACTGCACATCGACCCGAGCATTGACGGCGACGGTAACTTCGAGCTTTCTCGTTCCATCACGGCCGCATGCGAGCTTCTATCGCACTGCTCAAAGTTTGCAGCCGCCCATAAGAGGAAGATCCTCTTTGAAATAGGCACCGAGGAAAACGTCGGCAAGGCCACATCAAGTGAAGTGTTCGAGCACGGCCTGAAGCACATCATGGTCTACTGCAGGCAGGAGAAGATCGAGCCGCCGCTGTTCGTGGTCGGGCAGACCGGAAGCCTGGTGAAGGAGATGAGGCAGGTCGGCAACTTCCACCTAGGCGGGACAAAAACACTGGTGGCGACGGCGTCAAAATATGGCGTGTTCCTGAAAGAGCACAACGCGGATTACCTGTCAGAGTACCAGCTCCTGCAGCGCGACTGGGCGAGGGTGCCGGCAATCAATGTGGCTCCCGAGTTCGGCGTGATCGAGTCGCGCCTATTTGTCGACATGTGCATGTCAAAGGGAAGGTACGACCTGGTGGAAAGATTCATCGCCCTTTCCATCGCCTCCGGCAAGTGGAAGAAATGGCTGGTGGACAAAAGCAAGACGAGCGATTACGACATCGGCATGATAAGCGGGCACTATGTCTTTGCCACGCCGAAGTTTGCCGAAATGAAGCGCGAGATAGGCGAAGCCGAATTTGACAAGGCGGCGAAGAAAGCGATCTACCAAAGGATTTTGGAGGATGAGAAAATGACTGAACCAAATACCGACCAAGAAAAACCGCTGAATGCCGGGGCAAACATAAGCGGCATACCATTGCTTCCAACGAGCGAGAAGCCCTGGGGCACCGAGGTTCTGCTGTCGTCCTTTCCGCAGTACGTCATGAAAAGCATCAGGATAACCGCTGGCCACAGGACGAGCCTCCAATACCATCATCAGAAGTACGAGACCCTGGTGTTCGTGTCTGGAACTGGCATAGTTCATTATTTGAACAAGGACAACCAGATGGCTCAGGTGGATATCGTTCCTGGCATGGTGGTGGAGTTTTCGCCACGCACGCCGCATCGCGTCCAGGCGACGACCGAGCTGCGATACTTTGAGGCGTCAACGCCTGAGATTCCAAATGACACCGTTCGGATAGAGGACGACTATGGGCGATAGGCAAAAGACGAAAATCCCAAGGAAACGAGTGGGCAAACGCAATGACATTCTGAGGGGCGGGATTTGGGGTCACTGGTCTGGCGCCCAATGAAACGTCTGCCAATATCCATATCCGTCATTTCGGAACAACCAAACTTCGTCAGTTAGGCATCAAAATAAACGTCTATTGTCGTATATTAATATTTTATTTATAAAGAATTTTTTATGTAACTGGAAAGAATTTATAAACCTAGCCAGGAAATCAATCAATCTCTCTATGAGCGGCGCACGTACAGGGCAAAAAAATCAATGTCGTCGATAACTTTTGTCCATGCCCTGAAAGACGACATTTGAGGTGAAACAATGAAAGGAATAAACGCGAAAAAGATAGCGGCTTTCGTCGGAGCGGCAGTCCTCTTTGGCGCAGCAGCGGTTGCCGCAGAAGTGACATATGGCAGCACGCAGCTTGTGGACCAGAGCGGCCAGCCGACAGTGAAGATCTATGTCGGCAGCAAGGCAGCAATCTCCGACGGTGTGGCAGCAGCCAACATCGCGGCGAAGATTGCAAACGAAGCCTACAAGAGCTCGACGCTCACTTCAACGGTGAGCGGAACTCCAACCTGTACAGCAATAGCAGCAGCAGGCAATGCGAGCGGCGCAGGCAGTTGCTCGATAGTGGAGAGCAGCAAGAAGGTAACGTTCACCGTCGCCATTCCTGGCTCGGTTTCGGGAACGCACGTCTTCAAGACTTTGATAACTGATACCATTGACAGGGCGCTTGCCAACCGCAACAACGCATTACCTGAGGACCTCTATCCGGCGGCACTTACCTCCACCGACACATCTGGAACCATAACCTCCCCTCTACGCGCGGTGGAAACCGGGCTCAAAGGGCAGGACTTATATAGGATTGGTTCCGGGCAGTTCACAGGATTTTCAGACTATGCAATAATCGACAACCAGGCTGCGTCTACCTCATATACCGAGGAGCAAAGCTTTTGGATCGGTTCACAGGCCGGGGCAATCAAGTATGACTCCTCGTCTTCAATACAAGACGTTGCGGTCAACAAGTACAGCGCAATGGTGTATAGCACGAAGTTCACCGGCAATGATTACGGAATACCTGTCTGCACCGGAGATCTTCCGAGCAACGATACCTCGAACTGGGCAGGCTGCGGCCTGGACTCCAACTCCCGCACCGACAAGCACCGAGTGCAGATAAAGTTCATGGGCGCGGACTGGATCATCAGCGAGTTGACCAGCCCGACAGCATCCCAGACAAGCTCGACCTCCGTGGCAAACGGCGGCCAGGTGAAGCTTGCGAAGGAGGCGAAGTATGGCATTGTCAACGTCGGCAGCTCACTTGACACAGGTGTGTTCAAGATCCGCCTGACGGACATTTCGGTTGCAGTTGGCTCGACAAATACCCATCCTGCAATCATTGACGTGCTCGACTCCAACGACGCGACAGTAGGGCAGATCCAGGTCGACCCTGGGCAAACCTACACCTTCACGCAGAGCGGAACATCCAACAGTGTGAAGATCCACGTCTATAAGACTGCGCCAGGTTTCACCCTCAATGCAAAGTGGGCTGAGATGGCAGTCTATACGGATGAGATAACCCTGAAGGACAACAGCAGATACAACCTTGTTTCTTCGACATCCGTTGACAAGAACTTCAAGGTATCCCTGTTGTGGAAGAACCGCGACTATTCCAGCAGCCCAGACAGCACGGTTCCCGACTCCTTGCGCGAGATAGTGGTCTACAACGTTGACGGCTTTGACAGCAAAACAAAGGCGGGGGATGTAGCCAACTTCCCTAACTCCTCGCCGCTGTTCAAACTGACATACCAAGGCGTCGACCTTACGGATGGAGACTACGCACCAATCACATACAGTGCGCGTTCATCCGATTCGTACCGTATAGCAACCACGCCAGGCGACATAGCTTGCGGGGCATCAAGTACTATCGATGCCACGCACACGTCCAAAATGATTGAGATCAGCACAGAAGGAGCAGCCCTTCTTGGTGGAACGGGAGACGCACTTTCCGGAGACTACCTCTTTGACAAGGTTCTCTACGACCCGATAGCCGGGCAGGTATTCTACAAGATCTCAGGACGCGACTGCTACAACTGGGACAATGTAGCATTTACATCCCAGTCCAACCCGACGCTAGTGCCCGGGACAGGCGGCAACTTCATTAAGTTTGACACCGCCGGCGACAACAGCGCCGCGCAGGGCGCGTTGTATTTCAGCAACAGCGGAATCTCTGGCGTTGGCGACAGGTCGATGTTCTATCAGGAGGACGCAGGAAAGTTTGGAACTTCCAGCAACAATGAAGTCTACATAGGTATCCCTGTGATAACGACCTCGGGATCCACGTATAGGTTTAGGGCATCTGACTCTGCAACAGAGAACGTCTTTTATTACGGGCTTGGCGCAACGGAATTCACTTCCTACGAACCAACGTTCGTGAGTGAAAGAGGCAGCAAGGTTCTATCCGTTGGCACCACGGATGTAAGCTTTGATGTGGCGAAGAGAGTGGGGATGCCCACCTTCCAGTTCGCATACGCCGATGCAACAACGGCCGCGGCATCAGCCGACGACTACATAATGGGCGTTGGCGAAAGCCACGCGTTTGGCGACACGACCATCACTGTCAAATCCATTGACGTAACGGCCGGAAGCTGCAACGTGCTCGGAGCTGGAGGTGCACCAACATGCTCGGTGGATTCCTCAGGAGTGACAAGCGTCATCAGCCCGAACAACGTGGCATCGGTAGTGGTGACGGAGCCCTACAAGCTGGCGTCAAAGATGGTTCTGTTCGACAGCGACGCTGTGAGCGGAGTAGCCATCACGGTCGGAGGTCCGTTGGTCAACACGGTGACTGCCGATGCGCTCAAGGATGCCGCTGTGAACTTTGACGTCGACACCATAGTCGTCAGGGAAGTCGGCAACAAGATAGTGATTGCCGGGAAGACCGCACAGGACACCATGGCTGCAGCCGACCAGTTCATCGCCGGCGTGAAGAGGCAGTAGACAATCAACGAGGCACTCAAAAGGGTGCCTCGCCCCTTTTTTTTATTTTTTCAGAGAGGTGCACGTCTATGAAGTTGAAAAAAATAACACTTGATTTTCCAGAACCTTTGACCAGGGTCATCCGCTACCAAGGGCAGGCGGTAACTCAAGAAGAGATTCTGTTTGCAGACCTTTCAGGCATAAGAGAAAAGCTGCGCAAGGAGCTTTCAAAGATCCTCAAGGGAATAGATGTCGTCCGCAAATTTGGCTTGGACTTCTTCCAGGTAGTCACGGTAAGAGTGGAGGGAATGCAGATCCAGCTGGAATGCATGATGGCTTGGAGGCGGGACGAGAACAATCCATGCGTCTACTACGTCTACTATCCAATGGATGCGCAGGCATTGCTCCAGATAAAGGATATGGGAAGCCGTCTTCCTTTGATCGGGCGGTTTCTGAAGGGCAAGGACTTGAAGGTAGCACAAATCCTGCAAGAGCGCAAGCTTATTGAGGCGATCCGGCGGTTTTCTCTGGTTGAAATGAAAATCGATCCCAAGCTAGTTATCATTGAGGTCGCTGAAATTGAAACGGAAGCCGCCCAGGAAGCCCCCAAACCTCCTCTCCCACCTGAACCAGTGCAGGACAGCCAAAACAAAGATCGCCCGTCCTAACTCATTCTAGCCCGTTCAGTAACCGCGTCAAACCAAAGGTATATAAATCTATACGCTTAATTACTAGTATGGAAATCATCCAGCGCGTGTGGGTCAATAAGACGAACGGGCAGAAGTGTGTTACTATCCCAAAGGATGCCAAAATTATTGGTGGGGATTATGTGCGAATCAAATTGGTGCGGGTAGATAAATGATGGTGCTATTATGAAATTAAAAATATGGGAAGATGAACTTGCATTGCACGATCACTATGAGCGACATGCAGCGTATCAAAGCATGTTTATTTTTGGGTGTTGTGTTGGTATATTACTTACGGTGTTGACGTCATTTATATTGAGTGGTATTAAATATATCTTAAGGTGAATATGATATGTTTATTAAAGGCGGAACTCCATGACGAAATTCAGGAGATACTTGGTGCTAGACAAGTATGCCCTCCTGATGATTGGGGGGTTTAGAAAGACGCGTCGCAAAAAAAAGTCCGAACGAGGCTACAAAAATTTCCAATAGCGACAGCTGCCACGTCTGTAGTGCCGGTGCATATTGCTTCACTGCTTCCTGTATTAAGGTCTGCGCGCTCATCCACATCATCACGGTAAAGAAAATAGCTGGCACGCTATCCATCACATGCTTGTTATAGTCATTTACTATATCCTTTATCCGTTCTATCAAATCACCTTAGAAAAAACAACTCCCCCACAGGAAAGAGGTGGTACGGTTCTTGCCTGTGGAGGAGCGTATATACTGGCAGAGGACTGATGAGGCACATACCTGCCACCCGCGAGGCTCTGCCAGCAAGGAGGTCCCGCGGTTGTGCATATTTCGGTGTTGCCATATTTAAACCTTAATACATTCTGTATAACGCTGCGAGAATAATAATCACGCTTGTTAACAGGGCTGCCGATGTTGTGCTTATTTTGATATCAATCTTGTTCGGATTGAACTCGGTCGCTCCTGTAAAATTGGTTCCGGTAACATTCGGGTAGACTATGGTTATGTTCTGGATCGGCGTAGGCTTTGGAACTACTGGCGTCGGGGTTGGTTCTGGGTCAGGCTTCGGCTTTACTGGGGTCGGAGTGATGGTATTGTTTGGCACAACAACAGGCGGCGCTGGAGTTGGCGCAACCGAAGGGGGGATCATCTCAACCCAATAAGAAAACTCACCGTCTTCCTTGTACACCCCGTTC
>Ga0315273_10004384_pt1 | contig 17286 bp, 28 predicted proteins | sample YL17G02_0_MG_FD_205753 | JGI IMG/M metagenome (GOLD analysis project Ga0315273, IMG submission 205753) | Sediment microbial communities from Yellowstone Lake, YNP, Wyoming, USA - YL17G02_0 | ecosystem: Environmental > Aquatic > Freshwater > Lake > Sediment | place: USA: Wyoming | collected...
TGAGCAACAAGACATTCCCTTGCCGCTCAAGATTCAGTTGATGCAGACGATGGCGAGTCAACAGAACCAATCCGCTTTGATCCAAAGCCTCGTCGGCTCCCGCGCTGCCGGAGCGGAGAAGGACCAAGCCTCGGCGGAGCTACTGCGTCTCAAAGCAATGGCCATGATGCCTCAAGGGGGAGGAGGCATTCTCTAAGTGCCCCTTTCACTGGAAGACCAGTACAACAGTGTCCTTGCCGGTTGGACGGAAGGCGATTTCGATCGTCTCTCCCGCGTTCTGACTGACCCGGACAACATCACCCCGGAGGAGCACCGCAGCGTAGCTCAATCCCTGGGTCTCAAGGGCGGGATGCTCTCCGCGGCCGTCAACATCGTGGCTGACCCAACGGTATGGATCGCCTTGATGCTCGCCAAGCGTTTCCCCACCGCTCAGTTCCTCAAGGGTACTGTCCCTCATCGCTTCATCGGCGCTTCCAATGAGTTTACGGGCCTGAGCACAGTAGCTCGCACCGTAGAGGGCTTCTTCCGCGGTACCAACATCCCCAAGCTCGTCGGCTTGAAGATGAAGCGTGAGGCTGAGGTCTTCAACGTCGGCTCCAAAATCTTCGATGACATTCTGGTGCGTCCCAACTGGAAGGAGGAGATGCCCATTGTCTCTCTCATGCTGGAAGGGCAGAACCCCGCGGGTGGAACGCCGGAGCTTAAAGCTCTCTCGAACAAGATTCGCGGGCACATGGAGGAGATGTGGGGCTTTCTCAAGAAGACTCAAAAGGTAGAAGGTGGTTTCGATTCCCAGGAGATCACCCGTGCTACAACGAGAGAGTTCACTGCTGCCGAAGCCCCTAAGCACCTTCGAGATTACCTGCCTCACATCCCCCTCTTTGGAGATACCTCAACGATTGAGATTGGAGGAAGGGATGCTCTGGCTCGCTTCGGAAAAGATCGAACAGCCCAAGTTCTTTCCGCCACAGGAGCCGATCCCAATTACGTTTGGACCGCCGATGCGGCGGATCGACTAGGTAGCAACTTCCAACGCTACCAATCCTTTATGAACCAGACCAAGGGGCAGGTGTTCAATCCCCGCCTGTTCCCGCGGCAGCGCTACGGCATCGAATTGGAATCGACGCCGGGAAAGGAACTCTTTGTCACCGACCTCAACATCATCCTCCAGAAGTACACTCACTCCGTCGCTCGAACGTATGCTCTCAACGCACCCCTCTCAGATACAGAGCGTGCTCTGGCTTCGCAGCTTGTAACCAATGCCGCGGGTGTGGAGCAAAGAATCTTCCCCTCCCGCGATCCAATCATTGTGCAGATCATCAATCAAGGGTTAGACGCTACGGGCGGAAAGATGGTTCAGCGGCAAGTCGCCGGCACGGACGTGATAACGGAGACCCTTGTTCCTGGGAGTGTCAACCATCCGACACTCGGCGCTCTCCGTTCCCTGGTTCGCAATGTCCAGGGCAAGAAGGGTGAGGATGAAATCCTGTTCGGCAACGTGTGGAATTCCATCCGCTCCAAGCTCTCCGAAGTTGCCGGTTCCATCGGCATGGGGTCGAAGGAGAAGCTCAAAGCGTCTCAGTCCATTGACATCCTGGAGAACCAGACCTTCGATCGGGACATCAACAACCGACTGACCAGCTACTTCTATGCCTCCACCCTGGGGCTGAACTTTCGCAGCGCTTTCAAGAACCTGTTTCAACCCTTCTTGACGACTGCTCCCTCTATCGGCTTGGGACCGACGTTGGAAGGGTACAAGGTGTTGAAGTCCAAGCTGCCTACCTATGCCCGCGAAGTCATTGAGCAGAGCCGGGCGCTCTCCGCCAACCCCAACATTCCCTTTCCGCAGCGCATGACGTTGGCCGTGGAGTCCGCCTACCACAAGGTCTTCCCAGAGATGGCGGAGGCCGGTATTCGTCCCGACCCGCGGGCTTTCGAGTTGTCGGATCGTGAACTGACAGCGGATGCTTTGAGGGATAAGACCCATTTCCGCAGTACGGATGCCTGGTTCAAGTTCATCCTTCAACCCTTCACCCAGACGGAGATGTCCAATCAAGCCGTCTCTTTCTACGGAGGCAAGGCGGCTCTCAAGGGAGCTATCCGTCGTGGGGAGATGGAGCTACCGGAAGGCTTGGGCGCCGGAGAGTTGGACAAGTACCTGAACTTCGAGGCATCCAATCTGGTCAATGCTACTCAGTTCCGTCCCGGTCCCGGCTCTCGAACGGTGTTACAATCCATGCTCCCGACTCCCTTCCGGCAGTTCTCCAGCTTTCCAGTAAGGCTGATGAATTTCTTTGCTGAGTCCACGGTTCGGGGAGCCATGACGGATGCTCAGCTTGCCAATGCCTCAGCCCTCGAAAAAGTGACCGGAGGACGCAATTGGGGGACCGTGGCGCGTACCTACGTCGTGGGTCGGACTCTGACCGAGGGGTTCCGTCAGGCGCTCGGCGTGGACCTCTCTGACGCTGTGGGACTCACCGGCCCCTTTACCGGCATAGCTCAATCCGGCAATCTTCCTGTACCCATTCCCATCGCCCCCCTACCCTCTGTGGTCATGGCAATGGCTAACTTCGCGGCGACAAGAGATGTAAAGACACTTCAACCCATGACTCTGCCCTTCGTCGGGGATACCTGGCCCATTCCCAAGGTGCTCATCCCCGGTGGAGTAGCCTTGAGTCGTGCCATAAAGGCCGTCCGGAGCTACCGGCCGGATTTGGGGGGTTTCGTGGATGAGGACGAACGTCTGATGTACCGAGGGGATACCACCGATCTGGTTCTCAACATGTTCGGCATTCCGATGGATCGAGACCGCAGACTCCGGCAAGTGCTCGACCAGACCCAGGCCAATCGCTTGAAGGTCCGAGACTACCGCCGCAAGTTCGCCGTGGCTGCTCGGAGCTACGACTTCGATCGTATGGACTCTCTCAAGACTTCCTTCCAAGCGGACTTCAAGGGGCAACTCGGTGAGTTGGGAATTTCCCCCCAGGACTTGCGGAGGTACGAACAACAGGCTAGACTTACTTCAGCCCAACGGATGATCCGTGGCTTCGGACGCAACGCTCCGTATCTGGAGTCCAGGTTGTATGAGACTGATCCTGACTTGGTGAATGAACCGTGACGGAGAACGCTCAAATCCTCACCCTTCGTCCCGGTCCTGAGCACGCCGTCTCCATTGAGACCCCGATGGGTCTCATCCACATCGAGCGGCTGACGCGAGACACACGCAAGATCGAAGTGCATCTGCCCCCCGGTCTGAAGGCCAAGATGGGCGAGCGTCCGCGGGATACGGATGGGATGTTTGTGAAAGATGAACAGCCGGCATACGCCATGCTGGTTCCGGTACGGGATGAAAAGGGTCGCCTGGTAGGCGCCGCTCGTCCCACGGCCTTTGAATTAGTCGAACAGGAGAATACCCATGTCGGGAACGAGTCCATACACCCAATGGCAAACGGCTAGAGCAGGCGTTATCGTCGCCGATACCCCTCTGACCTATTACAACACGGCGGAGATGACGGCCGCGGTGCGCGCCAAGATGTTCTCCATCCACCCCGCGACGGCCATCCTCCTGCGTGGATTCGGCATAGGACCAACGGCGTCAGATGATGCCGCATCCATCATCATCAGCGGTTGGATGAAGCCGGACAAGCCGCGCATCGGGGGTCTCTCCTCCTGTGGTCCCGGCCATCGTCTTTGGAAGGGTTACACCATCCTGGGGTCTAAGACGCTCAACGGAAGTCTTCCTTCCGAAGACAAGAAGTGGCTTGCGGGAACGTACAAGGAAGTGGACACCTTCGATCCCGCAGCGGGTTCGGGATACAACCCCGTGGGTGCTACGCGCCTCGAAGTCACAAATCAGGAAGCCGTTCTGCTCCTACCTACTCTAGGGTACACGGACATTCTTATTGAAGTCGCGTCCCTCTTTGTGGGTACGGCACTGATGACCAACATCGGTTTCCTCTGGAGACCGGCGACAGTGGGCGGCGTCATCAAGACGTTCTAAGCAGATAATTCTTGACCGTCGGCCAAACAACGGTCAACGTCTGTGTTGCAGACAGATCAGCAATGTCGTAGTCGAAGTGAACTCTGTCCAAGTCGTGTTCACTCTCATCAGGATCGAAGGGGAGGTTCCCTTCCCGTGTCAGGTTAAGAACCAGAGCTTCATGCTCTAGGAACCACTTCAGTTCATTCCTGAATCGCAGATCATCCACAATCAGGATGTGTGATCCACCAAACTTCGCTTCCTTATCCCAGAGCTTGATCCAAAAGTCCGGATCAATTCCGCGCATGGCTTGTCCGAAGCGTTGAAGGAACTGTCGTGACGTGCAATTGAAAGGACAGTCTGTCCCATCCTTGTTGTAAATGTCTACTCCCCAATGTTGGGCAAGCCACTTGATCTCCGCAGCTAGGGAGAGAATGCGTACATTGTCCGTGCCGAAGTTCTCTAGGATCATTCCCGCCAGACCCCTCGCCAGCGTGCTCTTGCCCGAACCCTTTCGTCCCGCGATGCAGATAATTTTTGGATTCATGCCTTTAACCCGTGTCCTTCCGCAATCTGCAAGTAATGATTCGTCGATGTTCATGCCTTCAACTGCCTCCTTCCCCATTCAGCAATCAGCAGACTATCCGACATCCCGTGATGGTTGCCGATCTGCTCCGCCAAGTCCGGGAACAACCGATTCGCCACGATGAGGGAAGCGGCCTTGGTGTTCCCCTTGGAAACCCCCCGCAGCATCTCTCCCTGCCAATCCTTCGGGGAGACAATGGTGTAGGGTATTCCCAGACCCACCAGAATCCCCCGGATGATTCCCCACCCCGTTCCGAAAGTGAACACCGAAGTCACACCCTGCTTGGGCATGGCCGAAGCGCGTTCAATGAAGGTATGAGATTCACTCTCAGGTGGTCCAAACCAGTTACGAATAGCTCTCTCGTCCAAGACCCTGCCGGACTTCTTCCCGGAGGGAAGAGTAGGCATCTTGCGAACAGTGCTATCGACAAAGAGACAGGCCAATCCTCCACTCAGTCCGGGATCAACGCCAAAAATAATCATTTCCTTTTACCTTTCCTTTTGCCGGACAAATATCACACACTACTTCGTACATGCCAAGTTGTTGAAAACCAAGAGACATATCCACAATGCGCATTTGTTGTCCACAACACACACAATGAGGAGGATTTCTTTCCGCAACATCACGAGATAAATTCATTCCTCCTTCCGGTAATTGACACAATCCCCGCGTGTGGTCACAAAGGTCGCTCATTTCCTTTTACCTTTCCTTTTCTTGAAGTGCATTTCCAAATTCAGAGCGAACAACACCTTCATTAGAGTGGAGAGTTGCATGTCGTTCTTGCCATTCTCCAAGTTGCAATAGTGTCCCAGGCACAAGCCCGCCTTCTCTGAAGCGACTCGTTGGGACATACCCAACTCCAGCCTTCGGCGCTTCAACTGCTCGGCGACGGCCAGATGAATGACGTGACCTTGTTTGTTCATGCAATTCGCTCCCGTTGTTTGAACCAGGGGGTGATGTCCCGAAGATCATCGGGGTCTTTGCCTGTCGGTAGGTGAACCACGCTGACGCGAAGCCCTGTCCCGTGGCAGAGTTTATCCGCCATCATAGTGGAAGCTCCATCTTCTCCGCCGTCCAAACACACTACCACTTCCAATACACAAATCTGTTTGATGAGCCTGACCTGATCATCACTGATGGTTTTACCCAATACCGCCACGCGATTAGGTTCGTGGCAGGCGGAGAAGATTCCCTCACAGATTACTACGATGGGCAAAGGCTTCTGAAAACGGTGTAGTCCCCAGAGCACCGTGCTCTTGCGATGAGGAGCAAAGTCCTCCAGGGACGGGTTCCAGTACCGCGGGAAGCAGGGCAGGATGGAACGTCCGATGTAGTAGACAGGGTGTGTTCCCCCTAATTCATAGAAAGGGAAATACACGCGCACGGGGGATAATCCCCGCAGTGGTCGAAGCTCACGAATGATAGAGCGGCTAAGACCCCGATCTTCCCGGAGGTATTTGTGCAAAAGAGAGTCTGATTCCGCAGAGGTAAAGCGTGTGTGTTCTACCGGGATGGAAATGATCGGTTCATAAATGCCGGTCGGTGTGAACCAGCGTTTCTTCTCATCCAGCGTCCCACCCACTCCACACTTATGGCAGTACCAAATGGGACGCGAAGCATCCACCTCCAGCTTCTTCCTTCCCTTGCAGAAGGGACAGGTGTAGTACCTGGAGCCGTCGTTCTTGTAGCCTTCCGGCTGTGCGGTACGAATCAACCTCTGAATGGTCTCTTTCAGGTGGAGCATAGAGCTTCCGCTGTCCTTTCCAACTCACTGCGGATGGACTTCAACCTCGGCAACCACATCCAACCGCATATCTCACAGCGCCAGTAGCGTCCGCAGCCCGTCCGCCGCATTCTCTGATTGCAGGGAACGCAGAGTACGGAGCGTACTCCCTGCGTCGGCTTATCCGTAACTACCTCAATGTCGTGGGGCATAGCTTGGATGGTGAGCGTGTGTTTGTACCCGTTCATGGACATTGCACTTCCTCCACCCGTCGTTGAGACAAGTCACACCACTTCTTGTCAATGTCAATTCCAATGTAGTTCCTTCCCAATCTCTTAGCTACCGCTAACGTAGTCCCCGATCCACAGAAGGGATCACAAACCAGTCCTCCGGGGGGGCAGAAGCTCTTGATGAAGAACTCCGCCAGAGATTCAGGGAACGGCGCCGGGTGTTCGTGAGCCAGCTTCGATCCCATCTGACCACCACCCACGTTGAGTTTGATGACGTTCCCTGGATTAGCCTTCACCGGAGGTGTGTAAGCCGGAAGCTCACCGTTCAGTTGCATCTTCCTTCTTACTCTGTGCGGCCCCTCTCGGTTTCGTTCTTCCATTGATGGTCCTTTGATAACATTTCCCGGATTGGCTTTCTCCGGGGGTTCATACCAGCGATCCTTCTTCACCACGCCGGCCTTGGTGTTGGAGTAGTTGCGCTTCCCCCAACTTCCTTTTGCAGCACACTCCTTGATGACAGTTGCCCCAGATGCAATGGAGTGTCCCCACTGATTTACACGCGCTCCGGAACTTATACGATGGGACATTTCTCCGCCCGGCGCCCACTTTGGAGGATGTCCCATCGCCGTATTGTCCGACCAAGGCAGCTTGCCCTTGCTGGCGCAAATGATGAACTCATAGTCGTTGCGCAGCCAATCCGGTCCTCCGCTTCCAGGTATGCCCACACGATGATAGATGGGCGGCTTGCGTAAGGGGACACCGGCGTAGATGAGAGAGTTCATCAGCATGATTGGAGTGGCCGACCAATGAAAGTTCTTCGTCCTGCCTTCCACAACCCACGCCGTTAGCCCGTGACAAGCACGGTAGCAAGCGATGTAGATTTCTTCCGCCCATTCCACCCACCTCTTTCCAGTGAGCTTCCCGCAGTTCACCCTGGCATTCTCATAAGGAGGAGAAGTGAACACCAGGTCTACACAGTCTGAAGACCAACTCTGCATGATCTTCAAACAGTCCCCGTGGATGATCTGGTTGATGAAACTACTCGTCTTCTTCGTCTTCATTCTCGTCATCCTCCTCTTCCAAAGAGATGAACCCCGTCTCCTCTTCTTCTTCCTCGTCCTCGTCCAACTCCAGTCCGTCTTCAGGCATTAGCCTCTCCTTCCACACATGAACATGGTTCTCGACCAATTGATCGTTACGTCGATCGTGCAGTACCGAGGACCGGCACGGTTCTTGGCGATGAACAATCGACCCACGCAGTTCCCCGTGTCATCATCCGAGTCCTGCTCCGATCGGTTCTGGTTCACGCTCACCGCGATGTCGCAAATCATCATCTTCTTGAGACTTGCTTCGACGTGTTGAGCGTAAATCTCCTCCGCCTCGTAAGCTCCGCGGTTGACCTGAGAGGCTGTCCACACGCTGATCTTGCGGCGCATGGCAAGACCCTTGAGCACGGTGTAGATGTACCCCAGGTTCTCGTAGCTCAAGCCGGGTTGATCGGAGGGCGCCCGCAGGTAGTCGGCGTAGTCGATGACTACCAACTCCACATCCTCCGGAATCAGGCCGTCCAGATCATCCGCACCGATGGTGTGAGGCGGGGTTTCAAAGACATGAAGCCTCGATCCCTCCTTGGACAGCTTCTTACCCATCTTAACCCACTCTTGGTCCTTGATCGTGTCCGAGCGGAGCAAGCATCGCTGCACCTTGCCCCGTATATCGGCTTCAGAGACCTCCAGCGTGGCGTACCAGACCTTCTTGCCCTGAAGGACGGCTTGAGCCGTCAGGAAGCACAGGAGGCTGCTTTTGCCTCCGCTGGTGGGGGCTAGCACAGCGGCAAGCTCCTCCGCCGCGATGCCCCCACCCAACTTCTCATCGAGTAAGGGTAAACCCGTAGAGATCACCTTGGTCCTTCGCGGGACGGACATCCTGGTAGTGAGAATGTCCGGAGCTTCCTCCATTCCCGAACGTGGGAATCTCATCCGGGCCTCGGTAACGACGGCGAGAGCTTTGTCATATTTGCCGTCGTCAACATAGAGATGTGCCTTGGCCAACTGCTCCCGCAGTACGCGGTCCTTGGCGAAGCACATGATCTCCTTGTGATCGAAGTCGAAGTTGTCGCCGGCGGCGCCCTTCACTGGAACAGGGATGCCTTTGCGCGTGCAAAGCTGACCCAACTGCGCTTGGGAGGGAACGGAGCGTTTGTTCCTCCAAGCGGAGAGCACTTCCTTCGCGGCCGGAGCCAACTCCGGATCGAACATCTCCGCCTGGAGGAGACAACCCACCCGTTCCATCCACGACTTGTTGGTCATCTTCCGAAGAAGCTCCTGTTGGTATTGTTCAGTGAAAAGCACCACTACTCCTTTCCCGTTCCTTGGCTAGAGCTACTTCTTCTCGGTCCACGACCACCTCCGCGGGCGCCGTGATTCCCAACTTCACCTTGTTCCCTTTGACACCGACTACTTTGACAGTGATCTTCATACTGCCTTTGGAGAGAACGATGCTCTCATCCGGCAGTCTGCTTAGCACCAACATCCTTGTCGCTCCTTATATTCACTTGGTTACTCGCTTCGGTTTGGCGGGTACTTCGGAGATGACCACAGAGACAGGAATCGGCTCACCCTCTTCGCCAACTTCTCCGAGGGCTGTTTGAGCGTCCGCTTTGTCTTCAAAGAGAAGGTGCAACACCGGAGGCCAATTCGGAATCCACGCCTTCTTGACTATTTTGGTTCTTGGTTTCTTCATCTGTTTTCCTTTCTGTTATCCTAATCGAATCGTTTCAGTTTTCGGGTCATAGTTCACTTGTCCCGGTCTCATGTCCACCCACTGATGCACTATTGGATTCCATATCTGAACCTTGCAGTCTCCGTAGACGGGTTGGGTGTGGTCCTTTCCAGGGATCACTACTTTCCGAATACGGAGACTGAGTTCAGCGAGGGTCATTTCATCTCTCTAGTAGAAACCGTCGCAAGCGTCAGCAATGGTCTGAGCCTCTTCTTGGGACGGCGGAGTATGAACTTTGTCATAGAGATTGACGGGGGAGACCTCCATCCCGATCTTTGTGGAAGTGGGCATGGGGACGGACATGTACTTCTGTGCCGGCGCCGCGTCCTTCCGATAGTTGATGACAAAATCCGTGCCCTCATTCAAATCCAGACAATCCGGTACGAGGATGTTTGGATCATCCGAGTACGCGGCTTCCTGAATTCGGATGAATACACTCTTAGGTAATTGCGCCACTACCTGTTTATCCTCGCCGTTCTCCATCCGTCGCACCACGGCGTTGACGTAGAAGTTGGAGGAGGGTTTGATCTCCTTGAACCGCTTCTTGTCCGTCTCCCACAGTTCACAGATCGGACACTTTTTGCGGAGACAGGCAACTGCCTTCCTGCTGTTCTTTCCTTCGACTCCCCAGTGTTGCACATCTTCCACGAACAGTTCGCGTTCTCCTTCGTGTGTGAACTCGAAGACGCGAATGTGTGACTTGGGGGCGCTGGACGCTTTCCAGAACTCGCCCTGAACCATCTTGGCTTTGTTCAACTTCTCCCGCTGTCGAGCTAGGAAGTCCTTCTCACTTGCCCGTCCCGGCGTGGGGTTCTTCTCCGCCTTCTTCACCGCCTTGGGAGCAGCCTTCTTCTTTGTGGCCATTGTTTTCCTTTCTACTTTATGTATAATCCACCCTTGAATTTCATGGATCACCGTCCCGGCGTCTTACCACGATTCAAGACAGAACAAATCTTGTCGTTCATCTGTCCGTACAGAGCGTCCACGTCCTGCATGAGCTTCTCGAACGTCTTCTCACGCACGCGATCATGCGCTTGATCCGGAGTCTCTCCCGGTTGAATGGGAAGTGTGAAACCCGAATCAAACCTTGTTCCCGCAAACTGTGGAGTCGCGGGAATGGTGACTCCCAGGGAGACCGTTGCTGATCCCCCTTCGACCTTCTTGGCCTTAGCCATTTTCCACCTCTTTCCGGATGGCGTCTCCCATCCGTGCGCCGGCGAGGAATGCGTCGAATACAGAACTCACTTCATCCGCCGAGGTGAGCATGACCCAAGCGTCGTAGCGCTTCTTCGCCGCTCTCCTCCACTTCGTCTCCGGTCTCGCCTTGCGAGTCTTCGTCGCAACTTCGTCCTTGTGTACGATCCCAAACTCAGGTTCCCGTTTTCTCCTACTCATAAGTGTTCTCCAACCTTCACGTCTACCCCTAAAGGTATTGGGCTGCGTAGCCTCTTACCTACCCAAGGGTGTAAATCCAGATGCTCCATCAGGTGCTTCGCCTTCTTCGCCACACTCTTTGCTTCGCTCTTGGGACAGTCCAGCACAATGGAGTCATGCACCTGATGAACCAGCACGCTCTTGTGTTTCCCCATCTTCAGCATGTGTTCCACAGCCAGCATCCCCAGGTAGGTGATAACCACGCAAGCATTCTGAATGGGGAAGTTCACGGCTTGGCTGCGCTCGTGCTCATTCTCCATGTCCGAGAGATGCCGTCGCCATCCGAAGATGCTCTCCACATACCCCAACTCTTTTACCTGAGCGAAGCATCGCTCCTGGTACTCTCGAATCTGGGGGTGGAGCTTGTACCAGCGTTCGATGAGGCTCTGTCCTTCCCGCTCTTGAATTCCATAACGCTCTTGAAGCCCGCGGCCGGTGATGAGGTAGATGATCGAGAAGTTGATATTCTTCGCCTTGCTTCGATCACAACCCAACTCATCCGCGGTCATTTGGTGAGGATCGGCGCCGGAGCGAAAGGCGTCCAGGAACTTCTCATCTCCGGCTACCGCGGCTTGGACTCTAAGCTCTCCCTGCTTCTGGTCAAGCTGAATGATCACACCGTTCTTGAACCGGCTGGTGAGAGCCTGTCGCTGGATGCCCTTCCACGGAATCTTCTCCGAGGTGCGATCAATGTTCTGGAGGTTGGGGTTGCTGGAGGAGAGTCTTCCCGTGACCACGTTCCCCAGGCCGAAGGTGGTGTGGATGAAAGCCTTGTGGGGATCGTTGAGTTGGTCATCTGCGGCTTCTCGCCACGGTTCCAGCACGCGGTTGATGAGGCTCTTCACCTTGCGGGCCTCAGCCAGCTTGGCAAGCCGAGGCTCTTGCCTGGCGAGCTTCCCCAAGATTTCACCCTTGACCGAGGGTAAACGCTTACCGGATTTGCCCCCATCAGTGTAGGCAATGGGCTTCAAGCCCAGCTTTCCAAATACAAGCTCCCTCAACTGTTTGGGACTGGAGAAGTTCACTCCGGGAAAAGCCCTGGTCATCTCGCCGAGACGATGGGTAGCAAGGCTCCTCATTCGCGTCGTAGTGGCCTCCAGCCGCTTCAAATCGACGTGGACGCCTCTTTCCTCCATACTGACCAAGAGTGCTGCCAGGGGGCTTACAAGCCCATCCGCGAGTTTGCACCGTACCTTACCCAGTTTGCCACGTTGCAGGGTGTGCAACTCGAAGGTGTACTTAGCATCGAGAGCGTTGTAAGCTCCCAGTTTCTCAAGAGGCACATCAGCGTAGGAACCTTCCGAGGGCAGGTCCAACCAGTAGGGTGGATGTCCGAGTTCGGAAGTTACAAGATGATCCAGCCCCTTGGGTTGGTTCTCATCCAACAACCACGCCTGGAGCATGGTGTCATAGACGCGAGGAGGATCGGAGCACTCTCGGTGTCTCATCCAGGCAAGTTCAAACTTCATGTTGTGAACGATGCGCGGGCCTTGGGACCACCACTTCTCAACCTCTTGCCAGAGAATGACAGCCGTTGACCATGATCCCTTTGTAACTTTCGTCTCAACGAACGTAAAATCTTTGTGGAATAGAGGAACCCAAATCGTTTCCTTCCCATCACAAATTGCACAGCAGAGAATCTTTCCTTCCTTCGGATCAAGAGAAGATGTTTCCAAATCAAAGGAGCAGAGCTTCCCGGCTCGCTTGCTCAACCATCGGCGTAGTTCGGCAAGCTGCTCAATCCGTCGCGCATCTCCTCTTCTGTTGTCGAGTGGAGTTGGTCGAAGACAGGATCGAACGCCGGCAAACACACGCTGCCACAATCCGATTTGGGTGGGGTCTCTGAGAATGTAGGCGGGGTGGATGGAAGCAACGATAGGGCATCCCCTGTTGCCCACCAATGCTCCACTATTTTCTGAGCTAAAGATTCCTCCGCAGTGTTTGGTGGGAGAGGCTTTGATGCCAAGGGCTTTGAGTGCAATCGCTCCCAGAGCAACGATGACCTTCGGTTGAAACCTTGCAATAGCTTGCGCGCGATAGTCCGCATACTGATCCAACTCCTTCTTCTTGGGTTTTCCTCCGTTCATGTAGAGGGGACACACGTTGTCCAGAACGCAGGAGACTCCGGGAATCAACCCCTCAATGACCTCCTGGATGTGCCGGCCGGAGGGACCGACGAATGCCGTACCTTGCTCAGCCTCCTCACGTCCGGGACTCTCCCCAAAAAAGAGAACACTGCAATGAGCGCCCTTGTAAGCTATGCCGCGAGGTTTGACTTCGATCATTTCGTCACCTTCGGCGTGTAGAAAAAACCACACCAATTCGGTGCCGGATTGCACGAATATCCGTTCTGGAAAATCGCCACGTCGCGGAGGTCAATTCGACCATCCTTGTTAAGGTCATTCAACGCCGCACACGCGCCGCTGTACGTCACGCCCGGCCCGGCGTGGATCAAGAACGACGCGAAGCTCGCCCAGAGGATGACCCAGAGGTCATTCATTTGCCGCTCACTTCCGCGTCGAGGTTGTCGTTGTAGTCGATCTTGCCGTCACATTCACGGCACGCGCCCACTCCTTGCCCGCCGTCCTGGTCGTCAGTAATGACGGGTGGCACCACCGGCTCGGCGAGTTCGCTGAGCTTGGCGATAACGGCGTCAGAGATGCGTACTGCGAGCCGTCTATACGCGTCGGGTGGAGAATCCATTTCCTTTTTGATAATCTTATCTAACTGTTCCCGCATGAGCCTCCTCCGCAGCTTGATCGGGCCGAAGGCGGCGAGGATTGCGTCGGCTACTCTGCCTATACGCAAGTCCGGACCGCCGAAGGATGCGGTTAGCACATCTTCCAGTGCCTCGCGCGTCGGCGGATCGACGGGCTTCTGCTCGGCTTCGTACCTGTCCAACGGTACGCACTTTGGGCAGACGTATCGAACGCTCGAACCAGGTTCGTCGGCGAGATAATCGGTCCAACACCGGGAGCAGCATCGCATTTCTGAAGGCACTGGCGTTGTCGGTTTGGTGGTGAGTCTTTCCAACGCCTCGATGCGATGGGTGTGATCTTGTGTCCGTCGATAGAGGATGTCGATTTCGTTGCTCATTTCGCTTTTCCTTGGATGATGAATCGAATCAGAGCTTCCTGGGGAGTTCCGCAAGAAGATGTCAAGTAGTCTCCTCTCCGTACTCGATACTCTTTGTGGCTGCATTCCAGACCCCAGTTCATCTGTTCCAGGTCTCGCGCGATTCGCAGCACTTCAGGCAAACGTCTGTCATCCAGATAGTCCGGCGGAACCACCAACTGATCTTCCTGGGGTGTAAGCCAATAAGCGCTCAGATTTCCTCTCCAGTTTTCCGGCAGATGATTCCGGTTAATGAATCTGTTGGTCGGTCCCGAATAAGGAGAATGCCAACCGATCGCCAGCAGGAATTTTTCGAGTAGAGGAGTCATGTCAGTTCTTCGGGATCAGCAGCTTCAACATCCACAGCAGGAGCAGGATGAGAGCAACCCATTTCATTCGCTGATCCCGTTCTCAACGTCTTTGATTTTCTTGACCATCTTGTTCCCGTGAACCCTTCGATCAAACATGGTGTAGAGCACGATAACGTCCGTCAGGAAGATACCCTTGTTCTCCCAGAGCCATTGCAGCCAATCTCCCCCGGCTGTGCCGGGAGGAGGGAGAGCGGGGATGGTGAGCGTGGAACCGGAGGGGAGAGTTCCATTTTGCTCAGCGTACCCATCCCCGCTCTGTTTTGGAGGAGAGGCGGCTGGTTGGTTCTTGTAGGCCACGAGATCGCCGGAGAGAGCGCAACCAATATACATACCGAAGAGGGCGCAGAGTATACACGCGGCAGTTGGAAGACACCCCGAAAAAAGAAACTTTAACATTCCTTCTCTCCCGGCGCCGAAGGTCCGTAGCACTGATCCCAGAAGTCACAAAATTGAGGATGACACAGGAAGTTCTCCGCTGTGTTGCACACCGGGAAAGCTCCCGCGGAGATGGCCTGTGCGGTGGTGGAGACTACCATCTCCAACCAGCGCTTCGTCGTTTCCAGGTTGCGAGTAGACGAGACGATCTCCAAAGGCTTCTTACCTTCCTTGAGGAACACAATGTACCCCACGCGAGCCTTCTGAAAGGCGTGAGCGTACATTGATAGCTGAAGGCTGCGGTCAGGCTTGAGGAAGCGCATGGACTTGTAGACCTTGTAGTCGAAGACGTAGTTCTCCTCCACCACGTCCGCGATGCCCACCACAGGTACGCCGGCAATCTCAATCTTGAACTCTTGTTCGCAGGCTTTGGGCAGCAGAGCCTCAGCTTGCCCCTGATCCCAAAAGGCGTTAAGGAAAATCTCCGCTCGTACCTTGAGGCTCGCGGGATCGTCGCTGTTGTCCCAACGGTCCACATCCGAGGCGTGAGTCTTGACGTACCGAGCGTGAGTCTGGATGCAATCCTTGAGAGACATCCGGCAACCGCCGATGATGCTCTTCCCTAAGAGTTCGAGAGCGTAGGCCAGGGCCGTACCCTCGAACTGCGGCGAGCTTGTGACCTTCGGACCTTTCTCAACGTAGCGCCTTCGATACTGCTCAGGACACTTCTGGTAGGTCTCGATTTGCGAGACGCTGAGATGTCCTGAAGGGAGTTTTAGTTCGTAGTCCTTCCCAGGTAACGGAATCTTCACGGTTTTCCTTTCTTATCTGTTCTATTTCTAACCACACCCCTAATTTAGCAACACCCCGGAAGCCTGTCAACACAAATTTTTAGAAATCTGAAATTTATTTTTCACGAATCCGAGCTTTTTTGCAGGCTCATCAGCGCAGCCCGATGTTTTATCAAACCCAGGGTGAGCCATGTCATCCTTCGGAGCAGGACAAGATCGGAGGGTAGAATCACCTCGCCCAAAATCGCCACGCGCACGAGGTCTTCGTAGTTCTCCCGCTCCAGCACGTCCAGGGTAAGATCACCACCGGCCGTAAGCTGTTTTATCAACTCCCTGAGTTGCGCTTGTCGGTTCATTGTTGAATCTCTTGAAAAGGTGAACGATCCACAATCACAACTTGCTCCACAGGTTTGACCTGCTCTACGGGTTCGGGTTCAGGTTCTACAAAAGGTGTCATATTTATGGCACCCTTTTTTGGGAAGGTTGAATTGCCGACCAGGTAATCCAACGTACACTCCAGCGCTCTTGCAATCTTCAGCAGGCTCATGCTGTCAGGGTACTTTCTCCCCGCTTCCCAATGTGCAAACATCATCTCGTGGAGATTCACTCTCCGCGATGCTTGGCGCTGCGTGAGTCCTAGTTGCCGCCGCCGTCGCTTGATGCGCGCGGAAGTCAGCACTTTCAGAGCTTGGGGAACACTTCTACTCATGGATTTTCTCGCTAGTGCGCTATGTACTCTATACTCTACTGGTATTATCTACCTGCGCTAAGAGCATAGGTACTATACTACGAAACCCTAAAGGTTGAGTCGTATTATACCTTAGCTCTAAGCGCAGGTAGATAGTTATCCTTCCAATTCTCTTTGAAGACCTTTTGTTATTGCGCTCTCTACCTCATCACGTTCAGCTTGAAAGTGAAGCTTGCTCATGGTTAGAGCCTCTTCAAAAGTATGCTCATCATCTTCCTGCATGAACCAAGAGAGCCAGCGAAGATCAGTAAGCAGGTCAACCAAGACAGTGTACTTGGGTTCGTTCTCTTCATGGCGTACACTTGCATAAGCATTAAGAGCGGAATTTGCAGCACGCGCTCTTCTTTCAGTTTGTGTCATCTCTATGTCACCTTTCTTAGAGAATATCTACCTGCCCACCAGGTGTTACGCACAAGTCACACGATCCCCAAATGTGCGCAGCTTCGGTGAGCTTCCTACCTACATCACCCAATCCTCTGTCCCAACACCCAGCGCCATGATGGTTGCGCGTGAGCCAGAAGTCATGTCCACATTGCGCTTCGTCCAAACCAGAGAGCTGAAAACTGTTGATCCTTTGGAAGACGTGACAATCCTCTGTCATCACTTGGAGAGCTTCCTCAGAGAGATCATTCTGGGAGTAATTCCCATCCAAAGGTTCACCTTCATCATCCGTTGAGGACCATAGCGCGCATTCAATGTACGCGCTGAGGAACTTATCCTGCACATCGTTTTGTGTCATAGCTCTGTCACCTTTCTTGACTACTCGCAGTAGCCTATCGAATTCTCTGCCTGCTCTTGTTCAGCCCTACCATCGTCAAGTTCATCCTGGAGCTTGACTTGCCCGTCAGGTCCGAGAGGGGATTTGACCCCCTTGGGTACACTTTCTCGTTTTTGAGAATCTACCTGTCTAACCATCCATTTTCTCCAAATTGACAATTCTTGACCTCCACCTACCCCACGATGCCCTCAAAAACACGTTCTGAGGCACCTACAGGGCACGCTGTACGTTTCTTGGACTGATTCCCTTGCCTAGCCTTGTCATGTTCAGCCTTGAGGCTCTAATACGTTTTGGTATTCTAGGTAATCTACCCCCTTGCCAACCGTTGTGCTTCACGGACTGCGGTTGATCGGCTGAGCTTGTTGAACTCCCCTAC
>Ga0315273_10004386_pt1 | contig 17283 bp, 13 predicted proteins | sample YL17G02_0_MG_FD_205753 | JGI IMG/M metagenome (GOLD analysis project Ga0315273, IMG submission 205753) | Sediment microbial communities from Yellowstone Lake, YNP, Wyoming, USA - YL17G02_0 | ecosystem: Environmental > Aquatic > Freshwater > Lake > Sediment | place: USA: Wyoming | collected...
GCAGTGTGAGGCCATTCCAACGCCGGTCGCTCTGGCCACAAGGCGCACCCGGCGCTGCCGGCAACGGTCCGGAGGACTGTCCCGCGCTGACGGCCTACCTACCCCCCGCCGCTGGCACGACGGCGGCGATTGTGGTCTGCCCCGGCGGAGGCTATCACGGACGGGCGGCACACGAGGGCGAACCGATTGCACGCTGGCTTTGCGGTCTGGGCGTGGCCGGGCTGGTATTGGACTACCGCGTGGCCCCCTACCGCCACCCTGTTCCGCTCCAGGACGCCCAGCGGGGTATCCGCTTCGCCCGCGCCCACGCGGCGGAGTGGAGCATAGACCCACGGCGAGTGGGCATCCTGGGCTTCAGCGCCGGCGGACACCTGGCCGCCTCTGCCGCCACGATGTTCGACGACGGGGACCCCGCCGCCGGCGACCCCATCGACCGCCACCCCTGCCGCCCCGACGCCCTGATCGCCTGCTACCCGGTCATCACCTTCGGCCCGCATCGGCACGACGGTTCGATGGTCAACCTGCTGGGCAAAGAGGCCGGCCAGGATATGCAGACCTATCTGAGCCTTGAGAACCGCGTGACCCCGCGGACTCCGCCAACCTTCCTGTGGCACACCGCCGAAGACCAAGCCGTGCCCGTGGAGAACGTCCTGCTCTTCGCCGCCAGCCTGCGGCGCTGCGCCGTGCCCTTCGCCCTCCACGTGTTTCCTCATGGCAGGCACGGGCTGGGGCTGGCTGAAGGCAACCCGGCCGTCTCCGCATGGAAGGACCTATGTGCGGCCTGGCTCAGGGAAATCGGTTTCATCCCCGGTTCATAGGCTGCGCGGAACATTCGGTTCCTCCCTGGGGCTGGCCGACCGACACGCCGGGGGGTAACATTGTCGGCATAAAGCATGTTGGTTCTTGTCGGCCGCAGGCTGACCGCTGATGGCCTTTTCCCTCCAGCGATGGGCGAGACATGATCCCGCTAAGCTTTGAGAAGATCTCCCGCTTCGACCGCCCTGGCGAACCATGCAGCGTTGCCGTCCCCTTCGCCCAAGGCTTGCTGCGAAGCGCCGAGTGCGTTGTGGCGTTCGACGGACCGCAAGCCTTGCCCACCCAATGCCGCCCCACGGCGGCCTGGCCGGACGGTTCGGTCAAATGGCTCCTGGTCCACTTCCTGGCCGACCTGCCCGGAAATGCGGGCAAGACCTTTTTCCTGCGTACCGATGGGGGCAGCGCGCCCAAACCGGTCGCAGCGGTCAGTCTACAGGACGGCGCGGGCAGCCTGGTTATGCAGGCCGGCGAGTTGACGGCCGAGCTGGCAGGGGCAGGTGAAACGGGCTTGTTCCGCCGATGCAGCATGGGAATGCTCACCATCACGGCCTCGGAGCTTCTCGGCCCGGTGGTGCTGGATTCGCAAGGAACCGCCTGGAAGGCGGCGATCGCGCCTGAAGGCTGGGAGATCGTCGAGGCCGGCCCGGTCCGCGGAGTCATCCAGACGCGCGGAAAACATTGTGACAACAACGGCAACGCCTGGCTGGACTTCGCGGCCAGGGTCTACGCCTTTGCCGACAAGCCCTGGCTGAGGCTGGACTACCAGATCACCCACCGCGAGCCGGCAGAGGAACTGGAGCTGCGGGGCATCCAGCTTGCCTTGGCGTTCCAGGGCGCCGACGCAAGCAAGGTCCGCACCGCGGTGGCCCGCTCCAATTACCGCAGCCGAATCAACCATAGCGATACCGGCCGGCCTCTGGAGGCCCAAATCGATGCCCAAAGCCTCCTGTTCGAGAGCAACGAGCAGACGCCCGAGACGCTCTACGGGACCTTCTGGGCCGACTGGAACGACCCCTCCCGCGGAGGGGTTTGTGCAACGATCTTCCAGGCCCAGCAGAACTTCCCCAAGGCGCTCCGCGCCGCCGCCGAGGGTCTGGAGGTTCAACTCCTGCCCTCCGGTGGCGCGCCCTTGCGGTTGATTCGGGGCATGGCCAAGACGCACCGCGTGTTCCTCCACTTTCACGGTCCCGACGCGGACCTGGCGCAGTTGAACGTCCGCAGCCTTCAGTTCCAGTTGCCTGACCGCCCCACGATCGCCCCGGAGGTCTACCGCCAAACCGGGGTATTCGAGGATGTTTGGGTGGACAGGCCCCTCCAGAGCGTCGAACGGCGGCTTATCGACCTGGCCGACTTTCGGACGCGGGCCTATGGCATCCTCCACTGGGGCGACGCCCCCGACGCCGGATACACGTTCCAAGGCCGCGGGAAAGGCAACCTGGTCTGGACGAACAACGAATACGACTTCCCCCACGCCGCCATGCTGATGTATGCACGGACCGGTCAGCGGCGGATGCTCGATTACGTACTGACGTCCGCCGAGCACTGGATGGACGTGGACGTCTGCCACCACAGCGACGACCCGCTGCGATTCGGCGCCCATATCTCCCACTCGGCCCGCCACGCAACCGGAGGAGTCAGCGTATCGCACCAGTGGGTGGCGGGGCTGTTGGACTACTACCACCAGACCGGCGAGGCGGAGGCCCTCCAGACGGCAGTGGGCATCGGCCACAATATCATGCGACATCTCCGCCAGACGCACCTCCGACGGCCTGGTGAGTCCTCCGCCCGCGAGACCGGCTGGGCGCTGCGGGCGCTGGTGGCCTTGTACCGCGAAACGCACGACCCGGCCTGGATGGAACCTGCGGACTTCATCGTTGATCTTTTCCGCCGATGGCAGGAGCAATACGGGGCGTGGTTGTCGCCGTATACCGATCACACGCTGGTCCGCGTTCCCTTCATGATCGCCATTGCCGCAGCCGGCCTGACGGATTACTGGCGCCTCCGGCCTGAGAATCGCGTGGCGGACATGATCGTCGCCGCGGCGGAGGACCTGCTGGACAACTGTAGGCTTCCCGACGGACGGTTCTATTACAAGGAGTTGCCCAGCCTCCGCCGGGCGGGGGCGAGCGTGCAGGTACTGGAGGCACTGGCCTGCGCCTACGAGGTGTCGGGCGATGCGAAGTTTCTGCGGGCGGGGTTGCAGGACTTTCATCTCATCGTCACACGCGGTCAGGACGCCCATAGCCTCGGCGGGGCCAAGAGGGTCGAGGAGGACGCCGTGATCGTCCCCGGCGGTCCTGGTCCCAAGGCCTTCGCCTTAGGCTTCGGGCCTCTGATGTCCTTCTACCGTGCCGCCGCCGCGGCGGGCCTTCTTGCATCATGAGGCGCCACCGCGCCTGGCGGGGCTATCCGCGGTTTTTCCGCGTTGGGTTTTTGCTATTGACAGGGACGATTGGCGTGCCATAATGTTTTGCTCTTTTGAGGTTTTTTGAGCAAGAGTTTGAGCAAGAGAACGATGAATCCATCCGCCAAAACTTACATGGCCAAGAAGGGCCAGATCGCCGCCCAGTGGCGACTAGTTGACATTTCCGACAAGGTGCTCGGCCGGGCCGCGACCCGTATCGCCACGGTCCTGATGGGCAAGCATCGTCCCCAGTATACCCCCCACGTGGACACCGGCGACTTTGTGGTCGTCATCAACGCCGCTAAGGTCAAGCTGACAGGCAACAGCAAGCCCAGCCAGCACGTCTATCAGCGCTACAGCGGATATCCCGGCGGGCGGAAGGTCGTCCCTTTGAAGGAAATGCTGGCGACGAAGCCCGAGAGAGTCGTCTATGAGGCCGTGCGGCGGATGCTGCCCAAGAACAAGTTGGCCGAGGCGATGCTCAAGAAGCTGAAGGTCTACCGCGGCGCCGAGCATCCCCACCAGGCCCAGCAGCCCAAGGAACTCAAGCTCTAACTCAGGATCGGTATCGGGATGAGCGAACCACAGGACAAGGTCGAAACGACGGGCGGCGTGGCGAATCCCGCCACCGGAGAAACCCCCGCCACCCAAAAGCAGAGCGTCACCGCCCCCCCGCTGCCCGAAGGCAGCAAGTTCATCTGGGGCACCGGGCGCCGCAAACGGGCCGTCGCCCGCGTCCGCATCCGCCCCGGCAGCGGACAGATCGTCATCAACGATCGTCCCGCCAATGAGTATTTCACCGAAGAGAAGGACCGCCGCGCCATCGTCTGCCCCCTGGAGGTCGTCAACATGATGGCCTCCTGGGACATCTGGGCGAGGGTGGACGGCGGCGGTTTCACCGGCCAGGCCGGCGCGGTGACGATGGGGCTGGCACGGGCTTTGTCCAGAATCATGCCCCAGTCGGAGTCGGCCCTTCGCGATCGCGGGCTGTTGACCCGCGATTCGAGGATGAAGGAACGGAAGAAATACGGCCAGAAGGGCGCCCGCAAGAGGTTCCAGTTCTCCAAGAGGTAGTTCGGCGCCAGGAACAGAACCCATGCCCCGGCCCCCCAAGGCGCTGGGGCATTTCTTTAGAGCGTTTTCGGAAATGATGTAGCAGGCGAGCCGTAGCGAGGACGAGTCTGGCAAGGACGCCGAAGCAGGCATATCCGCTGGATATGTCGATGCAGATGGACACCGCCAGACGACGACGCCGCACGGCGCAGACGCTACAGGATTTCCGAAGATGTTCGATAGGGATGAGGGATGTCGCCTTCGGGCGGTATCGCACGGAAGGGGCAAGTTCGGTTTACCGGCGGCCTAATCTCAGGCCCCGCAAGGAACAACAGGAGCAGCAGAATGTCGCAACGGCAAGAGCGAAAGATTCGCGTCATCCTGGTCGGAGGCAGCGGCTATAGCGGGCTGGAGGCCATTCGCTTGATCCAACGGCATCCACATGCGGAGATGGTGGCCGTGTTCGGGCCAGAGCTGGAACTCGGGCCTGTGGAGAGGTTCCATCCCGCCATCAGCAAGTGTTTCCAACTGTCCCAGGAACTGTTTCGGCTGGAGCGGGTCGCCGAGCTAAACGCCGATCTAGCCATGCTTTGCGTGCCTCACAAGGTCGCCACGGCCTACGTCCCGGTGTTGCGGAAGGCGGGTCTGCGCGTGATCGACTGGTCGGCCGACTACCGCCTGCGCGACGTGGCGGTCTATGAGAAATGGTACGAGCGGCATGGCGACCCCGCCGGTCTGGCTGAGGCGGTCTACGGGCTGCCGGAATACTTCGCCGAGGCGATCCGCGCCGCCAATCTGGTGGCCAATCCCGGCTGCTACCCCACGTGCAGCGCATTGGCGCTTGCCCCGTTGCTTAAGGCCGGGCTGATCCAACCGGACGACATCGTCGTAAACGCCATCAGCGGCATCAGCGGCGCCGGGCGCACGCCGCGGCTAAGTTTGCACTTCCCGGAACGCGCCGACAACTTCGAGCCTTATGCCGTCAGCAGCCATCGCCACATGCCGGAGATCGAGCAAACGTTGTCTGTCATCCTTGGTAAACCGGTCAACGTGCTCTTCCAGCCGCACTTATGCCCCATGGACCGCGGCATGTTGGCCACCATTTACGCCAAGCCCGTCGGAAAGGTCACGGAATCCCAACTTCACGACGCCCTGGCGTCCGCTTACGAGAAGGCCCCCTTCGTCCGCGTGCGGAAGGATATCCTCCCGGCCACCAAGTACGTCATACACACCAACTTCTGCGATGTCGCCGTCCGGTTGGCCAAGGGCAGGGTAATCGTTTTCGGCGCCTTGGATAACCTGGTCAAGGGCGCTTCCGGCCAGGCGGTACAGAACATGAACATCATGTTTGGTTTCGAGGAGACCACGGGCCTGTATTGACCCAGGGCGCCGACCAGGGCAACCGACCGCCGTAATGCCGGTCCCGCAAGGAGTGATCCATGCCACCCGTCCGTCACATCACCGTGCCCGCGGGTTTTGTCGCCGCCGGGGTCAAATGCGGCATCAAGGTCAGCGGCCGGGAGGACCTGGCCATCATCGCCGCCCGCCGCGACGCCTCCGCCGCCATCGTCACGACGCGGAACCAGGTCGTCGGCGCGCCGGTGGTCTGGTGCAGGAAGGTCCTGCCGCGCGGTTACGGAAAGGCGCGGGCGGTGGTGGTCAACTCTGGCTGCGCCAACACCTGCAACGGTCCGGCGGGGCTGCGCGACGCGGCGACCATGGCGATTCTGACCGCCGCCGGACTGGCAACTTCCCCCGGTAAGGTGCTCGTGGCCTCCACCGGCGTGATCGGCCACCGGCTGCCGATGGAGAAGATTCGCCGCGGCATTTCCGCCGCCGTGGCATCGCTGGGAACCCGTAACGACCAGGCCGCCTTGGCGGCGATCATGACCACCGACACCCGACCAAAGTATGCCGTCGCACGGACCCGCATCGGCGCCAAGAACGTCACCGTTGCGGGGATCGTCAAGGGTGCGGGAATGGTCGCCCCCTCGATGGCCACGATGATCTGCATCATCACCACCGACGCGGACATAGCCCCCTTGGCTCTGCACAAGGCACTGGTATCGGCGGTCAACGTCACGCTCAATGCCGTGACCGTCGATTCCGACACGTCCACATCCGACACGGTCGCCCTGCTTGCCTCCGGCCAAGCGGGCAACAAGCGTATCACGACCCGTGGTGGCGGATATAAGAAGTTCCTCGCCGCCTTGACCGGCGTGTGCGGCCGGCTGGCCCGTGCCGTTGCCGCCGACGGTGAGGGCGCTACCAAGTTAATCGAGATCGCCGTCACCGGCGCCGCCAACCTCCCCGACGCCGAGGCGGCTGCCAAGTCCGTGGCCAACTCCCCGCTTTTCAAATGCGCCGTTCATGGCGGAGACCCCAACTGGGGACGCATCGCCGCCGCCCTGGGCAAGTCCTCGGCCAGGATAGTGCCCGAGAGGCTTTCCATCCGCATCGGCGGCGTGACGGTCTTCGCCCGCGGCAGAGGCCTGCGATTTGACCTCAAGAAGGTGGAGAAACATCTGGCCGGAAAGACGGTTAACATCGCCTGCAATCTGGGACTTGGCAAGAGTCGCTATACGGCGTTGACGTGCGACTTCTCGCGTGAATACGTGGACATCAACGCCGACTACCACACTTAGAGTCCCCAGGCAATCCGGCCACTTGGCATGGGCATTTTTGTCTTTACAGCCAGCGGAGTTACGATAGAATAAACTTAGGAGCCGAGTGGATTGCCTTTGGAGGTAGTCTGCGATGTCCCTGCGGAGCTTTCAGCGCAAGATTCGCATGATTCTGTTCATCGTGTTGAGCTTCGCGGCGATGTGTTGAGACGCCGCGATTGACATAACTCTTGGCTTGGGCTTACCTTGTGTGGGCCTATTTTTTTGCGCCCATGCGGCGGAGGAATTCCGCCTCGTCGATGGTCTCCACTCCAAGTTGGCGAGCCTTATCGGCCTTTGAACCGGCAGCCTCACCGACAACCACGAAGTCGGTGTTTTTGGAGACGCTGAAGGCTGCCCTGCCACCCGCGGCCATGATGGCCGCCTCGGCCTCGGAACGCGAAAACCGCTCCAGCGTACCGGTGACGACGACGGTCTTACCCGCTAGCGGTCCTCCGCCCTTGCTTGAAGGGCGACGCTGAGCGGTCATCTTGACTCCCGCGGCCTTGAGGCGTCTGATGACATCTTGGCCGCTTTTACTTCGGAAGAAGTCGTGAACGCTCTTGGCGATCTCCGGCCCGATCCCGGCGACCTGCTGTAGTCTCTCCATGTCTGCCGAGGCAATCGCCTCCATGTCGCCAAAGTGCTCGGACAACAACTCCGAGGCCCTGGCCCCCACATGGCGGATTCCCAGCGCCGTCAAGAGCCGCTGCAAACCGCGCGACTTGCCGGCCTCCACTGCCGTCAAGAGATTGTCCGATGACTTCTCGCCCATCCGCTCCAGCGCCAGCAATTCCTTCCTGCTCAGCGCGTAGAGGTCCGCGAAATGCCTGACCAGACCGCCCGACACCAATTGATCGATGATCGCCGGACCGAGGCCCTCGATGTCCATCTGGTCCCGCCCGGCATAGAAGGCCAGGCGCTGGCGTATCTGGGCGTGGCATTCGGGGTTGTCGCAGCGCAGAGCCACCTCATCCTCATCCCGGACCACAGGCCCCATGCAGACAGGACAGATCGCAGGCGGATGAATGCTTTCGGTGCCCCCCGGCCGGTTCTCCACCAGGACGGCGACCACCTGCGGGATGATTTCGCCGGCCTTTTCCACCAGGATCGTGTCACCCACTCGCACATCAAGCCGCCGAACCTGGTCGAAGTTGTGCAGCGAGGCGTTGCTGACGGTCGTACCGCCCAACTGGACCGGATCGAAGTGCGCCGTCGGCGTGATCGTGCCCAGCCGGCCCACTTCAAAGCTCACTGAAAGCAGCCGCGTGGCCGCCTGTTCGGCCTGGTACTTGTAGGCGATGCACCAGCGTGGGTGCTTGCTGGTGGCGCCCAACTCCTCGCGGAGGCCCAGCTCGTCGATCTTGACGACCATGCCGTCGGTCTCATACTCCGCCCCGCCGCGCAGGGACAGCCACTCCTCGATAACCTTCATTACGCTTGGGGCGTCGTCACAAACCCTGGCCTGCGGATTGACCGGAACGCCCCAGCCGCCCAGCAGCGCCATCAGTTCGCTTGCCCGCCGGACCGGCAACGGCTCGAATACCCCAAAACCATGAGCCACAAAGGCCAGTCCCCGCTCGGCCGTAACTTTAGGGTCCAGTTGTTTCAGCGTTCCGGCGGCACCGTTGCGAGTGTTGGCGAAGGTCTCCAGGCCCTCGGCCTGCCGCTTGGCGTTATAGGCGGCAAATGCCTTGCGGGGCCAATAAACTTCCCCTCGCACCTCCACCACCGACGGGAGGCCCTCCCCCACCAGCCGCAAGGGCACGGAACGGATTGTGCGGACGTTGGCGGTGATATCGTCGCCGACCTCCCCGTCGCCACGAGTGGCGGCTTGGACAAGCAGGCCGTCCTGATATCGCAGCGACACGGCCACGCCGTCGATCTTGGGATCAACCAGGTAGTGGTAGGCCCTCCCGCCCAGGGCACGGGCGATGCGGTTGTCGAAGGCCAGCACCTCCGAGGCGCTATAGGTGTTGTCGATGCTGAGCATCGGCAGGCTGTGGCGGACGCGGACAAATCCCTCCAGCGGCTGACCGCCAACCCGCTGGGTGGGGGAGTCGCCAGTGACGAACTCCGGGTGTGCGGCCTCCAGCTCCGCCAGTTCCCGCATCAGCGCGTCGTACTGGCGGTCGGAAATCTCCGGTTTGGCCTCAACGTAATACAGCCGGTCGTGCCGCCGAATTTGGCCACGGAGGCACTCCACACGGTTTGCTGCGTCATCCTTGCTCATGGTTGCTCGTCCCACAAAGGGCTGAGAGGCTCCTGCCGGCCTGCGGGGCGATTTGACAGCCGCCGCAATCGCCCCTATTATAGTATCGTACAGAGCCGGCGCAACCGGCTCCCCCGCAAGATAGACAAAGAAGTGGACATGGACGAGCAAAACCCAAAGACCGTGCTATTGGTCGACGACGACCGCGACATCCTGGCGGCCATGACGCTGGCCTTGGAGGACGTCGGCTACAGGATTGTGACCGCCTCTGACGGTAACGACGCCCTCCAGCAGGCCGAAACCGCCCACCCGGACCTGGTCGTGCTGGACATGATGCTGCCGAAACGCAGCGGTTTCCTGGTGATGGAGAAGCTCAAGCGCGGCAAGAAGCGGACCGACCCGCCCCGGGTCATCATGATCACCGGAAACCAGGGCAGCCGCCACAAGACCTACGCCGAGGGCCTCGGCGTGGACCTGTACCTCAACAAGCCCTTCCGCATGGAGCGCCTGGTCGAATCGGTCAAGAAGATCCTCGGCTAGGGCTGATAGGTTTTGCGGAAATTGTCTTGCGTTCGCCCCGCCGCCGTGGTTAGAGTGTGTCCCAAATAGAACAAAAAGAATAGCAAGGTCAAGGGTACGGGAAGGATCGGCCCGCCGTTGGCAGAGGTTTGACGAATTGGCGGGCGGATCAACGACAGTTATGAGCATCGTCGCGGAAGACAAGACAAAGATCGTCCAGGAAAACCGGCGGCACGACGGCGACACCGGATCGTCCGAGGTGCAGATCGCGCTGTTGACGGCGAAGATCAACCACCTGACCGGTCATCTCAAGACCCACACCAAGGATCACGCATCGCGACGGGGTCTGCTTATGATGGTTGGCAAGAGAAACAGTCTGTTGAAGTACCTGTCCAACACCGCCCCTGATCGCTACCGGCAGATCATCAAGAAGCTGGGCCTGCGCAAGTAGCGCGGCCGAGCGACGCTTCAAGAGCCGGACGGCGAACCTTCCTATGACACTTGGGGAAGCCTTGCCGACTCGTTGGCGGACAAGGAACCCGACGAACCGCATTGAGTTCGAGAATCGTCATGTGGCGATAGGGATAGACGCATTGAGGTATCGGGCCGCGCGCAGCGGCCCCAAGAACATGAGGATGGCATAGAAATGGCAGTGATCAGACTGGAACGCGAGATTGCCGGAAGGGTATTGTCCCTGGAGACCGGCGCGGTGGCCAAACAAGCCCATGGCGCGGTGATGGCCCGATACGGCGACACGGTCGTCCTGGCCACCGTGCTGACGGCACCCTGTGTCCGGGACATCGACTTCTTCCCCCTCTACGTGGACTATCGGGAGATGCAATACGCCGCCGGGAAGGTCCCCGGAGGCTTCTTCAAACGCGAGGGCAGGCCCTCGTCCAAGGAAATTCTTACCTGCCGGTTGATCGACCGGCCGATACGACCCCTGTTCCCCGACGACTTCATGGACGAGGTGCAGATCCAGTGCCTGGTACTGAGCTGCGACAACGAGAACGACCCTGACACCATCGCCGTAATCGCCTCGTCCGCGGCGCTGGCGATCAGCCCAGCCCCGTTCGATGGGCCAATCGGATGCGTTCGAGTGGGATACGTGGATGGTAAACACGTGATCAATCCCACCCTCGAAGAGACCCAGAACGGCCTGATGGACCTGGTCCTGGCCGCGCACGGCGAGGCGGTCAACATGATCGAGCTGGGTGCCAAGCAGGCCCCGGAGCAGATCGTCGCCGACGGCATCGCCTTGGGGTTTGACGTTTGCCGGAAGGTCGTCGAGATGATCAACGAACTGGTCGCCAAGGCGGGCGCCAAGAAAAACTACACCCCAAATCCCTTGCCGGATGAGCTTAAGAAGCTGGTCGGCGACAAGTGCGCTCAGCGCATCCGCCAGGCCAAGCAGATTGCCTCCAAGACGGAACGCAACAACGCCCTTAACGCAATTCGAGAGGAACTACTGGCCGAATTGTGTCCCAAGGACGTCCAGACCCCCACCTACAGCCCCGACCAGGTCAAGACCGCCTTCTACAAGCTTGAAGGCGCCATCCAGCGCGAGCTGATCCTTTCCGGCACCCGCCCCGATGGCCGGCGCATGGACGAGATCCGCCCGTTGGAAATGACCGTGGGATCGCTTCCGCGAACGCACGGATCGTCGTTGTTCGCCCGCGGAGAAACCCAGGCGCTGGTCACCACCACGCTGGGCACGCTGCGAGACAAGCAGATCATCGACGGGCTCCAGGAGGAATACTCCAAGAAGTTCATCCTGCACTATAACTTCCCGCCCTTCAGCGTGGGAGAGATACGGCCGATCCGCGGACCGGGCCGGCGCGAGATCGGACACGGGGCGCTGGCGGAGAAGAGCCTTGAGGGCGTCATGCCCAAACCGGAAACGTTCCCCTACACCGTCCGCGTGGTCAGCGACATACTGGAGTCCAACGGTTCAACCTCGATGGCGACCGTCTGCGGCGGAAGCCTCAGCCTCATGGACGCCGGGGTCCCCATCGCCGCACCGGTGGCGGGCATCAGCATCGGCATGGTCAGCGAGGGCAGCCGCCACGTCCTTCTGACCGACATCATCGGCGAGGAGGACTTCCACGGAGACATGGACTTCAAGGTCGCAGGCACCGCCAGCGGAATCACGGGCATCCAACTGGACATGAAGGCCCGCGGCATCGGCCAGCCACAGATCGTGGAGTCCCTCGAGCTGGCCCGCCAGGCTAGATCGTATATTCTGGAGCAGATGGCCAAGACGCTCCTTGCTCCGCGGATGACTCTAAGCCCGTATGCCCCCAGAATGCTGCTGCTTAAGATCAATCCGGAGAGGATCGGAAAGGTCATTGGACCGGGCGGAAAGACCATCCACAAGATCCAGGCCGACACCGGGGCCACCATCGAGATCGAAGACGACGGCACCGTGTACATCTATAGCGTCAAGGCCGAGGGCGCCGAAGCGGCAAAACGGGCGGTTGAGGGCTTGACAGAAGAGGTGGAAGTTGGCAAAATATATACCGGTAAGGTCGTTTCGATCCGGGACTTTGGAGCATTCATCGAGATCCTCCCCGGACAGGATGGCCTATGTCACGTCAGCGAACTCGATTCGAAGTTTGTCAAGAACGTCACCGATGTCTGCAAGGTCGGCGACGAGCTCACGGTGAAGGTGATTCTCATAGACGACCAGGGACGAGTGAAATTGTCCCGCAAGGCCGCCATGCGGGAGGCGCAGAAGGCTTAACCATTCGTTGACCCCTCCAGTAATTTCCCGGTGAATTGCGGCCTGCGCCGAGATGTTCTCGGTCGGCCCGTCACAACAACAATAAGGGAAGCATGGTCGTGACTTCGGTCGCGGAAGAATGACCCAGGCGACCGACATGGGATGAGTACCTCCGCAGCTCGTTACGTTCGGGGCGCGGTCGCCGCGCGGGCGATGCAGGACATGGACGCCTCTTACCCGGCGGCAAATGGGCACGAAGGAGGTGACCCAATGCCCACCGGTAAGGTCAAGTGGTTCGACCCGAAGAAAGGTTACGGCTTCATCATCGGTGACGATGGCCAGGACGTGTTTGTTCACTATACCTCGATCATCGGCGAAGGGTTCCGAGCGCTGAAAGACGGAGAGATGGTGGACTACGAGTTGGTCAAGGGCGACAAGGGCTTCCAGGCCCGCAAGGTGGCAAAGCCCGCCGCCTCCATAGGCGGTCAGCCCGTTGCATGATGTAGCGTACCTGCTGCACCAGCCGCCCGATAGCGGCGCACGCAGGGGTCGTTCCCTGGTAAAGGGTCGTTGATGCAGGCATGGTGGTTGTTATTTGGGGCTGCCCTCAGCGGGCCTGTATGGATGCTTGTAAGCCTCTGGAGGGCGCGGCGCTTGTGGCGGGCCGCGCGCAGGTTGTCGGCCCGAACCAAGGGGCAGGAGCACCTGGCCGAACTGGGACAGCTTGCCGGCGGGCTGGCCCACGAAATCAAGAACCCCCTCTCGACGATCAACGTCAACCTCAAGCTGCTGGCCGAGGATCTCCAGCGAGAAGAGGACCCCGTCCACCGGCGTTGGCTCATCCGCCTCCAGGGGGTCCAGAGCGAGGCCGGACGGCTCAGGGACATCCTCGACGACTTCCTGCGTTACGCCGGCAAGCACGAGCTTCAGCCCGTTGTGGCGGACCTCCGCGGACTCATCGGGGAGCTTACGGACTTCTTCGCCCCCCAGGCCGAAGCGGCCCGCGTGGTTATGCGCACCAGCCTTCCCGACTCGCCTGTCCGGTGCAAAGTCGATTCCGACCTCATCAAGCAGGCCCTGCTCAACCTCATGATCAACGCCGTCCAGGCGATGAACCAGGGGGGGGAGCTGCTCATCCGGCTCTCTTCGGCTCGCGGCCAGGCGGTACTGGAGGTCACCGACACCGGTCCCGGGATTCCCCCCGGCGACTTGGGGAAGGTCTTCCAGGTCTACTACTCCACCAAGAAACAAGGCAGCGGCCTAGGCCTTCCCACCACCCGGCGGATCATACGCGAGCACGACGGGGCGATCCAGGTCCACTCGGAAGTCGCCAAGGGCACGCGGTTCGTCGTCACCCTCCCGCTGGCTAAGGCATGAAAGCCCTCGCCGCACACAGTGCTTGTATGTCCTTTACGGCAACGGCGTCACCGTGGGTTTCGTAGCAGGCTGGGCCGGGGCGGTTTGACTTCGCGTGTTGAAAACGACCCTGCCGACGACATCATCCGCAGCAATGGCCACTGGAGCCTGATTTCGACGTTCGATGAAAAGTTTTCCCCCTGACGGTCCGGTCTGCGATACACGGCCGAGCAGGTTCTTCCCGTCGCTATGGAAGACAATGATGTCTCCAGCCTGGTACACGCCGGATAGCTTGTAAACCAAGACTCGACTGCCAACGGAGATTTCCGGGCCGGCAGCATCGCTCATGGCCCGGTAGGGAGCAAGAACAAACGTCTTGAGTAATACCGCGACGACAATCGCAACGGCCAGCGCAATGATCGACCGTAACCAGCGTCGCCGTTTCGGCAACCCTGCCCTCGCCGCTTGGGAATGTCTTGCAGCAAAGGAGGTCCTGATCTCTCGTCTGCTGAGCACCACCAGCGTCCAGATGCCAAACGGCAGGCCGATGAGGTTGCTCGGCGCGGCAATCAATGCCAGGATCGCGGCTGTGATGGCCAGGCCGCGATTGCGAAGCTGCATCATCCGCATTGATCCGAGAAGAATCATCCCATTGATGATGAAGCCGGCCAAAGTGATCGGAACCATTAAGGTCCATTCCACGACCGTATGTTCGACGACATGACCGGCGATATCGGTCACCTTGCGTTCGGCGATATTTCCCTGCATGACCACTATCGCCACCAGTGCCAATAGAACTGCCAGATTGATCCCAGCCGTAACGACCATGCCGATGGCAGGGGCCTTCACCGCTTGACGGGCACGCTCTGCCTGAGCCGGCCCGGTGTCGGGAACAGCCGCGCGAGCCGCGGTTGGAGCCGGCGAAGGAATGATTGGCTTCTTCACTGCCCGCCAAGAGAGCCAGATAATCAGCCCATCAACGAGAATGCAGATCAGTATGGCGACGTCTCGCCCCATATCCAGTATGGAGGTGGTGTGCGCTATCGCTGCCAGACCTTCTCGGCTAATCTGCTCGCTGTGGCTCATCAAACCGGCAATGGACATGCACAACAAGCCAATCAGCCCGTCCAAAGCTAACAGCGGAAACAGCAGCGCGTCAAAGAGCGCCAGGCGAAGGCCGTAGAGGCGGCCTGCCGACCGGCGGATCTGCCCAATCGCGATGCAGCCGAGAATCGTCGTGCCGAAAAGCCCGGCCAGGCCAAGAACGACCATGCCAAATCCTGTGACCCAGCGCCATACGCTATCCGGCTCCAGACCCGCACAGAGAGAGGCTGCGACAGCACTCATGGCAGACCCAAGCGGGAGCAACAATGCCCACAGGAGACCCAGAATCGCCAGCCGCGAGAAACGCGGCGATGTTGCCGCCGGCTCCGCGACAACGGGCGGGACACGTGTCGCACCTGGAGAAGTCGCGACTATCGTCTCCACCTGTGTCCTGACCTCGCTGACCTGCTGGTAGCGGCGGGAGGGTTCGCGTTCCAGGGCGCGGAGGACCACTTCGTCCAGCCGCACGTCGATCAGCACCCTATGCGAAGGCGGTTCAAAGCGCCCGATGGGCAGCTCGCCGGTGAGCATCTGGTAGAACACCACGCCCAGCGAGTAGATATCGGCCCGGTGATCCACCTCGCCCGGGCGCTCGACCTGTTCGGGGGCCATATACTGCGGCGTGCCCATGACCTTCTCGGCCGCCGCCGTTGCCTCCGCCGGCGGCAGGCCCACCAGCTTGGCCAGGCCGAAGTCGGCGATCTTCACCTGACCCTGTTGATTGAGCAGGATGTTCTCGGGCTTGATGTCGCGGTGGACGATGCCGCGGTCGTGTGCGTACTGGAGGGCGTCGCAAATCTGCGGCACGATGGCCAATGCCTCCTTGGCGCTCACGCCCCCGGAGTTCAGCACCCCCCGCAGGCTCAGTCCATCGACATACTCCATCAAAAAGAAGTAAAGCCCGCCGCGCTGGCCGAAGTCGTGGATCGTGACGATGTTGGGATGGCCCAGCTTGGCCATCGCCTGGGCCTCGCGGGCGAATCGCTGCGCGAAGCTTTCTCGCTGCCCAATCTCCGGCGGCAAGATTTTCAGGGCCACCAGGCGGTCCAGTTCCTTCTGCCTGGCCTTGTACACCGCCCCCATGCCCCCCCGGCCGATCAGCTCCAGGATGTCCAACTCCGGGAAGCTCCCGGCAAGCTCCTCCACGGATGGCGGACTCCAGCGAACGGACTTTTCGCCCGCCGTTTCGCCAATGGTATTGGATTCCAGCCCGCGCTTGAGCAGGCAGGCCGGGCATAGCCCCTGGGGCGTGTCCGACGGCAGAGGCCGGCCGCATTGGGGACAGTTTCGTTGCTCTTTCATAAGTTCCAACTCCGTTTGCCTTGGAGCCACTATCAGGATGCCCCCCTCGCCCGCGGCATCCTGATAGGGACTCTTACTCACTCCTTACAGAAGCAAACGGACGGAAAGGTTACAGACAATTCAGCAGGTAGGCGATTTCTTCCTCGATCTGTTCCGGGGAATCCACCGTCTGGGCGATCTCTTCCCGCAGCAAGTCCCTGTACCGCCGTCGCATACGGTGGATCGCCACTCTCAAGGCCCCCTGGCTCATCCCCAGGCAACGGGCGGTCTGAGCGTAAGACAAGTCGCCGCGCTGCGGTATCAGGCAGTCCTTGATTGCATGGAACAGCGATTCCTTGCCGGTATCGGCGTATTCCCGCCCCAGCCTGGCCAGGACCTCCTCGAGCACGACCAGTGCCCAGCGGCGGTCGAAAAGCCGCTCGGGCGTCATGTCATCGACCGGTTCTACGGCGTAACGGGCCTCGGCATCCAGGGCGTCCAAGGCGATGACCGACGCGCCGCCTCCTCGCTTCAGCGCGCGATTCTTGTCATATTCGTTCGCCAGAAAATGTCGCATCGCCGCTAACAGGAACGATCGGAACCTGCCCTTTGCTCGGTCGACGCGGGCCAGGTCCTTCCTTTCCAGCAGCCGCGTGAAGAACTCCTGCACCATGTCTTCCGCCCCGGCAGGTGTTTCGCCCTGCCGGCGCACGAAGGCGTAGAGCGGAAACCAGTAGGCCCGAATCAACTCCTCCAGCGCCCGCCGCGTGTCAGTGGCGGCGCCGTCGCGCCCGGCGGCCAACACAATGCTCCACCGCGTGGCTGTAAAACGCCCGCTGGCCCCGAAAGATGATGTCTTCCCAGTTCGAGGGGACACGCCCGCCTTATATCACCGCCGACAGGCCGCTTCAACACCGCTTGCGCCGATGGGCCTAGTGTCTCCCGGAAGGAATACGTGGGACAAACCGCCCTCGGTTGTCGGCATCATTTTGGACAGTCGCCCCGGCGCGGTCCAGAAACCGCTTAGAACGTGTATGAGAACTACGCGAAGTCGCGTTGCGGCCAAAACGGATCGGATGCAAGGAGGGCTGACGCAGGCAACCCCTGGCGGGTTGTCCAGGAGGCCCGACACGGCAGACGGTCTGTTTTCGCC
>Ga0315273_10004387_pt1 | contig 17276 bp, 12 predicted proteins | sample YL17G02_0_MG_FD_205753 | JGI IMG/M metagenome (GOLD analysis project Ga0315273, IMG submission 205753) | Sediment microbial communities from Yellowstone Lake, YNP, Wyoming, USA - YL17G02_0 | ecosystem: Environmental > Aquatic > Freshwater > Lake > Sediment | place: USA: Wyoming | collected...
GTAGACCTGGTCGCCTTCGACCCGGCCAATTTCGAGTCGGAAACTGTTCGACCCGAGGTCGACGACGGCAAGCGTGGTGGCAGGCACGAGCAACCCATGCATAAGGCGAGGGGAGACCCGTGCGAAGCGTAGCAGAAAATTGTCGCAGACCTCAGGCGCGGGCCTCGCCGCGGCCCGCTGTCGCAGGGCTGTCATAATTGCCCCCCATACTGCCAGATGGCCCCGACCTGCGCGCGCGATCTCTCGTCCGCCGGTTTCCCCAATGAGACCTCCAAGCCCTCCGCCGATCAATCGCGAGCTGTCGCAGCTCGCGTTCAATCGTCGCGTGCTCGAGCTGGCCAAGGATCCCGCGATCCCGCTGCTCGAGCGACTCCGGTTCCTGTGCATCGTCAGCAGCAACCTCGACGAATTCTTCGAGATCCGTGTCGCCGGCCTCAAGGAGCAGTTGCGGGTGAAGGTGCCGCCGCCGGGCATGGCGCTGCCGGCTCTGCGCGCACTGCTCGCAGCCATCGATGACGAGACGCACGCCCTGGTCGCAGACCAGTATCGGGTGCTGAACGAGGCGATCGTGCCGGCGCTCCCGGCCGCGGGCATCCGTCTGCTTCGGCACGGCGACCGCAATGCCGCGCAGCGCGCCTGGGTGTCCGATTATTTTCATCGCGAGGTCAAGCCGCTGCTGACGCCGATCGGCCTCGACCCGGCGCATCCATTTCCGCAGGTGGTCAACAAGAGCCTCAACTTCGTCGTCGAACTCTCGGGCCGCGATGCGTTCGGCCGGGAAACTGCGGTGGCCATCGTCAAGGCGCCGCGGCTCGTGCCGCGGGTCATCACGTTGCCGCGGGACATCGCCGGCGCGGACAACACGTTCGTCCTGCTCTCGAGCATCATCCATGCGCACCTGCACGAGCTCTTCGGCGGGCGCGAGATCGTCGGTTATTCGCAGTTCCGGGTGACGCGCGACGCCGACCTGTGGTTCGACGAAGAGGAAGTGAAGAACCTGCGGCAGGCGCTCGAAGGCGAACTTCCCCAGCGCCATTTCGGGCAAGCGGTGCGTCTGGAGGTCGCCGCGACGTGCCCGGCGCAACTCGCGCAGTTCCTGCTGCAGCAATTCGAGTTGGCCGCGGACGATCTCTATCGTGTGGACGGTCCCGTCAATCTCGCGCGCATGGCCTCGCTGATCGACGCCGTCGTCGGCGACGAACTCGAGTATCCGCCCTTCACGCCAGGCCTGCCCGACCCGCTCAAGGACTCGGCAGAACTTCTTGCCACGATCCGTCAACACGACGTCCTGCTGCATCACCCGTACCAATCGTTCGACCCGGTCGTCCAGTTCATCCGCAAGGCGGTCGACGATCCCGAAGTGATGGCGATCAAGCAGACCGTCTATCGCACCGGCGTCAACTCGGTGCTGATGGAGGCGCTGATCGAGGCGGCCCTCCGCGGCAAGGAGGTCACCGTCGTGGTCGAACTGCTCGCGCGGTTCGACGAGGAAGCGAACATCAACTGGGCGGAGCGCCTCGAGCAGGCGGGTGCGCAGGTCGTATATGGTGTGTTCGGGCTCAAGACGCACGCCAAGCTTGCGCTCCTTCTGCGACGCGAGAAGGACGCAGCGGGCCGCACCCGATTGCAAGCCTACGCCCATCTCGGCACCGGCAACTACCACCCGCGCACCGCGCGCTTGTACACGGACTTCGGGCTGCTTACGGCGAACCCCGAAATCTGCGCCGACGTCAACGAAGTGTTCCTGCACATCACGAGCCTCGGCAAGGCGAAGCGTCTGAAGCACCTGCAGCTCGCGCCGTTCACGATGGACAAGCGGCTGATCGGCGCGATCAAGCGCGAGTCGCGCCATGCTCGCGAGGGAAAACCGGCGCGCATCGTGGCGAAGATGAACGGGTTGCTGGAAGAAGGGGTGATCAGGGCGCTCTACTCGGCGTCGCAGGCGGGCGTGGAAATCGACCTGATCGTGCGCGGCGCCTGCGCGCTGCGCCCGGGCATCAAGGGCCTTTCGGAGAACATCCGGGTTCGCTCGATCGTCGGCCGGTTCCTGGAGCACAGCCGCATCTGGTACTTCGAAAACGACGGCGCCAGGAAAGTCTGGCTCTCGAGCGCGGACTGGATGGGCCGCAACCTCTTTCGCCGGATCGAAGTCGCGTTCCCGGTGCTCGATCCGGCGCTCAAGAACCGCGTCGTCGCCGAAGGGCTCGAGCCTTACCTTGCCGACAATCGCGATGCCTGGGAGCTCGCCGGGGATGGAACCTATTCACGGCCGAAGGTCCAACGACGATCACGGCTGCGCGCGGCCCAGGACGAGCTTCTCGCCCGCCTCGCCGAGCAGGCCGACCAGGACGCCTAGCGGGAAGATGCGATGGACCTGATACTTTGGCGCCATGCCGAAGCCGAGCCGGGCGAGCCCGATCTCGGGCGGCGCCTCACGGCCAAGGGCATTCAGCAAGCGGAGCGCATGGCGGAATGGCTCGACCGCCATCTGCCGGCCACGACCCGGGTCCTTTCGAGTCCGGCCGATCGCGCCCAACAGACGGCGCTCGCGTTGAAGCGCAAGTTTCGCGTTGTTCCGGCACTCGCGCCGGGCGCTTCGCCGGCCGCGGTGCTGGCGGCGGCGGGGTGGCCCGACGCGAACGAGCCCGTGCTCGTCGTGGGGCATCAACCCACGCTCGGCGAGGTCGCGGCGCTGCTGCTTTCGGGCGCGGAAGCCTCGTGGAGCGTTCGAAAGGGGGCGGTGTGGTGGCTGTCCAACCGCGTCCGCGCCGGCGGGTCCGCCGTCGTGCTCAAGACCGTGATCGCGCCCGACTTCGTTTAGGGCCATAGCATCCCCTCTCTGCCGCGGCGTCTGCCGGCCGTGCCGACGCCGACGGTGTCTCGTTCGTCGTGCGTCAATGGCCTCGGTCGCCCAGTCGCGAATGCGCCCGTTGTCGGTCTGGAAAGTCTGATTCCCGCAGTGTCATCGTGGTGTCACACGCCGCCGCGACAATGACGGGGCCTGCTACCGACAAGGGAAAACGCTAATGCGCAAAAGTCTGACCCAAGGATTCCTCGCCGCCGCGACGTTCGCGTTCGGCGTTTCCACTGCAATGGCGATCGACATCACCGGCGCCGGCGCCACGTTCCCGTACCCGATCTACGCCAAATGGGCCGAAGCCTACAAGGCGAAGTCCGGCGTCAGCATGAATTACCAGTCGATCGGTTCCGGCGGCGGCATCGCGCAGATCAAGGCCAAGACCGTCGACTTCGGGGCGTCCGACATGCCGCTCAAGCCGGAGGATCTCCAGGCTGCGGGCCTCATGCAGTTTCCGGCCATCATCGGCGGCGTCGTTCCGATCCTGAATGTCGAAGGGATCGTGGCCGGCGCGATGAAGTTCACGGGACCCGTACTCGCCGACATCTACCTCGGCAAGATCAAGAAATGGAACGAGAAGCCGATCGCCGATCTCAACCCCGGCGTCAAACTGCCAGACGAGCTGATCACGGTCGTCCGCCGCTCCGATGGTTCGGGCACAACGTTCATCTGGACCGACTACCTGTCGAAGGTCAGCCCGGAATGGAAGCAGAAGGTCGGCGCCAGCACCGCGGTGGCATGGCCCGAAGGCGTGGGCGGGAAGGGCAACGAGGGCGTTGCCGCTTACGTGCAGCGGATCAAGGGCAGTATTGGCTATGTCGAGTATGCGTACGCGAAGCGCAACAAGATGGCGCACGCCGCGGTCCAGAACAGGGACGGCCAGTTCGTGCAGCCCGACGACGACACGTTTCAGGCGGCCGCGGCGTTCGCCGACTGGATGAAAGCGCCCGGCTTCTACCAGATCCTGACCGACCAGCCGGGCAAGACGAGCTGGCCGATCACGGGCGCAAGCTTCATCCTGATGCACCAGAAACAGGACAAGCCGCAAAATGCGGTCGAAGTGCTGAAGTTCTTCGACTGGGCGCTGAAGAACGGCCGGACGATGGCGACCGAACTCGACTACGTGCCGATACCCGATGGTGTCGTGAAGGTGATCACCGACGCGTGGAAGGCGCAGCTCAAGGACGGCGCGGGCAAGCCGATATTGTAGGAGCCGGATCGTTGCTCCCGGCAGTACCTTTCTTCCTCCTCCGGAAGAAAGCCCCGTGGCCACGAGGAGTGCCTCGCGGTCTCTTTTCTGGCAGGGTTTATCATGTCGACCACCTTGGCCGCATTGCAGCCCGTCATGACCGCCCCGTCGGAGTCGCGTACGGCGCGCGAGCCCACGCCGCCCGCGGCGCACCGGGGCGCGCCGGCGTGGCAGGATTGGCTGTTCGAACGCACGACGATGTTCTTCGCGCTGTTCGTCCTGCTCACGCTCGTCGGCATCATCGGCGCACTCGCGTGGGCGTCGATCCCCGCGTTCGAGAAATTCGGTCCCGGGTTCTTCTTCACCAGCGTCTGGGACCCGGTCAAGCTCGATTTCGGGGCGCTCGCACCGGTCTACGGCACGATCGTCACTTCGGTCATAGCGCTCTCGATCGGCGTGCCCGTCAGCTTCGGCATCGCCATTTTCCTTACCGAGATGTGCCCGGCCGTGCTCAAGCGTCCGCTTGGCACCGCGGTCGAACTGCTGGCGGCGATCCCGTCGATCATCTACGGGATGTGGGGGCTGTTCGTGTTTGCACCGGTGTTCGGCGACTACGTGCAGCCGATGCTGACCAAGATCTTTGGAAACCTGTGGCTCCTGGGTCCGCTGTTCCGGGGTGCCCCCAACGGCATCGGCATCCTCTCGGCCGGGATCATCCTCTCGGTGATGGTCATCCCGTTCATCGCCTCCGTGATGCGGGACGTCTTCGACGTCGTGCCGCCGGTGCTCAAGGAATCCGCGTACGGACTCGGCGCGACGACATGGGAAGTCGTCTGGAATGTCGTGCTGCCGTACACCAGGGTCGGTGTCATCGGCGGGGTCATGCTGGGCCTCGGCCGCGCACTGGGCGAGACCATGGCCGTGACGTTCGTGATCGGCAACGCCTACCGGATCAGCGCCTCGTTGTTCGAGCCCGGCAACTCGATTGCCTCCGCGCTCGCCAACGAGTTCAACGAGGCCGCGGAGCCGGTGCATAGGGCCTCGCTGATCGCGCTGGGCCTCGTGCTGTTCCTGCTCACTTTCGTCGTGCTGGCCTGCTCGCGCCTGCTGCTGGCGCAGCTCGCCAAGCGGGAGGGCAGGAAGACATGAGCGCGCCGGGCCGCCCCAAGCGCGAATACCGGAGCGCGCAGCGCGAAGGTACTCCAGTGAGCCCGCCGGGCCGCCCCAAGGGCGAATTGCTCCCTCTCGGAGGGAAGGCGCGCAGCGCCAAGGGTGAACAAATGACCTCCGTCTACCGCAAGCGGCTCTACGTCAACCGCATGAACCTCGTGATGTCGCTCTGCATGATGGCGTTCGGAATGATGTTCCTGCTCTGGATCCTGTGGGTGCTGTTCGCGAACGGTTTGGCCGCGCTGTCGCCGACGCTGTTCACGCAGACGACGCCGCCGCCGGGATCGGCGGGCGGGCTCGCCAACGCGATCTACGGCAGTGTCGTGATCGTCTTGGTCGCGACCTTCATCAGTACGCCGATCGGCATACTCGCGGGCATCTATCTCGCCGAATACGGCAAGAACGGCTGGCTCGCCCGGTTGACGCGCTTCATCAACGACATCCTGCTGAGCGCTCCATCCATCGTGATCGGCCTTTTCGTGTATACGGTCTATGTGATGCAGGTCGGCCACTTTTCCGGCTGGGCCGGCTCGTTCGCGCTGGCGCTGATCGCCATTCCCGTGGTCGTCCGCACGACGGAGAACATGCTGCACCTCGTGCCGGCAAGCTTGCGCGAAGCGGCGGTCGCGCTCGGCGCGCCGATGTGGAAAGTGATCCTGAGGGTGACGCTCAAGGCGGTCCGCGGCGGCGTCGTCACCGGCGTCCTCCTCGCGGTTGCCCGGATGTCCGGCGAGACCGCGCCGCTCCTGTTCACGGCGCTCAACAACCAGTTCTGGAGCACGAGCATGGACGCGCCGATGGCCAACCTGCCGGTCGTGATCTTCCAGTTCGCGATGAGCCCTTTCGACGACTGGAAGAACCTCGCCTGGGCCGGGGCACTGCTGATCACGCTGACCGTACTCGCCATCAACATTCTCGCGCGGACGGTGTTCCGGCAGTCGGACGTCCGTTAGCGCGAGGGAGACAGCGATGAATTTCGATGCCGCCGCGGTGCGACTCGTGCCCGAGACGCCAAGCCCGCCGGAGCCGTCCGCCAAGATGTCATGCCGAAAGCTCGACTTCTTCTACGGGAATTTCCAGGCGCTCAGCAACATCGACCTCGACATCGCCGAGCGCCGCGTCACGGCATTCATCGGGCCTTCGGGCTGCGGCAAGTCCACGCTGCTGCGGACGTTGAACCGGATGTACTCGCTCTATCCCGGACAACGGGCGACCGGCGAAATCGCGTTCAACGGCCAGAACATCCTCGAGCCCGGCGTCGACCTCAACATGCTGCGGGCGAAAGTCGGGATGGTTTTCCAGAAGCCGACCCCGTTCCCGATGTCGATCCACGACAATATCGCCTTCGGCGTCAGCCTGTATGAAAATCTTTCGCAGCGCGATATGGACGAGCGCGTCGAGTGGGCGTTGACGAAAGCGGCGATGTGGGGCGAGGCCAAGGACAAGCTGAAGCAGAGCGGAATGGCGCTCTCCGGCGGGCAGCAGCAGCGGCTGTGCATCGCGCGCGCGGTCGCGGTCAAGCCGGAGGTGCTTCTGCTCGACGAACCGACGTCGGCGCTCGACCCCATCTCCACGGCGAAGATCGAGGAGCTGATCAGCGAGTTGAAGCGGGACCACACCATCGCGATCGTGACCCACAATATGCAGCAGGCGGCGCGGGTGTCGGATTACACTGGATACATGTACCTGGGCGAGCTCGTCGAATTCGGCGCGACCGACGAGATCTTCCTCAAACCGGGAAAGAAGGAAACCGAGGACTACATCACAGGGCGGTTTGGTTAACTCCTGCAGCTGATCAGCGAAGGCCGCGGCGCGAGCCCCGGGGGTGACGACATGAACGAACACACGAACAAGCAGTTCGACACCGAGATGGAGGCGATCCGCAGCGGCGTCCTCACGATGGGCGGCATCGTCGAAAATCAGCTCAATCGCGCAATCGCTCTCCTCGCGGACGAGAACGACCAGGCGATCGGCGAGGTCGGATCCGATGAAAAGCTGATCAATCAGATGCAGATCAGTCTCGATCAGATGTGCAGCCAGATCATCGCCCGGCGACAACCGGCCGCGATCGACCTGCGCTTCGTCCTGACGATCACCAAGATGGTCAACGAACTCGAGCGCGTGGGCGACGAGGTGAAAAAGATCGCCTACAAGGCGGCGCAGATCCACGGCGCCGATCTGCTGAGCCGCGTTCGCCACTACGACGTGATTCGGGCGGCCGAACGCGCGCGCACGATGCTGCAGATGGCCCTCGACACCTTCGCGCGGCTCGACGCCAGCGCGGCCGCCGAGGTCATCGACCGCGACGAGGAAATCGATGCCGCGTTCCTGGCGATCATGCGCCAACTCATCAGTTACATGATGGAAGATCCGCGCACGATATCGGCGGCGCTCGAAATCGTGTTCATCGCGAAATCGATCGAGCGCATCGGCGACCACGCCAAGAACATCGCGGAGGCGGTTGTCCAGGTCGTCAAGGGCATCGATGTCCGGCACGCGACGGCCGACCAGATTCGCGCCGAGGTGGCCGGGGAATGACACCGTCGGTCCTCGTCGTCGAGGATGAGCCCGCGATTTTCGAGCTCCTCAGGGTGAACCTCGTCGACGCGGGATACGAGGTCCGCGCGGCGCCGGACGCGGAGACCGCGCAGCGCCACCTCAAGGAGTCGCTGCCGACGTTGGTTCTGCTCGACTGGATGCTGCCCGGAAAGTCGGGCCTCACGCTGGCGAAAGAGCTGCGCGGCGACGCCCGCACGCGCGAGCTGCCGATCATCATGCTCACCGCGCGTACCGACGAGGCAGACAAGGTCGCCGGCCTCGAGGCCTGGGTCGACGACTACGTGACGAAGCCGTTCTCGCCGCGCGAGCTCAAAGCGCGGATCAAGGCGGTGCTGCGGCGGCGCGCACCCGAGGCGGCGCAGGAGCCGCTAGTGGCCGGCGCACTCCTACTCGATCCTGTCACGCAGCGTGTGACCGCGGGCGGGTATGCGGTTCCGCTCGGCCCCACCGAGTTCCGGCTGCTGCGCTTCCTGCTCGCGCGCCCGGAGCGCGTCCACTCACGGACGCAGTTGCTGGACCAGGTGTGGGGCGATCATGTCTACATCGAGGAGCGCACGGTCGATGTCCACATCCGGCGCTTGCGGCTGGCGCTGGAGCCGTTCGGGCAGGCTGCGATGGTAGAGACGGTGCGCGGCAGCGGCTATCGGCTCTGTGTGCCTCGGTGATATCGGGCGGCCCGAGCGTCGAGATGAGCCCCGTTGTCATTGCCGGCGTCGGCGCTCCGCTCGCGGTCGTGGTCCTGGCCGCGCTCGCCGGATTTCTTTTCGGTGTCGCGTGGGCCGTTGCGGTGCTTGCCGCGGGGCTCGTCGCGCTCGTCGGCGCCAATCTCCGGCAGCTCGACCGGCTCGCGCGCTGGGCGGATGCTCCGCTCGATACCCCGGTGCCCGAAGCCGGCGGCGCGTGGGGCGTGGCGCTCTCCGCGCTCTATCGCCGCGTCCGCTCGCGCGCGTCGCACCATCGCGACCTCGCCACGACGATCGAGCGGTTCCACAGTGCCGTCGAGGCGCTGCCCGACGGCATGGTGATCCTCGACACCGCGAATCGCATCCAGTGGGCGAATGCGCGGGCGCAGGCGCATCTCGGCTTCGACCTGGCGAAAGACTCGGGCCGGCCGCTCCTCAACCTCATGCGCCAGCCCGAGGTTGTCCGGTACCTCGAGACCGGCGACTACACCGATGCGGTGGTCATCGACTCGCTGCGCGACGCGGGAACCACGCTGTCGCTCCAGGTCGTGCCGTACGGCGTCGAGGAACGACTGCTGATCAGCCGCAATATCACCCAGCTCGAGGCCGTCGCGCGCATGCGCCGGGACTTCATCGCGAACGTCTCGCACGAGCTCAAGACGCCGCTGACGGTCGTTGCCGGCTTTCTCGAAACGCTGCAGGACCTGGACCTCGAGCCGCGCCAGCGCACTCGCTATCTGCAACTGATGGCGGAGCAGGCAAAAAGCATGCAGCGTCTCGTCGATGACCTGCTGACGCTGTCGGCGCTCGAGAGCGAACAGAACGCACTCACCGAAACGGCGTTCGACGTCGTCCCGTTGCTGCTCGAAGTCTCGGCCGACGCGAAAGCACTTTCGAGCGGCCGGCACACGGTCGCTTTGGACATCGGCGAACCCGCGGTCGTGCTGGGCAACCGTGACGAATTGGCAAGCGCATTCGGCAATCTCGTGAGCAATTCGATCCGCTATACGCCGGACGGCGGCACGATCACGCTCGCGTGGCATGTTGACGAAGACGGCCGCGGCACGTTCAGCGTTGCCGACACCGGCATCGGGATCGCCCCCGAGCATGTTCCCCGGCTGACCGAGCGCTTCTATCGCGTCGATCGCAGCCGCTCGCGCGCGACGGGCGGCACGGGCCTGGGGCTCGCGATCGTCAAGCACGTGCTGCTGCGCCACCAGGCGGAACTCGACGTGATGAGCGAACCCGGAGCCGGAAGCACGTTCGGGGTGGTCCTGCCGGCGCGTCGCGTCCGGCGTGCTCTGCCGGGAGAGTCCGCGCCGGAGTCCGTACCGGCGCCCGTGCCGTCGGCTACCAGTAGCTGAGCGCGGCGCGGAACAGCGATTTCAGATCGTCGCGCCCGACGTCCTTGGGCGCATTGCGAATCACGCGGTACTGCGGCTCGGCGCCGGTGGCGAGCGCGTCGACGTGCGAGTCGTCGAAGCCGAGCGCGGTGAGGCCATTGGGCATGGCGGTCGAGCGCATCAGCTCGATCACGCGCATCGCCAGAACCTCACCCGCATCCGGGTTGGTCGCGCCGCGCGTGTTCGCGCCGAGACACTGCGCGCCGTGCAGGTGCCGCTCCGGACAGCAGGGCGCGGTGTAGCGCCACACCGACGGGTTGTTGAGCACGACCGCCATTCCGTGCGGGACGAGGGTCTTGCCTTCCGGATAGCCCGGTACGTGCCAGTCCTTGGTGAGTCCCGACACCGCGTAGGACAGTCCGTGCGGCAAGTGACAGCCGGCCGCGTTGAACGCGATGCCGGCGAGCATCGCCGCGTACATCATCTCGGTCCGCGCCTCGATGTCCGACGCGTCGTTGACCGCGCGGACGAGGAACACGCCGACGTTTTTCAGCGCTGCGGTGGCGAGCATGTCCGAGAACGGGTTCGCGCCCTGCGACACCGGCCGGTTCACGCCCTTCGCCGGACTCATCCTGCGCGGATAGGCGCGCGCCGTCAGCGATTCGAGCGCGTGGCTCATGCAGTCGAAACCCGTCGCGGCGACGGCGTACTTCGGCAATGTGGCGGTGACCGTCGGATCGATCAGCGCGATGTCGGGAATCAATCGGCGCGAAATGATGCCGGTCTTGGCGTTGAGCGAGCGCAGGTTGAAGATCGCGATGCCCGTGGTTTCCGAGCCGGTGCCCGAAGTCGTGGGGCACGCGACATGCGGCTTGACCGGCCCCGGCACCTTCTGCCCGCCGCCGATCGGCGCGTTCACGTAGGTCATGAACTCGGCCGGCTGCGACGCATACAGGTTTGCGGCCTTGCAGGTGTCCATCACCGAGCCGCCGCCCACGGAAACGTAGCCGTCGAACAGGCCGTCGGCGGCGAAGCGGGCCGCGTCCTGGAACGACGCGTCCGTGGGCTCGATCGCGACATCGCTGTAAACGGCGAAGTCGACACCGGCCGCTGCGAGCGACGCCTTCACGGTCGCGACATACTCGCCCGACTCCAGATGCGGGTCCGTGAAGAGCGCGACGCGCTTCAGGCCAAGCTCGCGGGCGTTGTCGCCGGCCTCGGCCAGGACGCCGGGGCCGAACGTGAACGTCGGCATTCCGATGGTGAAGCCGCGGTCGCTGCCTTCGACGGCGGCGAAATCGGCATGGCAGCAGGGCATCGTCGACTCCTTGGATAAGTAGGGTCAGACTCGACTTTTAGGACTGTTGAATGGATGCGCAATCGGCGTGGCAAAAGTCGAGTCTGACCCTACTTATCCTTCGCGGGAAGCGTTCAGCGCGCGGCGTCGGCAAGAATGAGATCCGACGCCCTTTCGGCGATCATTATCACCGGCGCGTTGGTGTTGCCGGAAACCAGCGTGGGCATGATGCCGCAATCGACGACGCGGATCCGGGCGAGGCCGTGGATCCTCAGTGCGTGATCGACGACCGCCCGCGGATCCGTGCCGGGGCCCATCTTGCAAGTGCCGGACGGATGGAAGATGGTGGCTCCCTTGTCGCGCACGAACGCGAGGATCTCTTCGTCGGTGGTCGCGTCGGAGCCGGGTCGGTATTCCCCGGCGACATAGCGAGCGAGCGCGCGGGTTCCGGCGAGCTTCCGGGCGAGCCTGATCCCGCGGACGATTATCGCGCGGTCGTGGGGCACCGAAAGGTAGTTGGGCTGCATCGCGGGCGCGGCGAACGGGTCGGGCGACTTGATCCGCACGTGCCCGCGCGATTGCGGCCGCAGCTGGCACACCGACAACGTGAACCCGGAGAACGTGTGGACCGGCGATCCCGCCATGTCGGAGGAAAGCGTCGCGAGGTGGAACTGAACGTCGGGCCGGTCGAGCGCGGGATCGGTGCGCGCAAACATGCCTCCCTGGTTGATCCCGATCGCCATCTGCCCGGTCCGCGTGAGGACGTAGCGCATTCCCATCGCCAGCGTGCGCAGCCGCGAGGCCAGCACGTCGTTGGTGGTGATCGGCTTCGTGCAGCGGAAGATCACGCGTGCCTGCAGGTGGTCCTGCAGGTTCTCGCCGACGCCGGGAAGCTCGTGGACGACCGGGATCCCGAATTGCTGCAGGAGCGCGGCCGGCCCGACGCCGGACAGCTGCAGCAGCTGCGGCGACTGCAACGCGCCGGCGGCGACGATCACCTCGCGCCGCGCCGTCGCGGTGATATCGCGGCCGTCGCGGCGATAGACGACTGCCACCGCGCTCCGGTCCTCGAACTCGATCCGCGTCGCCTGCGCCCCGGTCTCGATGGAGAGGTTGGGGCGCCGGCGTGCAGGGCGCAGGTACGCGGTCGCGGTCGAGCAACGGAAGCCGTGCCGGGTGGTCAGCTGGTAGTACCCGGCCCCTTCCTGCGTCGAACCGTTGAAATCGGGGTTGGCCGGGATGCCGAGCTCGCCACCGGCCGCGATCAGCGCCTCGACGAGCTCGTGTTTCGCGACGATGTCCGATGCCCAAAGCGGGCCGCCGGTGCCGTGCCACTCGCTGTCACCGCGCACGTTGTGTTCCAGCTTGCGGAAATAAGGCAGCACGTCCGCATAGCTCCAACCCGGGTTGCCCTGCCGCGCCCAGTCGTCGTAGTCGTCGCGATGGCCGCGAATGTAGATGAGGCCGTTGATCGCACTCGAGCCGCCGAGCGTCTTGCCGCTCGGCCAGTAGACCTGTCTCCCGTTCATCTGCGGCTCGGGCTCGGTCTTGAAACACCAGTTGTAGACGGGGTGGAACATCGTCTTCGCGTACCCGATCGGGACATGGATCCACGGGTAGCGATCGGGCGGGCCGGCTTCCAGCAGCAGCACCGAATGACGGCCGTCCGCCGAGAGCCGGTTTGCGAGCACGCAGCCGGCCGAGCCGGCGCCGACGATCACGTAATCCCAGGTTGTCGAGGTCACATTCGGCATTGAGGGAGGGGCGTTAGGGTGGCCGGCGCCCCCTGCAGCCGGAGAGGGTAACGCAGGCGGTTGCGGCGGGCACTCGCTGCATCGTGCCCGACTCGCGCGCAGCAGGCAATCAACGCGCAGCTTCCCGGATTTCCAAAGGCAACGGCTCGGGGCTGGATACGGGCTGGCTGACGAGCCAGGCTAAATCAAGAGCTCTTGGAGCAAGTCGCGCGCTTTCCTTGCGTCGCATGCTTGCTCGTCCGCGCGACAAAATGCGAGCGACCGAGGCAGGAATTCGCGTGCCGCATCCCCACGTTTCGTTTCCACCCACAATCGGGCCAGACTCGTTGCGACGCGCAATTCCATGGCTTTCGAATGCTGTCGACGACTCACATCGAGCGCGTGCAGTAGAGCCTTCTCGGCGCGATCGGCGAAATCGCGGCCCATCTGGCGGAGGAAGTCTCCGTTGACACGATGCAGTTCGGATTCAGACCAGCCTTCGCCATGAACCTCGGACAGCTTGATCGCCTCCGCAAGCGAGTTCATTGCAACGTCTCTCTTCCCCAGCCGCCATTGGGCCAGGGCCAGCAGGCTCGTGTGGAAAGGCAGGTTGAGAGTCGAACCGGTTCGCCGCTGAAGCGATATCCCGCTTTCGATGAGCTTCAATCCATCCTCATCGCCGCTCTGGGCAATAGCGTATCCGCGCTGGACGGTTCCGAACGCCAGCCAGAGCGGGAAGCGTTCCCGCTCGCACAGCTCGATCAGTTCTTCGGCGCCGCCCGCGAGGAGATCCGGTTGTTCCTCGAAATAGTGGATCCGGTTCGCATATGCGCTCGTAAGAGCCATAGTGAACGGATGCTCCAATGCCCGGGCGTGTTTGACACTGGCCGCACACCCCGCGGCGGCCTCCGCGTAGTTGCCGCTGAACCACGCCGCGAGCCCTTTGAATACCAGGCCGCATGGAATCGGATCATGCCCCGTATAGATGAATTTATGGGCGGAGTGTTTTTCCGGATCATAGAGATTGCACCCGCCTTCCACTGCTGCCAGCGTCTCGGCGAATTCCCCGCGGAAGAAATGGGTGGCCCACGCCGTATGATGGGCTTGCATGACGAGACCGGGCTCGGTGCGCTCGGTTGCAGTCGAGAGCAATTGGCGCGACAGTTTCAGTGCGGAGTCCAACTGGCCGCGCTGCGTCGTCAACAGCCAAAGATTTACCAGAACGATAAAGAGCTGGGTGCTGTCGCCAACCTTTTCGCAGAGCTCACGTGCCCGGTTGTACAGTTCCTCGCATTGGCGCGAGGCGAGACCCGTTGTCGCCTGGACAACCGGTCCGAGGCTGGTCAGCAGCTGGATTTCGGCTCGGAATGCCGCCTCGGTTGGAGGCAGCTGCCGCACCAACTCCAAACCTTTGTTGAAATGGACCAGCGCTTCGGCGTTGGCGGAACGGTCGCGGGCCCGCTCTCCCGCACGAAGCCAATACGGTATGGCCTTTTCCGGCAGCGCGCCTAGCGTGTAATGACGCGCCACCAGTTCCGGCTGCGCCGAGCAAAGCTCCAGGAAATTCTGCTCGATGGCCTCGGCGGCGCTCGCGTGCAGCTGTTGCCGCCGGGTCTTGAGCAGGGACTCGTAGGCCGCGTCCTGAATGAGCGCGTGCTTGAAGGAGTAGGTCGCCTCGGGAGGCTCGCCGCGGCAATATAGGAGCCCCGCGCTTGTCAGTTGCGCCAGAGCGGCCGTCAGCACCGTGTCCGGAAGCTGAGTTACGGTAGCGATCAGCCGGTATTCGAACTCGCGACCGAAGACCGATCCAATCTGGGCGACGTCCTTGCCTCTGCCAAGGCGATCCAGGCGGGCCATCAGCGAATCGCGGAGCGTTGCCGGTATGTCCATCGATGCCAATGGCTGCCCGGGAACGGCGATGTCGGCGCGCTCCCGCGACGCTGCAGATTCGAGCACGGCTTTGGTCAGCTCCTCGACGAAAAGCGGGATCCCGTCGGTCTTGTCGACAATCTGCTGAATCAACGCTTCGGGCAAGCTGACATCCTGTGCGACGCGATGGACAAGAGCCACCGACTGGTTTCGGCTCAGCCGATTGAGAGCGATCGGAGTGACGTGCGCGTAGCCGGCCCAACGCGATTCGAATTCGGGCCGAAAGGTGAGGAGCACGAGGACGCGCGCCGCACGGATGCGATCCATGACGAGGTCGAGCACCGCAAGGGTCGTCGGATCGGCCCAGTGCGCGTCCTCCACCATCAGGAGCACGGGTGCGTTGGCGGATGGAAACACGAGGAGGCCGGCAAGCAACCGGATGGTCTCCTCCTTCTGGCGCTGCGCGCTCATCCGCGCTGCGGGCGTGCGTTCTCCGAGCGGCAGCAGCAATGCCGCGCCAAGCAGCTCGCTCGCCTCCGCCGGGGATGGCGAGCTCTCCGCGCAAAGCTCCTCGAGCTTCCGCAGTCTGTCGTTGACTGAATCGCCTTGGGCAAAGTCCGCCGCGCGCTCCAGGTACTCGAGTATCGGGTGCAGCACGCTGTTGGTGTGGTAGGGCGAGCACTGGCATTGAATTGGCGCGTGCCGCTGGTGCGCGATGCGCTCGCGAACCGCCAATACAATTCGTGACTTGCCGATCCCTGGCTCTGCCGACAAGAGAACTGCCTGACCTTCACCCTCGTTGGCCAATTGCCAGCGGTCGAGCAGCACGCCGATCTCCTGCTCGCGACCGACGAGCGGGGTCAGCTCCTCGGACCTGGCCGCTTCGAAGCGGCTCGGCAGTCGGGCTTGTTCGACCACGCGCCAGATGCGTTCCGGGTGGCCCATCCCCTTCAGGGTCACCGGCCCCAGGTCTTCGTAGAGGAATGCTCCGCCCGCAAGTTGGCGCGTCGTGGAACTGACCAATAGTGTGTTTGGCCGCGCCTCTGCCTGGAGCCGCGCTGCGAGATTGGGTGTGTTGCCGGTGACCGCCTCCTGCTGTGCCGATCCGCTGCCGACGATGTCACCGACCACCACAAGCCCCGTCGCGATGCCCACGCGGACTTGAATGGATTCGTCGCCGACAGCGGGACCGGCAATGCGCTCGACAATGCGCATGGCGGCCCGGATGGCCCGCTCCGCATCGTCCTCGTGCGCGCGCGGATAGCCGAAATAGGCCAGAACGCCATCGCCCATGTAGTGCGCGACAAACCCGTCGAAATGGCCGACGGCTTCGGTGCAGCAGTCCTGAAAGATACGGATAATCTGCCGCATGTCCTCCGGATCAAGCCGCTGCGCCAGCGGTGTGGATCCGACGATGTCACAGAACATCACGGTGAGCTGGCGGCGCTCGGCCTCGGCCGCGGCTTTGGGAGCAGAGGTGCCCGTAATCGCCGCCGCTTGGCCGCGGGTGGCGGCGTCCCTGGCCTGGATCTCGCCGATGGCGCGCAGCAACCGCTTGCGGTGACCCAGTGGGACGCCCAGTTCCCTGAGGTCGCTGTCCCCCAGCTCGGGCAGCACGATGAGGTCGATCTCCTGCGCGCGGAACAGCGGCCCGTATTGATCCAATCCAATATCGGATAGCCACTGTTCGATTTCGTTCATCGTCCCCTCCGGGAGCGCCATGCAGGGAATTCGCCGGATGACCTCAGCGGCAAAGCGTACGCCGCTGCTCAAACCGAAGCAAAATCGGCCCAGGTAGCTCTGTCGCCGGCGGCGTCCCACCCTTATTAACGGCTTGTCGCGGCTTCCATGAATGGGGCCGCACCAAGGATCCATCGGCTGGCGGCGCGAATGATCTCCGGCGAGTTCACGGCCTGGGGAAATGCCCTGCGGCGGCGTTAGGCAAGGCGTTTGACCACGGGAATGAAAATTGCTACCATCGCATGTTTAGTCGGAGGGGTTCCCGAGCGGTTAAAGGGAGCAGACTGTAAATCTGCCGGCTCTGCCTTCGAAGGTTCGAATCCTTCCCCCTCCACCAATCACGGATCGAGGCCAAGGGAGACTGGGAACGGATTCGGGCGTTCGGCGCCTCGATACGAATCGTCTTTGCTCGGTCGTCCGATGCGCGGGTGTAGCTCAATGGTAGAGCAGAAGCCTTCCAAGCTTACGACGAGGGTTCGATTCCCTTCACCCGCTCCAAGGGATCTGGTTTCGAAGAGGGAGTACGCGAACTGCAGGGCTCGTCGCCGGGCACGCCGGCGAACGGTCAACGCCCATGTAGCTCAGTGGTAGAGCACTCCCTTGGTAAGGGAGAGGTCGAGCGTTCAATCCGCTCCATGGGCACCACGAATTCGACAGCATGCTTCTTGCACACCGTATCTCGGCAACGATGTCTGAAGGAGTCTAGAAAATGGGCAAGGCCAAATTTGAGCGGACGAAGCCGCACGTGAACGTGGGGACGATTGGTCACGTGGATCACGGCAAGACGACGCTGACGGCGGCGATGACGATGGTGCTGGCGAAGAAATATGGTGGGG
>Ga0315273_10004388_pt1 | contig 17276 bp, 14 predicted proteins | sample YL17G02_0_MG_FD_205753 | JGI IMG/M metagenome (GOLD analysis project Ga0315273, IMG submission 205753) | Sediment microbial communities from Yellowstone Lake, YNP, Wyoming, USA - YL17G02_0 | ecosystem: Environmental > Aquatic > Freshwater > Lake > Sediment | place: USA: Wyoming | collected...
TCTTCGTGCCGGAGATCCCCGCCGATTACACACGTCTGGACGCCAGGATGCCGGTCCCGGACGAGGCGGCGCTGATCAAGGGCCTGGGCAACTACACTGAACTCGCCGGCAAGTATCCGCCGGCACTGGACGCAGCAACCATAACGACCGACTTTGCAGCCGCTGTTGGCGCCCGCATGGCCTCGGCGATGGTACACGGCGAGAAGGCCCCGGATCAGCAGACCCTCATGCAAAAGTCGGCCGAGATCGGCTCGGGAATCTCGTTCTACCAGGAGCTCACTCGCGACGGGCGCTCGCCCGAGTACTACGGCAAGACCGTCTCGCCCGGGCAGGCGGACGCCATGCTCCTGCGGTGGAAACTAACCGACGGTCAATGGCGGGTGATCTACGGCGACCTCCGTGTCGAGACGATCCAAGCCCAATAGAATTCGTTCCGTTCGGAGTATCTGAGCATCCACGGTCTTGCTGCAGCGGGCGACGCGGTCGTCCGCTGCAGCCGTGTAAGAAGGTGTTTGACCCGTCTGCCGACAGGCGGGCGGACCCTACTTGAGGTGATACTTGCGGATGATCTCGCTGGCCTTGTTCGTGGTCAGGTTCAGCGCGCCTAGCGCCTGGGCGGCGGCGTTGCGCAGGGTCATCACCGGCTCGTCGGAAGCCACCTGGATGAGCGGGTCGATCAGCGGCGCATCGAGCTTGTTGGCGTTTCGGCGGGCCGACTCGGCCAAAGCGTCGAACATCGCGATTCGCAGCGCCTCGTTGCTCTCGGCGTTCAGGGCGGCCCTGGCGATGCTCTGCTGGGCCGCGGCCGACCGGAAAAGCGCCAGCGCAGCGGCCGACTTAATCCGCAGTTCCTCGCTCTCCGCGGTCATGGCAACCAGAAGGGCCGGCTCGGCCGCCTCGAAGTGGATCGGCGTGCGAGCGTCGAGCGCCACACGTCGCAGCACGTCGGCGGCCTCCAGAGCCAGGGCCGCGGCCGTCTCGGGGACCAGCGCCGTCTGACCGGAAGCCTTCGCGGCGCGGTCGCGAGCCGCCGCCAGTTCCTCCGCCGACGCACCCGCGTCGACGTTCTGGATTCCCGGGAGGCTGCCGGCGACGTTTTCGGCCAGGGCCACGTGTGGCGGCTTCACGAGCAGAACGATCGGCGTGGTCGCATAGGCGAACTCCGCGCGAAGCTGGCGAATCGCGCCGACCAGGTCGGGTGCGCCCGCGTCGGTAGCCAGCAAGAAGCAGCTTACGGCGTTCAACTCCTTGCGAACGCGAGCCATCGCGTTGTAGAAGTCGGCGTCCCCCACGACGGTACCCCCCTGCGAGCGCATCGCCCCGATCACGCGGTTGAGGTTGTCGGCATTCGAGTCGACAACCACGTACTGGGCGGCGGCCGACTGGGCCAGCGCATCCGCCAGCACCGGCGCTACGAACTGGGACCCCGCGAACGGCGTCTGCGGCAGCGCGCCGGCCAGCGCCAGCGCCGCCTTGATCCGCACCAGGCGATCCGGGAACTGAAGCGCCTGGGCCAGCGGCTGCTTGTAGTCCTCGGTGCCGACCAGGGACGTCGGGCCAGCCGTCGTGCGCAGCGCGGCGATAGCACCCAACGCCACGGCGGCATCGCGGTCCGCCACCGCACGTTCGAGCACCCGATGACAGTAGAGCGGACCCGCCGTCCGCGAGAAGCAGATGCTTCGCGGGAAGTCCTGCGGGGCGCTGGGGTCGCGGGCCGCGTTGGGGTCCGGGTCACCGCTTTCGACGTTCATCCCAAGCCGCGCTTCCCGGCGGATGTTGGCCGCCAGCCACAGCGCAATAGCCTCCGCACCGTCCGGGGCAAGCTTCAAGGCCTCCTGGCAGGATCGCATAGCCATCACCGGGCCGTAAATCTCGGTCGGAACGGCCACGGCCGTAAGGAAGCCGTCCCGGACGAACCAGAGGTTCGCGGTCGGCTGGCGCGGGTCAGCTTTCACGGAGCCGCGCTCTTCATAGTATTGAGCGGCAAGGGCGGTGAACTGGTCCGCTGCCGGCGCGGGGAAGGTCCGACCGGATTTGGCCTCGATCCGTTCGATCGCATCGCGTGCGGCCTGGCGAGCCATTTCGAGAACGCCATCTCGCGCCAGAAGCTTCTGCAGATAGGGAACCGCCTGTGCATAGCCGAGCTCGCCCAGTGCCCTGGCGGTGATCACCCGCAATTCGTCATTCTCAGTTTCCATCGCCTGGACCAGGGGGCTGACGGCCCCCATGCCGATCTGAGGCAGGGCCCGGACGATGCGGGGCCAGAGCACCTTCTTGTCCGGTTTGGTGAGCGCATCCATCATCCAGGGAATGGCATACTCGCCGGATTCGCGGAGACGCTGGATGGCGTTGTACTCGGTCTGGGGCGGGCCGCCGAGTTTGTCCACGTTCTGCCGGATCCGCGTCGGGTCGCGACGTAATTGAAACTCACCCTGCCGGATGACCTCGAGAATCTTCTTGGCCGGCTCGCTGACCTCCGTGTTGTTGATGATGAGGATGAGCGTATCGAAGCTGCGAGGGTCGGCCTCGGCGGTCTCCAGAAGGCGAACCGGGTCAAGGTCCGGCTGGCTGAGAAGTCGAGCCGCCACGGCGCCGGCGGCATCGAACCGCCCGATCCGCGCGAAATGCACGAAGTCGCCGAAGTCATCGTACGGCGTCGCTTTCGGGGGGGCCTGGGCCGACTCGGCAGCGGCCGGTGCCGTCGCCGGCGCCTCCTGCGCAAGAACCCGTTCGAACGGGAACAACCCGGCGACCAGCGCCGCAGTACTGAAAAACGCGAAGCGACGGACCGTCAACATCGAAAACCTGGGCGGGCGCATGCAACCCTCCACTAACGAAAACGAGGCGTCATCGGTCGACCGCGCAGTATAGGGGGACAGCGCGCTGCGTCAATGATGTCCGCGCCGCGTGCAGGCACGCCGATACGTCCGCGCCGGAACGTCGCGTCAGACGTTCTTGATGATCGCAACGGCCCCGGCGGCGGTCACACCAAGAAGCACCGTCTGAACAAAATCGAGGAACGTCGTGGACGAGTCCCCCTGGAGGTCGCAACCACTCAGAACGGCCGCCAGGAGAACGATCGCAATCAGCCTCGTGCCGCGTAAGTCGAGTATCCGCTTCATTGGTTCCTGTCCTGCACCTGCTTACCAACCAGTCTGGGTTCCATCCGGACGGGCACCGCGCTGCCCGCCTGGCGGCGGATCTCGGTCCGCCGGGGTAAAGTGTATCGTCGGCACAGGCATCGTCAAACGAAACCCGGCGGTGTGGCACGCGACCGGACGGCAAAGCCCGTCCGGCCCCGGGAAGTCCCCGGCCCGGAGCGAGCGGCCGGCAGGTGTGGCCGACGGGAAATTCGTGCTGGGCCCCCCAAAATGCTGTTTGCGGGTCGGGTAGAATTCGCTATCATGACACCCCCACGGAGACGGGGTAGAGCGGGCGAGTCCGATAAAACGCCCGGCGTTCGCGTAAACGGCAAGAGGCCGAAGTGCCGATAACATAGCGGACGACAAGTACTTGCGCGGTCCGGGGACCGGAGCGAGCTTCTCGGCGTGGGCAGGCGGTCTAGTGGCTTCTAAGTGATTCTCTGACAATATGTTATCAACAGAAGCATCAACATGGTCAAGTCGGAGCCCGGATTTCAGGTTCCGTGCCGGCTCTCGTCGCGCACGCACTCCAGTACGTCTGGCTGCCTCCCTGCTTGTGGCGGCACTGGCCGCAAACACCGGTGGCTGCAACTCCATCTTGAATAGCTGGCTCGACCCCACGCAGGTCGGAAGTTTTTCCCGCGAAGGAACGCTTGAGATTCGCAGCGCGCTGAGCATCCAGGATTCGCCCCTCGGGATCGCCGGCGCGACGGAACCCGTCGCTGAGGACCTGGTTCCGGTCACGGACCCCTATCGCCTCGAGGCGGGAGATACGATCAACGTCCGCATCTTCGAGCTCGTGGTGGAGAACACCGAGACGACCGTCCAGGCGAGTCTTGACGAGGAAGGCATGATCAGCCTCCCCATACTGGGCAGCTCCCGGGCGGGCGGATTGACGGTTCGCGAACTGGAGGGCGAACTGGCCGACGTGCTCAAGCAGCGCGAAATTCTCGCGGAAGCGCAGGTGATTGTCGAGCCGGTCGTCAAGCGAGGTCAAACCTACACGATTTACGGCACCATCCAGAACCCGTCCCTCTATCCGATCAGCCGGCCCGACACGCACCTCCTGGAGGCGATCAACATGGCGGGCGGCTTGCTGGACACCGTGATGGACATCTACGTCATGCGTAAGCCGGAGCAGCAATCCAGCCCGGCCGTCGGCTCAAGGAGCCCACCGCGCCCGCGGCACTCGCTGAAGGCGTCCCAGGCGGCCGGCAACCGCCTCACCATGTCCGACGGCTTGCAGGATCCGCCGGCGCCGCCCGCCACGCGGCAGGCCGACCTGACAACTCAGACCGCGCCGAGCGACGGGCCGCTTGACCGGGTAATCGCACGCCCTGACGCCGAACGGGAAGTGATCGGCGCGGTGATCCGCGGCGAACCGGAAACCGCGCCCGGTCCGACTTCGCCCGCAGTAACGTCGCCGGCCGCCGAGGCGATAACCGCGGAGCCCGCGGCGCAGCCAAGGTTCGTTTTCCTGAACGGCAAGTGGATCGAGGTCAAGCAGTCGGCGTCGCAGCCGCAGACGGAGCGGGCGCGCGTCGAAGAGACAACAGCGCCGCCGGAGGCCTCGCCACAGCCGCCCGAGCAGGGCAAGCCGGTTGTGGACTGGGGGCAGATCGCGGGTGACACCGAGCAGCGGATCATCCACGTTTCGCCGGATGGGCTGCGGGAGGGAGACTCGCGGCAGAACATTGTGGTGCGTCCGGGGGACTCAATTCGCCTGGCGTCCGGCGAGGTGGGCGAGTACTACATCATGGGGCAGGTGATCCGCCCGGGCGCGTATAGTGTAACGGGGCGGCAGATCACGCTGAAGCAGGCGGTTGCGTCGGCGGGCAACATCGCGCCCCTGGGCTGGCCGGACCGGTGCACCGTGTATCGCCGTTATGGGGACCGCGAAGAGATGAAACAGGTCAACTTGGATGCGATCTTCGCGGGGAAACAGGCGGATCTGTTTCTTCGGAAGGACGACCTGATCGTCGTGGGCACGCATCCCGTGGCGCCGTTCCTGGCGGTCCTGCGGAACGCGTTCCGGATGACGTATGGATTCGGGTTCGTGTACGACCGGAACTTCGCGGACATCGACTCGTACGGAAGCAGGCTGAATCCCGATTTCCGGCAACCGCGGTTCCCGAACCTCTTCTCGAACCGGCAGTAAGCATGACGGCTATCGAAAGCCAGATTACGAACACGCCCGACGGCCCGGCCGGCCCGTCGCGAGCGCCGGCGTGGGTGCCCTGGACGCAGGCCGCGGTCCTGGCCGTGCTGCTTGTGCTGGCCTACTGGCCGGAAGTATACCGCGTGGTGGACAAGTGGAAGACCGACGGCAACTGGTCGCACGGATGGCTGGTACCGTTTTTCAGCCTGTATTTCCTGTACATGCGTCGGGCGGACCTGCGGGGCCTTCGGGCATGGACGAACTGGCTTGGGCTCGTGGCCCTGCTGGGAATCCTGTGCGGCTACTTCTTCTTTCTGTTCGTCACCCCGATGGGCTATCCGCGGTCGCTGTCCATGGTGGCCGCGATCGCGGCGATCGTGCTTTTCCTGTGCGGATGGCGTGTGCTTCGGATCACATGGTTTCCCATCGCCTTTCTCCTGTTCGCGATGCCGATTCCTGACACGTTGTACGTGGAACTGACGCTTCCCCTGCGACAACTGGCGTCGCAGGTGTCGGCCGTGCTTCTGAAGACGTGCCTTGGGTCGGACCTACAAGCGGCAACCTCCGGCGTGGTGATCGACTACGTGTACGCGGGCAAGCAAGGTTCGTTGAATGTGGAGGAGGCGTGCAGCGGGATGCGGTTGATGATGGCGTTCGTCACGCTTGGCGCGGCCATGGCATACTTGGGCGACCGACCGCCGTGGCAGCGGGCGGTCATGGTGCTCGCCTGCGTTCCGATTGCGGTGTTCTGCAACATCATCCGGGTCTCGACGACGGGTTTCCTGCACGTGTTCGGCCACGAGGAGTTGGCGGCGGGCTCCGCACACGAACTGCTGGGGCTGGCGATGCTCCCGATTGCGCTGGGGCTGTTCGCCCTGCTCGGGTACATCCTGGACCATCTTTTTGTCGATGAGGGACCCGAACCCGACGGGCCCGCGGACGTAGGAGTCTAGTCGGCAGTCGGCCAGTAGCGGAATGATCGTATGACTCAGGTTCCAGCGACGATTTCCGAGCGGGTGCCCTTACCGGCGATCGCGGTTCCGGGCTTCGCCGCCTCGGCGGCCCTGACGCCGGCGGACATCCTGCGGATGATTCGAGGCCGGCTGGTGCTGATCATCATCCTGTCTCTGTTCTTGAGCGCGGTGGCGGTCGGCGTGTTCCTGCTGATTTACCTCAAGTACCCGACGTACAGCGCCTCCGCGATCATCGAGTGCGTGTCGAACGCGCCCAAGCCGGGGTACTCCGTCGAGCTGCAGCGAGTCGCCAAAGACGAGCACGAGCGCTTTCTTCTGAGCCAGTCCCTGTACGCCAAGCAGCCGGACCTGCTGGCCAGGATCCTGGAGTCACCGGAGGTCCGCGGCACCCAGTGGTACCAGTTGGTGCCGAAAGATGAGCAACTGACCGAGTTGGACAACGAGTTGAACTGCAGCCCGATTCGGGACAGCAACTACATCCGCATCGCCATGGGCACCCGAAGCCCGAAGGACCCCCACGTGATCGTCAACAAGCTCGTCGACGTATACCTGCAGGAAGCGCACAATCGCGCCGTGGGGCAGTTCCGCGACGAACTGACCGAGTACAAGAAAGAAGAAAACGACACGCAGAAGAAAATTGAGGCGCAGATCGCACGGATCCGGGAGTTCGTGGGAAACATGTCGGTCGGGGTGCTCGGTCAGGAGAACCGTCCCGGGCAGACCGTCGTGGAGCAGGAATTGCTCTCGGCCCAGCAGACGTTTATCGAGTTGCAGCTTCAGACCCAGGAACTGGAAGGCATCCAGAGGATCTACGACGACCCGATGGGCCCCGGAGTGACTCCGGAGGACCGGCAACTCGTGGAGCTGAACCCGCAGGTCCAGATGCTCCAGAACCAGGTGATGGCCCTGGATCAGGAGATCAAAGCCAGAAGGCGCAAATTCGGCCCAAAGCACCGCGAGGTCCAGTATCTCGAGTCGCGTCTCATCGAAACCGATGAACAGCTCCAACGCGTCCGTGAGCAGAAGCTTCAGGAATCACTCGATCTCAAGCAGGAGCAGGTCCGCACGGCATACCTGAACTCGCAGCACGCGATGAGCCTGGCAGAGGAGCGGCTCATCGAAGTAAAGGCCAAGCAGGCCGACATCGAGCGTAAGCTGGCCGAGTACCGGCGCCTCAACGACGAACTGGATTTCTTCAAGACCGCTCAGGAAAAGGCAGCGGACTACATCCGTGACGTGAATCGGATTATCCAGGAACAGTCCGCGATCCGGATCGTTCTGGTCCAGCCGGCGCGCCCGCCGATTGAGCGGAGCAATCCGAAGTGGTACATGGGCGTGGGAGGCATCGTCCTGGCTCTGCTCCTGTCCGTGGGGCTGGCGTTGTTGCTCGAGCTGGCCGACACGTCCGTACGAACGGCGAATGACGTGGTGCGTTATCTGAACCTTCCGATCCTGGGCACGGTGCCCGAGGCGGACGACGAGGAGGTCCAGATCGAGCGTATTGAGACGGCCGTGTGCGAACTGCCCCATTCGATGATCGCGGAGGCATTCCGCACAATCCGGACCAGCCTGCAGTTTAGCGCGCCGGCCGAGCGACTCCGCACGATCGTCGTGACCAGTCCGCGCCCGGAAGATGGGAAAACGACCGTAGCGTGCAACCTGGCGGCCTGCCTGGCCCTGGGCGGACGGCGGATCCTGCTGGTGGACGCCAACTTCCGGCGACCCGCCGTGCGGCGCGTCTTCGGGGTTCAGAATCCGGAGGGCCTGAGCAACATTCTGATCGGGGCACGTCGCCTGGAAAACATGACGGCCAAGACCCAGTTAAGCAACCTGGACGTTCTGGTGAGTGGTTCGGCCCCGCCGAACCCGGCGGAGCAGTTGGGCAGTCCGATGATGCGCCAGCTCATCGACGCGGCCACCCGCGAGTACGATCAGGTCATCATCGACGCACCGCCGGTTCTCCTGGCCAGCGATGCGTCGGTCCTGGCGACCCTGGTGGACGGCGTCATCCTCGTCCTTCGGGCCAAGGGGAACTCGCGAGGAGTGGCCCAGCGGGCGATTTCGGTTCTTCTGCACGTCAACGCGCACATGTTCGGCGCCGTGCTGAACGCCGCACAGGTCCAGCGCGGCGGCTACTTCCGGGAGCAGCTCCGCACTTTCTACGAGTATCAGACGGAGGAGTCTCTGGCGGACCAGCGAAGCGGCACCGCGCTGCCGCCGTGGGCCCCCGACGCGGTCATCGACGACAGGACCGGCTCGCCGCCGGAGAACGACCCGAACCGCCCGTAGCACCGGACGACCATGCACCGCACCGTGCCGTTGCGACCCGCCGGAGGCGATCCTATACTGCCGCTCATGAAACCAATCGCGATGCTGGATCTGGGAGGTGAATTGGCACTGTTCCGCGACGGGATCCGCGCCGGTCTGGACGCGGTGCTGGACAGCCGACAGTTCGTGCTGGGCCCGAAGGCCGAGGAACTGGAACGGCGCGTGGCGGCCTACTCACAATGTGACCGCGGCGTGGCGGTCAGCAGCGGGACCGACGCCCTGCTCTGCTGCCTGATGGCCGCCGGGGTGGGGCATGGGGATGAGGTCATTACCACGCCGTTCACGTTCTTTGCGACGGCGGGTTGCATTCACCGCGTCGGCGCCAGGCCGGTATTCGTGGACATCGAGAGCGACACATTCAACCTTGACGTGTCGCAGGTTCAGGCCGCCATCACGCCGCGAACGAAGGCCCTCTTGCCGGTCCACCTGTTCGGGCAGTGCGCGGACGTGGACGACATCCGCACGATCGCCGACCGACGCGGGTTGGCGGTCATCGAGGATGCGGCCCAGGCCATCGGAGCCACGCACCGGGGCCGGCGTGCGGGTTCGCTGGGAACGGCCGGCTGCCTGTCGTTCTACCCGACGAAGAACCTCGGCGGCTTCGGGGACGGCGGCATGGTTCTCACGAACGATGTGGCCTTCGCGGACCGCTGCGTCCGGCTGCGGAACCACGGAGAGACCCGGCGTTATCATCACGAATGCGTGGGCGGGAATTTCCGGCTCGACGCCTTCCAGGCGGCGGTCCTGCTCGTCAAGCTGGACCGGCTTGAGGAGTTTACCACGGCCCGACAGGCGAACGCCGCCCGCTACGACAAGCGCCTGACCGGCCTGTCCGTCCAGACGCCCCGCGTGCGCGACTACAACGTGTCGGTCTATCACCAGTACTCGATTCTGTGCGACCGCCGCGACGCCCTCGTGGAGCACCTGCGACGTGCCGAGATCCAGTGCGGCATCTATTATCCGGTGCCGCTGCACCTTCAGGAGTGCTTCGCCTACCTCGGACATTCCCGCGGCGATTTCCCGCGCACGGAAGCCGCGGCGGAGCGGATTCTGTCGCTTCCGGTACATCCGCTGCTGAAGCCGGCGGACATCGACCACGTGGCCGAGCGGATCGCCGAGTTCTGCAACTGCAGGTGACGAACCGCGGCGAACCGCGCCGCGGGCGGAAAACATGGTTTCCAGACGAGGCATCGCATCATGCGAACACTAGTCACTGGCGGCGCCGGATTCCTGGGCAGTCACCTCTGCGACCGGCTGATCGCCGACGGACACGAGGTGATCTGCCTGGACAACCTCTTCACCGGCTCCAAGCAGAACATCCGGCACCTGCTCGGCGCCGGCCGGTTCGAGTTTGTCCGTCATGACGTCGTGGAGCCGATCCTGCTGGAGGTGGACTGGATCTTCAACCTGGCTTGTCCGGCCTCGCCGGTCCATTACCAGTACAACCCCGTCAAGACGGTCAAGACCTCGGTGATGGGTGCGCTGAACATGCTGGGGCTGGCCAAGCGGGTCCGCGCCCGCATTCTGCAGGCATCGACGAGCGAGGTGTACGGCGATCCGGCCGAGCACCCTCAGCAGGAAACCTACTGGGGCAACGTGAACCCGATCGGGCTGCGAAGCTGCTACGACGAGGGCAAGCGCGTGGCCGAAACGCTCATGTGCGACTATCACCGCCAGAACCAGGTGGACATCCGGATCGCCCGGATCTTCAACACGTACGGGCCGCGGATGGCCATCGGGGACGGGCGGGTCGTGTCGAACTTCATCGTGCAGGCACTGCGAGACGAGCCTGTCACCCTCTACGGAGACGGAAGTCAGACTCGCAGCTTCTGCTACGTGGACGATCTGATCCACGGGCTGATGGGCCTTATGGCATACGAGGGACGCGACGCGCATGAGCCTGTGAACATCGGCAGCTCCGAGGAAATCTCCATGAACCGGCTCGTCGAGGTCCTCGGGGAGGTGCTGGGGCGGGGGCTCAAGACCGTTCGCCAGCCCCTGCCGCAGGACGATCCGGTGCGCCGCCGCGCAAACACCACCCGGGCGAGGCAGCGTTTCGGCTGGCAGCCGCACGTGCCCCTGAAAGAAGGGCTGGCCGCCACCGTCGGATATTTCGGAGGGATCCTGCAACCGCAGGCACGGTCGAGCGGATAAGAACGTGGCGGATACCTTCTCAACACAGCCGGAGGTGTGCTTGGAATCGGCGATTCTGGCGGTTCCGGACCAGGTGGAGGGCCGCTGGTGGGTTGCGCACACGCGACCGCGGGCCGAGAAAGTCCTGGCGGGCGAACTGGGCCGTCTGGGGATCCCCCACTACCTGCCCCTTTGCGAGCGTGTCACCCGAGGCGGTCGGTCGGGCCGGGTCACCCGGTCCGTGGTGCCGGTGTTCCCCGGGTATCTGTTCTTCGTGGCGACCGAAACCCAGCGGTACCTGGCGATGACGACGAATCGCATCGCGGGCACGCTCACCGTGCCCCGGCAGGAGGAGTTGGTCACGCAACTGCGCCACCTTCACACGGTACTCGCGTCCGCCACGGGAATTCTGCGCAGTCCGCGGATCCGCACCGGACGATGGGTAAGGATCATCGCCGGCCCGCTCGCCGGCGTCGAAGGCGTCGTGCGCGGGTGGCGATCGCGCCTGCGCGTCGCACTGAACGTAGACATCCTTGGGCAGTCCGTGATCGTCGATACGGATGCCGACCTCGTCGAGCTCATCGAACCGCCCGTCTACGCCGCACAGGCCCAGGGTGACAAACCGAAACGTCCACGGAAAGGAAAACCATCGTGAAAGTCAGCGTGGTAGGCGTTGGATATGTCGGACTGGTGGCCGGGACGTGCTTCGCCGACGGAGGCAATCACGTCACTTGTGTGGACAACGACCGGCGCAAGGTCGAGAAGCTCAAGAACGGCGAACTGCCGATCTACGAACCTGGTTTGCTTGAGATCGTGCAGCGGAACGTGAAAGCCGGGCGGCTGTCGTTCACCACCGATCTGAAGGAAGCCGTCCGCGAATCCCTGGTGATCTTCCTGGCCGTCGGGACACCGCCGGCACCGGACGGATCGGCCGACCTGTCGGCCGCCCTGGCCGTCGCGGCCGACGTCGCCCGGTCCATGGAGGGCTACCGCATCATCGTAATGAAGAGCACGGTCCCCGTGGGAACGTACAAAGTCATCTCCGACGTCATCGCCTCGCACACGGACCACCCCTTCGACTACGTAAGCAACCCGGAGTTCCTCAAGGAAGGCATGGCGATCGACGATTTCATGAGGCCGGACCGCGTGGTCTTCGGCACGACGAACCCGGCGGTCATCGAAATCATGAAGCAGTTGTACGCCCCCTTCATGCGGAAGGAGGAGCGGATCCTCACGATGGACCCCGCCAGCGCCGAGCTGACCAAGTACGCGGCCAACGCGCTGCTGGCCACGAAGATATCCTTCATTAACGAAATCGCCGGGCTGTGCGATCGCGTGGGCGCCGACGTGAGCATGGTGCGCCGGGGCGTCGGGTCCGACTCGCGGCTGGGCCCGGCGTTTCTGTTCCCTGGGGTGGGCTACGGCGGCTCGTGTTTTCCCAAGGACATCAGCGCGTTGATCGCGCTGGGCGATCGGCTGAAGCATCCGATGACCATCGCCAAGGCGGTGGAGGAGGTGAACCAGCGGCAGCGCAGGACCTTTGCGCAGCGGGTGATCGACCATTTCGGCGACCGGCGCCGGGGCACGACGCTGGCCGTCTGGGGCCTGGCGTTCAAGGCCCGCACGGACGACGTGCGGGAGTCGCCGGCCCTGTACGGAGTCGAGCAGTTCCTGAACGCCGGATTCGCCGTCCGGGCGTATGACCCCGAGGGGATGGACAACGCGCGGGCCATTCTGGGCGACCGCCTCGTGACCGTCGCGGACGGATACGAGGCTCTCCCGGGTGCCGATGCGCTGGTCATCTTCACCGACTGGCAGGAATTCCGCACGCCGGACTTCGAGCGGATCGCCCGGACGCTGAAGAAGCCGCTAATCTTCGACGGGCGGAACCTGTACGAACCGGCGGTCATGAGGAAGATGGGAATCGAGTACCATTGCATCGGTCGGCCGGGGTGATCGCCATGTCGAAAGTGGTCGTTACCGGCGGCGCCGGGTTCATCGGGTCCCACTTGTGCGAAGCGCTCCTGGCGCAAGGGCGGGACGTGATCGGGCTGGACAATTTCGACACGTTTTACGACCCGCGGGTAAAGCGCCGCAACCTCGCCCCCTCCCTGGCCGACCCCAGGTTTCGTCTGGCCGAGGGTGACATTCTCGACGCCCCCTTCGTGGAAGAGGTGCTCGGCGACAGGGTGGACGTGGTGGTCCACCTGGCGGCCCGCGCGGGCGTCCGCCCGTCCATTGAGAATCCGCTCCTCTATCAGAAAGTGAACGTCGAGGGAACGGCCGTTCTGCTCGAGGCCGCCCGCAAGTTCGGCATCCGCCGTTTCGTCTTCGCCAGCAGCTCGAGCGTCTACGGCAACAACCGGAAGGTGCCGTTCCACGAGTCGGACCGGGTGGACCATCCGATTTCGCCCTACGCGGCCACGAAGAAGGCCGCTGAGCTTCTGGCGCACACGTATCACCATCTGTTCGGGATGGACATCACGTGCCTGCGGTTTTTCACCGTGTACGGCCCGCGGCAGCGTCCGGACCTGGCCATCCACAAGTTCGTAAGCCTGATCGAGGCCGGCCGGCCGATCCCCGTGTTCGGCGACGGCACGATGCGGCGGGACTTCACGTACATCGACGACGTCATCGCGGGTGTGCTGCCCGCAATCGAGCGGTGCAAGGGATACCACATTTACAACCTGGGCGAATCCCGACCCGTGGCACTGAGCGACCTGATCCGGGCGATCGAGGATGCCCTGGGCCGCAAGGCGACGCTCGATCGCCTTCCAGCCCAGCCGGGCGACGTGGACCAGACCTACGCCGACGTGTCGGCCGCCCGCGCCGACCTGGGATACGAGCCGTCCACGGACCTGGCCACCGGCCTGGCGCGGTTCGTGGAGTGGTTCCGACAGAATCATTAAGCGGCCGCAGCCTGCGGCCAGAGAATGCATATGGAGCCTTCACTCATGCAAAAGACCATTGGCACCCTCCGTAAGGCAACAATTCTCTTATGCACGCTGCTGTTGTCGGCGGCCACAGTGCGTGCCGCGGATGATCCGGCAGTCGCCAGCAAGACATTCACCATCGGCATGAGCCAGTGCAACCTGGGCGAGCCGTGGCGGGTGCAGATGAACGCGGAAATCGCCAAGGCCGCCAAGCAACACCCCGAACTCAAGGTCGTCTTCAAGGACGCCCAGAACGACACGCTCAAGCAGCGCGCGCACATCGAGGAGTTCGTCAGCGCGGGCGTGGACCTGATCATTGTCAGCCCCAAGGAGGCCGCTCCGCTGACACCGCCGGTGGCCAGGGCCGTCGACGCGAAAATCCCCGTGATCGTGCTGGACCGGCGCGTCCTGGGCGACAAGTACACCTGCTTCATCGGCGCCGACAACAAGGCCATCGGTAAGGCCGCGGGCGAGTGGATCCTCCAGAAGCTCGGCGGCAAGGGCAAGGTCGTCGAACTCAAGGGCCTGATGACCTCGACGCCGGGGCAGGACCGCAACGCGGGCTTCCGCGAAGGCATCAAGGGCAGCCAGATCGAGATCGTCTTCGAGGCCGACATGAAGTGGCTCGAGCCCGACGCGCGGAAAGAGATGGAATCCGCCCTGGCCCGGTTCGATAAGATCGACCTGGTCTACGCCCATAACGATCCCGGCGCGCACGGCGCCTGGCTGGCCGCCAAGGCCGCCGGCCGCGAGAAGAACATCCTGTTCGTCGGCATCGACGCCCTGCCGCACGAGGGCGTGATGTACGTCAAACAGGGCGTGCTCACCGCGACGTTCCAGTACCCCACTGGCGGAGCCGAGGCCATCGACATCGCCCTGCGCATCCTCAAGGGCGAGAAGGTCGATAAGGAGATCACCCTCGGCTCCCGCCTGTTCACGAAGGAAAACGTGGACGCCGGCGGCGAGCCGATCGGCAGCCCGGCACCCGGCCCAAAATAGAGCATACGGCAATGGGAACGCAGAGACGCAGAGAACGCAGAGGGAGCAAATCTGAATAGGAATTCTCTCTGCGCCCTCTGCGTCTCTGCGTTCCGATCGTCAATCCGCAATCCGAAATCCGCAATCCATCAGGCGGTGCGCCCCACCGCATGCGCAACGGCCCGCACCTCGTTCATGGTCTGCGCGAACGTCTCGCAGGTGATCGACTGCGCTCCGTCGGTCAGCGCATGCTCGGGGTCCGGGTGTACCTCGACAATCAATCCGTCGGCCCCGGCGGCGATCGCGGCGCGGCACATGGCCGGCACCATGTAGGCGTGCCCGGTGCCGTGCGACGGGTCTACGATGATCGGCAGGTGTGATTCTCGCTTGACGGCCGGCACGACGGCCAGCGGCAGCGTGTTCCGCACGTAGGTTTCGCTGGTGCGGATGCCGCGTTCGCACAGGATCACGTTGGGGTTCCCGGCGCTCATGATGTACTCGGCCGCCAGAAGGAACTCCTCCAGCGTGGCCGCCATGCCGCGTTTGAGCAACACGGGCTTGCGGCACTGCCCGACGACCTTGAGCAGTTCGAAGTTGTGCATGTTCCGCGCGCCGATCTGGAGCACGTCGGCGTAGGAAGCCACCAGATCGACCATGTCGACCGCCATCACCTCGGTGACGATGGCCAATCCCGTTTCGTCGCGGGCCCGGGCCAGCATCTTGAGTCCCTGCTCGCCCAGCCCCTGAAAATCGTACGGGCTGGTCCGCGGCTTGAAAGCGCCGCCCCGCAGCCCGATGGCGCCGGCAGCCCGGACCCGCCGCGCCGTCGTCAGAATCTGCTCCTCCGTCTCCACGCTGCACGGCCCGGCAATAACCCCGATTTTCGGCCCGCCGATCGTGGCCCCCGCCGCTCCCACGCGGATGACCGACGGTTCCTGCTTGACCTCCTTGCTGGCGACCTTGTACGGCGCCAGGATCGGAACGATCCGGTCGACCATGGGCGCGTTCTCGATGGCCCCCTTGTCGATCCCGCGCTTGTCCCCGATGGCCGCCACCACCGTTCGGTCGGTGCCGACGATCACGTGGTCCTTCAGCCCCAACTGGCGAACCAGCTCCACGACGTGCTGCACGTCGGCGGGAGTGCAACCCGGCTTCATGACGACGATCATGGTTCAGTCCTTGAATAGAACTACGCCGAGCCTGGCCGCCGCACGTTTCAGACCTTTGTCGAGTGTCGCAAGCGCAAGGCCACGGCGGGCGGCGAGCTCGAGATAGGCGGAGTCGTAGGCCGTAAGTCGCTCCGTTCTCGCAAGGTGGAGAATATCGCTGAATACCCTGCGTGTACTCTGTTCATCAACGCGGATCGGAAGATCTTCCAGAAAGGTCAGGAACTGTGCGGTCCTGCCCGCCGTAAGTCGCCCCTTGCGTTCGCTCTGGACCAGAACGTTCACCACCTCCAGGGGCCAGATCGCAGGGACGACCGCCTCGGCTGTCTCAAGCTCGCGAAGGACCGACTTCGTATAGTCGTTCAACTCGTCGCCGAAACACCACGCCACCGCGACCGAGCAGTCCAGCACAAACCGGTTCATCGTCGCCCTTCGCTGATCAGTTTGCGAATGGACAGCCCGCGGAGCCTGTTCCCCTGGCTGAACTTCTGGATCGCCGCAATCGTTTCTCGGACGGGTGGAGGCTTGCGTTCCGAGGAAGATATGGGCACGAGTCGGGCGACCGGTACGCCATGACGGGTAATGGTTACCTGCTCACCCTGCGCCACTTGCTCCAGAAGGCTGGGGAGGTGCGTTTTGGCCTCGTATGAGCCGACCGTGATCATAAGCCACCTTTCGCGGAAACGGTCCACGGGTCTGGACCAGTCTACAACTAGTCTAACCTTCCCTCACACCCAAAGTCAAGCCCCGCCGGAATCCCCGGAGGCCAGAACCCACGTGACTGTGCCGATTCCGCCCGCACAAATCTCTCCTTTTTCACCGGCGTGGTTCAATCCCTTCCCGGCCGCCCATGTACTTCCGGAGCGCACGGGGGATCGTCACGCTGCCGTCGGGGTGCTGGTTCAACTCCAGAATCGGTATCAGCACGCGCGGCGAGGCGATCACCGTGTTGTTCAGCGTGTGGCAAAAGCGGAGCTTGCGGTCCTTGTCCCGATACCGCAGGTTCAGCCGGCGTGCCTGGAACTCGTAGAACCGCGAGGCCGAGTGCGTCTCGCCGTACCCCTTTCGCGACGGCATCCACGTCTCGATGTCGAACTTCTGCACCTGGCCCTGGCCCAGGTCGCCCGTGCATACGTTCACCACGCGGTACGGCAGTTCCATCGCCCGCAGGACGGCCTCGGCGTTGGCCAGAATCTCGTGATGGAACCGGATGCTCTCGGCCTCGTCGTTGCGGCACACGATCACCTGCTCGACCTTGTCGAACAGATGGATGCGGTACAGCCCCCGCGCGTCCTTGCCGGCCGCCCCCGCCTCGCGTCGAAAACACGTGCTCAGCGCAACCGTCTTGACGGGCAACTGGTCCTCCTCCAGGATCTCGTCGCAATGGTAGGCGGTCAGCGGCACTTCGGCCGTTCCGACCAGCGACATCTCGTCGCGCTCGCAGAGATACGCCTGGTCCCGCC
>Ga0315273_10004389_pt1 | contig 17275 bp, 17 predicted proteins | sample YL17G02_0_MG_FD_205753 | JGI IMG/M metagenome (GOLD analysis project Ga0315273, IMG submission 205753) | Sediment microbial communities from Yellowstone Lake, YNP, Wyoming, USA - YL17G02_0 | ecosystem: Environmental > Aquatic > Freshwater > Lake > Sediment | place: USA: Wyoming | collected...
AGGGGATACGGTTGGATATTAATTAAAGCAATGATTGATTATCTTAAGAAAACAGGCAAAACCGGGTTGGGTTTTACCACAGTATCGGGTTTTTTCAAAAAGGCTGGATTAAGTGTAAAATCTAATTTTATAAAAAGATTTATTTATATAAATCCGATTACAAAAGAGGAAATAATGGACGATGAAGGTGATGGAATTTATTACGACGGCAAGGATCATTTCATTAAAAAAGTTCTCTCAACAAAATCAATAGTGTACATCAGTATACCTCATTGGTGATTTTATTAACCTATATTCCCCACTTCAATTAAATATTTAAACAGAGTCGTCTTCTGTTTTGTTATGAAGCCTTGGATTGTGAAGCATGTTCCTGATTCGTCTCATGTTATTCCTCAGGCAGCTTCTGTTGATGTTCTGAAATCGTTTATTTCGACTTTTAAGAAGCAGAAGAAGAAAGCAGCCCTGCTCTACGGCCCTGCCGGCACTTGCAAGTCGTGTGCTGTTCATGCTGTAGCAAGAGAATTGGGTTTGGAAGTGGTGGAAGTCAATGCTTCTGATTCGCGAAATGCAGAAGAAATAAATGAGAAGGTAGGCAATGCTCTGAAGCAGCGTTCTTTATTATACTCAGGAAAAGTTGTTCTTGTTGATGAGATTGACGGAATTTCTGGAAATAGTGACCGTGGCGGAATTCCTGCTTTGATTAAATTGATTGAGGAAAGTGTTTTTCCAGTTATCCTGACTGCTAATGATCCTTTTGACAAGAAGTTTAATTCTTTGAGAACAAAATCATTGAAAATCGAGTTTCCTGCTGTTGAGCACTTGTCTATTTTTAATGTCCTTAAGGAAATCTGTGAAAAAGAGGGTATTTCTTTTGACGAGCCTGCACTGAAATCATTGGCAAGGCGTTCTGGCGGTGATTTGCGTGCGGCTATTAATGACCTGCAGTCTGCTACTGTCTCAAACAAACTGTCCAAAGAAATGCTCGATTCTTTGTCAGACAGAAACAAAACCGAGTTAATCTCGTCTGCATTAATCAAGGTTTTAAAAAATTCTGATCCTTTGATTGCCCTGTCTGCTTTTGATAGTGTTGATGCAGACCTTGACGAGTGCTTGTTGTGGCTTGACCATAATATGCCCCGCGAATATACCAATCCAAAGGATTTGGCCAGAGCGTATGAACGAATCAGCCGTGCAGATGTGTTCCGCGGCCGTATCCATCGCTGGCAGCACTGGCATTTTCTTGTTTATGTTAATGCATTGCTTACTGCCGGTGTTGCATGTGCAAAGGATAAAAAATATTCTTCGGTTATTGAGTATGAGCAGACGCATCGTTTGTTAATGATTTGGCAGGCTAACATGAAGTATGCCAAGCGCAAGGCTATTGCAGAAAAGATTGCAAGCAAAACTCATTGCTCAACAAAAAGAGCTCTTCAGTCCACTCTTCCGTATGTTAAGGCTATTTTCCAGAACAACAAGGTGGTTTCAGGGCAGCTTGCAGATGAGTTTGATTTGGATGACGAGGAGATATCCTGGTTGAGGAGTTAATTATTTATACTCATGCTGTTTATTTGTTGTATTATCCTTAAAAGAAGGTGATTTTTCATGGATGAATACCCACATAGTAAGTCCGGCGGTTTGCTTAAGTGGCTTGTTATCATTGCAATTATTATTGCTGCGGTTTGGTATTTGAATAATCAGGGCTATATTGACTTGTCTTCACTGCCTTTTGAGATTCCTGGTTTTGGATAAACTCGGTTCAGAATCAAAAACTATTTAAACAGTTGATTTCTTTCTTTTGCTTATGTCTAAGTATGATGATGTTGTGAATCTGGCCATTAGAAGAAGCATTTTCTTTCCTTCCAGCGAGATTTATGCAAATGCGCCTGCAGGCATGTTTGATTACGGTCCTTACGGCGCTTCTATCAAGCGTAAAATCGTGGATCTGTGGAGAAAAGAGTTAGTTCAAAAAGAGGGTTTTCTTGAGATTGATGGCGCGCAGATTATGCCTGCTGATGTTTTTAATGCATCAGGCCACTTAAAAAACTTCAACGATCCTGTTGCTCAGTGCAAGAAATGTAATACTATCTTTCGTGCAGACAAGCTTCTGTCAGAAGTGACCAAGGAAGAGGTTCCTGAGGCAATGCTTCCAGAGGAGTATGATAAGGAAATTACTAAGCACAATGTCAAGTGCCAGAAGTGCAAAGGAGAGTTGGACAAGGTTATTCGTTTGAGCCTGATGGTTAAGGCTGTTGTTGGCGTTAAATCAAAGGTTGATTGTTATCTTCGTCCTGAGTCTTGCCAGTCGATTTTTGTTGATTTTGGCCGTATTAATAAGACAATGAGGATTAAGCTTCCTGTTGGTGTTTCGCAGTATGGCCGTGTTTTCAGGAATGAGATTTCTCCTAGGCAGACTTTAATCAGGACTGTTGAGTTCTCGCAGATGGAGACAGAGGTTTTTTTCGATCCTGATTTAATCAATGAAGTCGAGAGTTTTGATGAGGTTAAGGATTATGAAATTAGTATTCAGCGTCATGATAAGCACGGCATTGAGCTGTTTACTGCTGAGGAATTAGTAAAAAACAAAATTGTTTCCGGAAAGCTTGTTGCCTATTATCTTGCTCGTGTTCAGCAATTGTATGAAAAATATGGTATTCCTGTCGATTCAATGCGTTTCCGTGAGGTTCCTAAGAATGACCGCGCGTTTTACTCGAAGGAAACCTGGGACTTTGAGGTTAAGACAAGTCTTGGCTGGATTGAGCTGATTGCAAATAACTACCGTACTGATTATGATATCAAGGGGCATATGGAGCAGAGCAAGCAGGATATGCGTTTTGTTTATCCTGATGGCAGGAAGATTATTCCTCATGTTTATGAGATTTCTATTGGTGTTGACAGGACTTTCTTTGCAGTTCTTGAGCACGCGTATAAGGAAGAAGCCAAGAATGATGAAAAGCGTGTTTTTCTGTCATTGCCGTCTATGCTTGCTCCTATCAGTGCAGCAGTTTTTCCTTTGCTTTCCAACAAGGAAGAGCTTGTTAAGAAGGCAAGAATGGTTTATTCAATGCTTAATCGGTGTTATGAGGCATTCTATGATTCAACAGGAAGCATTGGAAAGCGTTATGCAAGGATGGACGAAATCGGCTGTCCTTTCTGCATTACAATTGATTTTGAGAGTCTTGAGACAGATGATGTTACAATCCGTGAGCGTGACAGCACTGTTCAGAAGCGTGTTAAGATTAAAGACCTGCAGAATGTCTTGTTCATGCTTATTACTGGATTGAAGAACATTAAGGACATTTGAACCGAAATCCTTTTAAAGCGTCTTTTTTTCTATTCTGCTAATGAGGCAGTAGCTCAACCTGGGAGAGCACTCAGTACTACTGCAAAAGTAATGCTGGCTTAGACGGCTGAAGACCGTGGGGTCGTGGGAAAGCACGAGCCTCGCTTGGGCTTCACGAATTCAAATCCCACCTGCCTCATTTTTTTATTTTTAATGCACTAATTGCCCTGTTTAGTTTGTTAGGATTAGAAAAACTGATTTCTTCAAGCCATTTAGCAAGATTATCATAGCCGTTTAATGGTATTTTATATGTTGTTCTGCTGCTTAATTTTGATTTATATTTCCATATTTTTGCAACTCTAAAACACTGTTTTTCCAGTATTTCTTTTAGTTGTAGCGCAAGGGCGGGACTGGATGTAGTGATTTCTATAGACGGGTAATTGGGAGATCCCGGTTTATTTGCAGTAAATACGCTTCCGTCAGTATCTACTATTCCGCGGATGGTATTTTTAGCCAAATTCCAATCATTTGCAATAATGTTAGGTATGGTTATACGTTCGCATTTGCCCTCGCCGTATGGTAGCTTTAGATTGATAGTCCAATCTTCAAATGCGCGTTTGGACCCAAAAGTCATGCGCAATCCGCGTTCTCGTTCGGTTATTCGTACTTCCTTTTGCCATACTTTCCAAATTAATTCTTGTATTTTATAGAAATAGTTCATATCGGTCTTTGGATTTCCAACAATGCCTATTCGATAGCTATTATTGTGTCTATGAACAAATCCATCCCCGATTATGATCCCAATAAGCTCCGCAAATTCTTTATTAATTTGCATCATTGAGATAATAATTTATGTATTTATATACCTCGCGCAAGGATGTCCAGTGGCGCTTCAAACTAGCTTACACTCCCACTACCGTTGTTATCTTGCTCGCAATAAGGTTGAATATCAGCATCACGACTAATGCAATCATCACGTACAGGACTGTGCTTCGAAGCAGGTTCTGCCCCAAGAGATATTTTTCCTGCAGTTTGTCCTCTCCGTTTTCTATTCCGTTTGCAAGAATTGTGAGTATGTAGATTATTTCAAAGATATACACTCCAACTACCAACTGAAACTGGTATGTGGGAAGCCCGTCTCCAAACATGGATGATATCTGTGCTATTTGCGCTCCGACTCCTGATGTTCCTAGTTTTTGGATGTTGGTAGCCAGCGTGGATAATATGTATGTTATCATCGATGTTATTCCTATTACTATTCCTGCGATTGCCGGTGTCATGAATGTTATCTGTGATTTTATGTCTGATATTATCTCTGCAAGCAAATCCTTCAATCGTTCGTTTACGCGATGAATTTCTTTAATGTACCGCGCAACATTGAGTATTGCCTGCGATGCTATTCTGGGGCCTTTTTTCACGCTTTCGACAAGTACTTTCATTGAGCTTTTGATGACTTCTGACGGGAAGAATGTCAGCGCTCCGGTTCTCTGGTTGAATATTGCTTCTTTTACGCTCATTCCTAGTTTTGTTATGTTTGTTGCAACGAGTTCAAAGAATTTTCCGCTTACAGTGTCTTTCATTATTGCTGCGACTTTTACAAATGCTGTTTCTGCTGGTGTTCCGTCGCCTAGCCTGTTTGCCAGTTGGAACAGTGCAGATGAAAACTCGTCTTCTAGCTTTCTTGTTTTGTCTCTTATTTTTATTATGCTTGCGCTTTTCAGTCTGTAATACAGTCCTATGCTGAATGCAAGAGACAGCGGGAATAGCAGGCTTAAGAGTGCGGCTCCAAGCCCGTACGGCCCGATTACCGTTCCTGGATGGTTTATGCTTTCTCTGTAGCCCATTAGCTGGAATCCCAAAAATAGGTCCTGTTCGTACAGCGGGTTTATCCAGTGGATGATTGGGGGGAGGAGTGCTATCAAAAGCAATAGCACTCCTATGAATACTGTGATTATTAAGGGGCTTATCTGGAGTTCTGTGTTTCCTATTTTGAGGTTTATGTTTTCGTATTTCTTTAGTTCTGGGTTGAGTTCTGTTATGTCTGTGTCGCCGTATCCTGTTGGTCTTTTGCTTAGTATTTTTCTCGCAAGTGTGTAAACAACAACTGGCAGTATTACATTGTATAGCGCTGCAAGGTGCCACCATTTGATGCCTTCCATGAAGCTCACTACAAGCGGCAGGACCACGAGCCCGAGTACAGGGAGTATGATTCCGAGCATGTGGAGCATTGTTACAGGTGATTTGAGGTCTTGGGCATAGTGGAGCATTTTTTCATATGTTTCTTCGAGGATTACATCCAGTGCCTTGTCAAGTGTTGCTAGTCTCCTGTCTTCTGTTCCTTCATAGAGTGATGATTCGATTAGGTGTATTGCTTCTATGAACTCGTTGTTCCATTTTCTCCATGTTTCTAGGTAGCTGTCCAGGCTTTCTTTTACTGATTCGTGCACGCCTGTTTCCACGTCCCATATTATTTTTTTGAGGTCCAGCGATAGCGGCGGTGTCAAGTGTTCTGATGCAAACTCGATTGCGTTTTCGAGGTTTGATGTGTGCCTCATGTATGTTACTATGTAGAATACGCACAGGACCATTTGGTTGCTTGCCTTCATTCTCCATTTGTTTGCCAGGTAGTCTGGGAATTTCTGGAGCACGAATATCATTGCAATTCCTGCGAGGAAGAATAGGACTACAAAGAACATTGAGTTTAGTATGAATAGGCTGAATACTATTCCGAGAAGCATGGTTATTATTGGGAGTATTATTGAGAGCGAGATTACGCCTTCTGGTGTTGTTTCAAGGTGGCAGATGTTTATTGCTTCTTTTATTTTCATTGCTGTTTCTAGCCTTACTTTTATGTGGAAAAGGCCTGCGCAGTAATTGCATGCTTTCTCATAAAGGTTTATCTTGCCAGTCATTTTTTCTTTTTTGAATTCCTTGTATTCTCGTGTTATGACTTGTTGTGTTGGGAGTGCAGAAAGATCTAGCTGTTCTCTTAGTTTTTGCTTGTATTTTTCCACTAGTCCTTGTATGTCTGGTTGGTTCATTTTCTTATTTTGGTGTATAATTCTTTGCAGCTCGTTTGAGCCATTCTTCCATTTTGAACAGGGCTTGTTTTGTGTCTATTCGTCCTGTTTCTTCTTTTACCTCATCCATTATTCTGTGGAATTCGTCGTTTGCGAGGATTGCGAAGTCTGCTTCCAGGATTTCTGGTTTCTGGAGTTTGTCAGAGTACTCGACGATTTTTTGTTTGATTGCGGTTCTGAGTTCTATATTTTCCCAGACAGCGTCCCAGTTTCCTGACCATTCTTTTACGTTTCCTGCGATTGATTTGAGGACTTCTGAGTCTCCGTTTAGTAGCTCTGGTGTTGGAAGAAGCTGGTCTGTTTTTGCGTCGTATTTCATTAGGTCTACAAATCCGCCTTCTTTTAGGGGATCTTCGTCCCATGTTTTTCGTACTTCTGTTATTTGCGTGACTCGTCTCCATTTTTTGAGTCCGTCTGGGCTTCTTATTGGGTTTGTGACTATTATTATGTCTGTTGCTTTGAAGGATGTTTTTGGGACATTGAGGTCATTGACTACTCTGTCATATACTCCGTATGGTGAGTCTCCGTGGATTGTTCCTGCAACTACGTTTGCCAGAGCTCCTACCCTCATTGCTTCGTATAATGCGCGGGCTTCTGTGCTTCGTACTTCCCCGACGATAAGACTTGAGTCTCCTAGTCTTAGTGTTGATCGTATTCCTTCATCTGCAGATACCTCTGTTGTTCCTCTTGTTAGGGCAGATGCTACTTTCATTGACTGGATGTTGTACTCGAGTTTTCTGAGCGCGTTTACAGGCAGTTCGAGTGTGTCTTCTATCGTTAGTATTCTTCCTTTTCGCATTATTTCTGTCATTATGCTTCCGAGGAATGAGGTTTTTCCTGCGCTTCTTGTTCCTGCTACCAGTATTGTTCTTGAGCCGTCTATGAGGAAGCTTATTATTCCTGCTGCGAGCGGTGTTATCATTTTGTTTTTGATAAATAGGGGGAGTGTCCATGGCTTGTCTCTGTGTCTTCTGAATGCGTATGCTATTCCTGTTGGGTTTAGGGGGGATGTTATTGCTGCAACTCTTGCTCTTGCATTGGGCAAGACAAGTTCTGTGTCTAGTATGGGGTTTGCTTCGTCCAGCGGCCTTCCTGAGAGCATTCTTAGTTTTGATGCCCATGATTCTGCTTCTGTTGGTGTTGTTATTATGTTGGTTATGCAGTCTCCATAGTCTGCGTGGACAATGAATATCGGCATTCTTCCCATTGGTGAGTTTATTGTTATGTCCTGGATTTTTTCGTCAGCAAGAAGGACTTCTATGAGCCCGAACCCGACTGTGTATCTGACTAGTATTTGCGCGAGTTCTTCTTTTTCTTTTTGTCTTAGTTTTATCTGCCTGTATCCTGCGAGCTCGTCAAGCAGGTCTCCGCCTATGTTCACAAAGACCTGTCTCATTCTTTCCGGGTCTGTGAATTCGCTTCTTTTTGGCTTGTGTTCTGCAAGGATTTTTCGTGCCGCATCAAGCAATTCATATTTTTCTTCGCTCAGCTTGAATTCCGGGGGAACAATATGATAGAGTGTCTGGACGCTGTTTGGCATCTGGAACAGTGTTACCTCGGTTTCTCCTACTGAATAGCTTGCCAGCTGTTCCCCGTCTGGAGGGTATGTCGCGAGTAGTTTGGTGTACATGAAATCCGGTTTTATTATGGGCATGAAGATTTTTCTGTATTCCTCGCGGTCTCCTTTTTTGTGTACATTGATGTGTTCTTTTGACAGCTGCACTATTTTTGTCTGTTCAAGCGCAGTTATTATTTCGTCAAGCAGTGATAATAAATCCCGTATGCATCTGTCTTCTTCTTTGGCAGGCCTTGTTTTTTCTAGTCTTTCCTGTTCCTGGTGGTAGATTTTCTTGAAGTCAACATAGGCGCTTAGCGGGTCTGATTTGAGGTCATAGACTATCGTTTTCTGGAGCTGTACATATCTTGGGCCGAGATATCGTTCGCATTCTGGCGCTATTATCCCGTATGACTGTTTTTGCTGGACAAGTTTTTTGTAGAGTTTTGCTATCTCAACAAGCATTTGTGTTTGTGCATTGTCGTATTCATAGTCTCTTTTTTGCTGGAGGACTATTTTTGTTATTGTTCCTGCTTCTGCTATTGCAGCTATTACTTCTGCCATCATCTGCGGCTCTTCTTCTATTGACGGGAAATAGGCTAGTTTTTCGCAGTTTATCCTTAGGGTTATGTCTTCTCCTTCCCGTATTAGTTCGTATTCAGCCATCTATTTTTCTTCCTCCCTTAGTTTTTCTAGGGCGGCTTCTATTAGGTGGGATTTATTGCGGTACTTCTTTTCTTTAGAAAGCTTCTTGTCTATCCACTTGATTAGCTCTTCATCTATGGTTGCAGATACTGTTTTCTTCATCTTTATGCTAGAAAAACCAATACATTTATATATTTTTTCATATTTTCTACCATAAAATATATTTTACAATATATTTTCCAGCACTACTGTTGTATAGTCACATAAATTTATTTATTGAGAGGTTTTTCATAACTCAAAATGACAAATGAGGGGGATGGGTTCAAGATGCCTTTGTTTACTGCGCAGAAGACTCCCCCGTCTTCTGCTTCAGAACAGCCCTCTTCTGCTTCTGTTGATGTTTTTTCCCGTCTCAGGATTTATGAGGGCCGTTATGCAGAGCTGAGGAAGAATATTGTTGTTGTCGAGCAGAACATGCTATCGCATTATCAGAAGACCAATCGCGAGCTTAAGGATTTGTTCAGCGAGGTTAGCGAGCTTCGCCGGCAGATTATTGATATTCAGGATAATGTCACGAAAATCATAAAAGAGCTTGGCCTCTTGGCAACCAAGTCTGATGTTAATGTTCTTAAGAGGGTTATTGATTACCTGGATCCTATCAAGTTTGTAAGGATTGATCAGGTTGAGAGGATTGTCAGGGATATGATTAAGGGCTCTTCTGACGATGAAGAAGAGGAATCTGTACCAAAAAGTTTATAAAACTGAATAGTCATTGTCTATAAAAAGAGGTTTGATTGTATGGCATTTTCATTTGGTGATTTGTTCAAGAAAAAGAAGGGCGATGATGTTATGCCTCCTCCTGTTTCCAGTGCTCTGCCTGTTTCTCAGGTTAGTTCTCTTAAGTCTCAGGGTTATCCTAATGACCAGATTATTGATTATTTGAAAACTCAGGGTTTTTCTTCTGCTCAGATTTATGATGCTATCTCGCAGGTTGAGGCCAGAACGCCTGCAGAGCCGTATTCGCCTCCTAGTTCTGAATCTTCAATGCCTGAGATGCCTTCTTCTCCGAGAATGGCGCCTGCTCCTAGTGTTGACAGGACAGAGGAGATTGTTGAGTCTATTGTTGAGGAGAAGTGGAGCAGTATTTCAAAGGAATTAAGCAAGTTCAAGGAATGGCAGGATGTTGTTGATTCCCGTCTGGATAAGTTTGAGCAGGGTGTTTCTGATTTGAGGCAGGATATTGACAGCCTGCACAAGGCTATTGTTTCTAAGATTGGAGATTATGACCGGAGCTTGATGGATGTCGGCACTGAGATTAAGGCTATGGAGAAGGTTTTCTCAAAGGTTCTTCCTGATCTTACAGAGTCTGTTTCAAGGCTTTCCCAGTTTTCTAAATCGCCTGAAGCAAAGAAACTTGTTAAGAAGAAATAATAACATTATTTGAATACGCATTAATAAGAACTATTTTTTCTTTAGTCTATTATTTGCCTGGAAGTTCCATTTTTGCAAGGTGTTGTATTGTAAACATGGCTATCAGTAATACTAGTACCACGCCCAGCACTTTCGGATTGCTTACTATCTGCCAGAACCCTGTTTCTTCTGTTGGCGCTATTTCTTCTTCCAGTCCTGTTACTGGTTCTTTATGTGAGATTACTGATGCCAGCGAACCGATTCCGATTATTAGTGCGATTACTAATACCCACCAGAATATGTCTTTGGAGTATTTTGATTTGGTTATTATTTCGGTTATTGTTGATTCAGGCACGCCTACTGTTTGGTATGCCATTAGCAGGAATAGCACGAATACAAGGAATAGTATGAACCATGGCGCCATCATATTGATTGTTCTTACTGTGATTGGCGACAGCAGTGTCATCAGTGCGAGTATGAATGCAATCACGAACGCTATTGCTTCTTTTCCCTTGAACCAGCTTGTTTTTGTTAGAAAGACATAGGATGCAATCAGTATCAGGAGAAATGGAAATATTATGTTGAATTTTGCAAGAATTCCTACGTCCAGTGGTGTTGCCATTTTATTCTTTTTTTAGTCCTAATTGTTCAGCTATTTTCGGTAGGTTAGTTCCAAGCCAAGGCCATATGCCTTTTCCTGTTTCTTTCTTGTGTGTTATGAACCACGTGATTGCTGCAAACATTAAGATTACTATTACCAATGCTCCTAATTGCGGGTCGTCTAACCAGTAGAGCCATGTTGGCCAGGTAGTGTATTGCAGATATCCTGCTGAGCGCGCGAATATTATTGCAACCAAAACAATTGCTGCAATGCCCATGATACTTTTTGCTATGTCTCCGAATTCTACTCCTTGGTCTCCTCCTTTTATTAGTCCTAGTAGTATCAGTGCAGTTAGGAAGATGAATATTATTACCACCACCGTGGGCAGGGAATTATTTATTATTTGAACAACATCATATTGCGGATCTATTGTTCCGGTTATGTGCGGTATGATTACAAGGAATGTTATTGCGAGTGCGACTGCTATGTGGTGTTTTGCCTCTTTGAGTATTGGGACTTTTTTCAGCACTGCAAACAATACTGTGAATATCAACACAAACGGTATTAGTATGTCTATTATTCCTCCGGTTTGCAGATAATAAAATGTGTTTCTTATCGAATCCAGCAAGAGTATTTGGAATATCATTTTTTCACCTTTTTATTTCTTTTTTGTCATGAACCATACGAATGCTACAACGCCTGCCATCAGTATTACTGCTGCCACTGCTGTGCTGCTCCAGAATTGTGATATCCACCAGAATCCGACTTCCAGCCATGTGGTTCCAGAGGATGTTTTTATTGCATTCAAGAATAATGCAGTTATTGCTATTGCTGCGATTATCATGAATACTACTCTTGTTTTTCCCTCTACTATTTTTGTTGCTCCGCCTTCTTCCACGAATATTCCTACGAGGACCATGAAGAATACCATTAGCATTAGTACAACTACCATTTGGCTGGATACTGCTGTTATTGTTTCAACTAGTTTTGATGATGCTATTACTATGAACGCGATTGCAAATGCTGCTATTGCGTTTAGGTTTTTTCTTGGGTATTCTTCTTTGTCTATTTTTTCTGTTCCCAGTACTCTTGTTCTTTCGAATATTGCAAATACCAGTGTGAATACGAGAAGGAATGGAAGCACTACATCGTATATTCCTATTTTCTGTAAGAATACAATTACGTTTCCTAATGGTGTTGGGTCTGCCATATACTCACTTCTTTTTTACTCTACTCTGGATTGGTTTATTGAGAACTAATATATATAAACCTTTCTATGGAAATCCCGAATACTCAAATTTAGCGATACCTTTATATTCCTTTATTTTCTAATAGGAATTATGATTGACAAAAAGGCTTTTGCAGCAATGCGGAAGGATTTTGAGGATTTTGATTCTCTTAGGGAAGAGTTAATCAAGGTTTCAAGGCAGATTCTTAAGCTGTCCAAGGCCGCGATTTATGATGTTCACAGGGGCAAGGTCTCTTCTGGAGAGTCTGGTCTAAAGAGTGCAAGGGCTCTTATTGCAGATGCAGAAAAGATAGTCTGCCGGGATGTATGCCTTAGTTCTGTCGGTGCTTATGGCGAGGGTCTGGAGGAGTTTGCTGAAGCATCATGTTATCTTAGTTTTATCAAAGAAGGCAAGCTTATGACTGCCAAGGAGCTTGGTGTTGATGCTCATATTTATCTGCCTTCCTTGTGCGATCTTGTTGGAGAGCTTGTTAGAAAAGCGATTAATTCCTGCATTGCAGGTGATTTCAAGACCGCCTTGAAGATTAAGGATTTTGTTGCAGAGATTTATGCAGAGCTTATGATGTTTGATTTCCCGAACAGTCCGGTAAGAAGAAAGTTCGATGCAGTCAAGTATGGTCTTGAAAAGCTGGAGAATTTGGTTCTTGATTTGAAGTTAAAGGAAAAGTTAAAATAGTTCCCTTGTTTCTTTATTCTCTAGTTGAGGACCTAAGTAAGTCATATTTGTTTTGTTCTCAACTAGACTGAAAAAGACAAACTGTTTTTTATAATATGTTTTTGTCTTTTTCTACTCGAGGTTTATGAAGAATCGCCTACTTGTTGTTGCCTGTTTGGCTCTTGCAGTATTTGTATCTGCCTGTTCTTCTGCGCCTCAATCTGATATTGCTCAGGAGGTTGGTAATATGAAATCTGTTTTGTTTGTTATTGCTCACGAGGGTTTTCAGGACAATGAGTTTAGTATTCCGAGAGATATTTTGAAGGCAAAAGGCCACAAGATTGTTGTTGCGAGTTCTGATGCAAGCCCGGCATCTGGTGCCCTTGGAGGAAAAGTAACTCCAGATATTGCAATCGATGAAGCCCTGAACAGGATTGATGAATTCAGCGCAGTTATTTTTATTGGCGGTGGAGGAGCATCTGAATATTTTAACAGTCCTGTTGCTCACCAAATCGCGAGAGACGCAAAGAATGTTGTTGCTGGCATCTGTATTGCTCCTGTGATTCTTGCAAATGCAGGTGTTCTGGATGGAAAGAAGGCAACTGTTTGGAATGATAAGAATGGAACTCAGAGTAAATTAATCGAGTCAAAGGGTGCTGTTTTTGTCGCACAGCCTGTTGTTGTTGATGGAAAATTAGTCACTGCAAACGGCCCGAGTGCTGCAAAGGCTTTTGGCGAGAGGATTGCTGAACTGCTTTCAAGTTCCAAGTAATTAGCAAACTTTTTATACTCCATAAAAACTATTGTGTGTTATGACTAATCGAACTGCTGTTGAGGATTTAAGTCCTGCAATGGATGGCAAGTCTGTTTTAATTGCCGGCTGGGCTCAGGAAGTAAGAGACCTGAAGAAAATCAAATTTATTCTGTTGAGAGACCGTTCTGGTATTGTTCAGTGCATTGGTCTTCCTGCAGAGACAGAGCAGAAGTCTTTTGATGAAATTTCTAATGTTACCAAGGAGTCTGTTGTCGAAGTAATGGGTATTGTCAAGAAGAGCACGCAGGCCAAGCTCGGTTTTGAGGTTGTAATAAAGAAGATAAAGCTTTTCAGCAGGGCAGAGCCGTTGCCTATTGATATTTCTGGAAAAATCGAAACAGGTCTTGATAATCGTCTTAATTTTAGGTTCTTGGACACCAGAAGGCCGGAAATCAATGCTATTTTCAGGGTGCGTTCTGAGATTTTTGCCTCATCTGTTGAGTTTTTTGACAAGAATGGTTTTGTTGGGATTAATACTCCTAAGATTACTGTGATTGGTGTTGAATCCGGTGCTGAATTGTTTGAGGTTGATTATTTTGGTAAAAAGGCTTATCTGTCCCAGAGCCCTCAGGTATACAAGGAAATGATGGTTGCAGGTGGTTTCGAGCGTGTTTTCGAGATTGCTCCTGTCTTCCGTGCAGAAAAATCCCATACAACAAGGCATTTGACTGAGTTTACTGGCATTGATTTTGAAATGAGTTTTATCAAGGATGAAAACGATGTCATGGATGTTATTGAGGGTCTTATCAAGCATATTATCAAGAGAGTGCAGAAGAATTGTGCAAAGGCATTGGCTATTTTGAAGGTTGATGTTTCTGTTCCAGAGAATATTCCAAGGATTCCGATGGCCGAATGCCGTAAGCTTTTGGCAGAAAAAGGAAAGGTTCTTCCTGAAAATGAGGATTTTGATCCAGAGTCTGAGAAGATGATGGGTGATATTGCCAAGGAAAAATTCAACTGCGAGTTTATTTTCGTGACAAGATATCCGTGGGCAAAGCGTCCGTTCTATCATATGAAGCCTGACAAATGCCCGAATGAAACCAAATCATTTGACTTGTTGTGGAACGGTGTTGAGATTGCTACTGGTGCGCAGAGAGAGCACAGGTATGAAATCTTGAAAGCTCAGGCAAAGGAAAAAGGTCTGGACTTGGATAAGATGGAGGATTATGCTAATATCTTTAAGTTTGGTATGCCTCCTCACGGCGGTGTTGGATTCGGCCTTGACCGAATGACCCAGCGTTTGCTCAAGCTCGATAATGTAAGAGAAGCAATTCTTCTTCCAAGAGATCCGGACAGGTTGAGGCCTTAAAAATTGAGCGAAGGGATTCTTTCTAAAATTAAATTGTTTTTAGATGGGCATAATATTAAGTATGTGGTTTCAGTGCATGCTCCTGTTTTTACTTCAGAAGAGGCTGCTAAAATTAGGGGAGCTGAATTAAGCTCGGGTGCTAAAGCAATGATTATGAGGTCTAAGGGTAATTTTTTTATGTTTGTGCTTCCAGGTGATAAAAAGATGGATTTGAGGAAGGTAAAGCAGATTCTTGGAACTGATCGGTTGAGTTTCGCTTCTTCTGATGAGGCGCTTAAGATTACAGATTGCGTGGTTGGGAGTATTCCTCCGTTTGGCAATATTTTTAATATTCCAGTGTATGTGGATGTATTGTTATTGCGTAATGAATTTATTAATTTTAATGGGGGATTGCACACGCATTCTATTCAGATGCGTTGTAAGGATTACATTGCGGCGGTTAATCCGATTAAAGAGAATTTTGTTCAGGATTAATCTAGGACTGATTTGCGTGATATCTCTCTAAGAACTCCCTCTTGAACTCCTCAAACTTCTTTGCTTTTATTGCTTCTCTTATTTGTTTCATGAAGTTCTGCATCCACGTTACATTGTGAATCGTCTTAAGCGTATGCCCTGTTGGCTCGTTCATCCGTGTTAGATGATGAATATACGCTCTGGTATAATTCTTGCATGTGTAGCAGTCGCATGTCTTGTCCACAGGCCCGGAATCAAACTCGTTTTCTTTTTTATCGATATTGAGCTGGCCTTCTGGCGTGAATAAGTATCCGCTTCTTGCAGTCATTGTAGGATATCTTGAGTCAAAGCAATCAACTCCCATGGCCACAGCTTCTAGTATCAGTTCTGGCGTTCCTACTCCCATTAAATACCGCATTTTTTCTTCTGGAATGAATTTTATTGCAGCCGAAATCGCAGTGAATGTTTCAGAGTTTGGTTCTCCGATTGCCAGCCCTCCGAATGCGTATCCGTCGAAATTCATTGATGTTATCGCGCGTGCGCAGAATTCTCTCAGTTCAGCAGATGTTCCTCCTTGTATTATTCCGAACAACAATTGTTCTTTTTTTGTTTTTTGTTTAAGTTTGTCGTGGTGTTCTTTGCATCTTTTTGCCCACTGGATTGTTTTCATTACAGATTCCTGTATTCTTTTTGTGTCTGCTCCGTACAATGGCATGTCGTCGAGGCACATTGCAACATCGCTTCCGATTGTCTGCTGGATATCCATGTCTTTTTCAGGCGTTATCAATAATCTGTCGCCGTGGAATGGTTCTTTGAAGTGTATTCCTTCATCTGTTGTTTTCTCGAGGAATTTTTCAGAATACATCTGGAATCCGCCGGAGTCTGTGAAAATAATTCCGTTGTAGTTGGCGAACTTGTGTATTCCTCCCATTTTCTCCAGTACAGAAAGTCCGGGTTTTATTGAGAGTATGAATCCGTTGCAGATTATCGCGTTTGCTCCGGCCTGTTTGAGCAGTATGTTGTCTATGAATTTGGCTGCTCCTTTGGTTGCAACAGGCATGAAGAATGGTGTTTCTGTCTCTCTTCCATTTAAGGAAAGTATGCCTGTTCTTGCCTTGTTGTCTTTTGCGGTTATTTTGAACATAGTATTTAGTCTATTTTCTGCGTTTATAAAGTTACGTGTGCATTGCTAAAATTCCCAAACTTTTTTATACCCCTCTGCTATTTCTCGTGTTATGAGTGCTGTGAAATTCATCAGTATCAAGGAAGCTCTGGAAAAGGGCAGTGGCAAGGTAGCTTTGAGAGGATGGGTTTATCGTGAGCGTGGTTCTAATGTTCTGAAGTTTATTGTCTTGAGGGATTCATCTGATATTATTCAGTGCGTTCTTGATAAAACAAAGTTTGAGAAGCAGTGGGATGCTATTGATAAATTGTCAATCGAGTCGTCTGTTGAGCTGGAGGGTGAAATCAAGAAAGAGCCGAGGGCTCCGACTGGTTTTGAGATGCAGGTCGATAAACTAACCATCATCCAGACAGCAGAGCCTTTTCCGATTGCCAAGGATCAGTCTACTGAGTTTCTTGCAGACAACCGTCATTTGTGGCTGCGCTCAAGAAAGATGACTGCTATCCTGAAGATTAGAAGCACTGTTTTTAGTGCAATCCGCGAGTATTTCGACAGCAATGGTTTTTATGAATATCATTCTCCTATTTTCCAGTCAGTTCAGTGTGAGGGCGGTTCCACATTGTTCGAAGTTCCTTATTTTGAGCAAAAGGGTGTTTTCCTTGCTCAGACCTGGCAGTTGTATGCAGAGCCTGCTATCTTCAGTCTGGAAAAGATTTATACTATTGCTCCGGCTTTTCGTGCAGAGAAATCAAAGACCTCACGTCATTTGACTGAACTTTGGATGGCTGAGATGGAGGTTGCCTGGGCGAATTTTGAGGATATCATTAATCATGGTGAGGGCTGCCTGAAGCACATTGTGAAAAAAGTTCTGGAAAACAATCTGGATGATCTTAAAATTTTGAATCGTGATGTGAAAAAGCTTGAGCCGACTCTGAAAAAGAAATTCCCGAGAATAACTTATGATGATGCTCTTAAGTTGCTCAAGGAAAAATTCAAAATTGTAATTCCGTGGGGCAAAGACCTAAGAACAGTGGAAGAAGACAAGCTTTCTGAGCTTTTCGATACTCCTGTTGCAGTCACCCGTTATCCTAAGGAAGTCAA
>Ga0315273_10004391_pt1 | contig 17273 bp, 11 predicted proteins | sample YL17G02_0_MG_FD_205753 | JGI IMG/M metagenome (GOLD analysis project Ga0315273, IMG submission 205753) | Sediment microbial communities from Yellowstone Lake, YNP, Wyoming, USA - YL17G02_0 | ecosystem: Environmental > Aquatic > Freshwater > Lake > Sediment | place: USA: Wyoming | collected...
CAGAACGTCCATGACATGCCCGGGTCCTTGTACCACCCGGTGAAGCCGTGGATCAGCGTCCACACGAGAACCATCAAGCCCAGGATCACGCCGGCCTGCACGGCACTCTTCATTGGAGCCCTCCCTGGAACGGGTGACACGCGCGCTTCGTGGACCACGCGCCGACTACCGGCACGGATCCTAACCGATTCGAGCGCCGTGTCCACGCCGGAGCACGCGGGGTGCTTCCCCACAGGCCATCCGCGGGCGTAGGGTAGGGCGTTCCCGCTCGACCCCACCCCTGCCCGAGGTCGTCATGCGCCACTCCTGGACGCTTCCGCTCGCCCCGCTCGCCTCATTCGCCTTGTTTGCCGCCGCGCTCGCGTGGCCCGCCGCCACTTTCGCCGCACCCACGCTTCCCGAGACGCCGAAGCACCCCGTCGAAGACGTCTATCACGGCCAGACCGTACGCGACGACTATCGCTGGCTCGAAGACGACGACGGCGCCGGCGTCCAGGCATGGAGCGATGCCGAGAACGCGGTCGCGCGCGACTTCATTGATGGCATCCCGGAGCGGGGGGACATCCTCGCGCGCGTCAACGAGCTGACGAACAGCCGCACACCCAGCTACTTCGGCCTGATCGTCCGTGGCAGCCGCACGTTCGCGATCAAGGACCAGCCGCCGCTGCAGCAGCCGCTGCTGGTCGCGTTCGCCTCGATTGACGACACGACGAGCGAGCGGGTGGTGGTCGATCCGAACCGCATCGATCCGAGCGGGGAGACCGCGATCGACTTCTATGCGCCGTCGCTCGACGGCTCGAAGGTCGCGGTGTCCCTTTCGAAGAACGGCAGCGAGGACGGCACCGTGTACGTGTTCGAGACCGCGACCGGCAAACAGTTGTCGGACGAGCTGCCGCACGTCAACGGCGGCACCGCCGGCGGATCGGTCGCGTGGAACGCGGACGGCAGCGGCTTCTGGCGCACGCGCTACCCCGCCGAGGGCGAGCGGCCCGCGGAGGATCTGCCATTCTACCAGCAGGTGTATTTCCATCGCCTGGGCGATCCGGCGAGCGCGGACACGTACGTCCTCGGCAAGGAGTTCCCGAAGATCGCCGAGGTCGCGCTCGAGACCTCGGACGACGGCCGCTACGTGCTGTGTAACGTGTCGAACGGCGACGGCGGCGAGCACGGGTTCTGGCTCGCGGGCGCCGATGGCGTGTTCCGGGAGGTGACGAAGTTCAAGGACATGTGCGTGCAGGCGAAGTTCGGCGACGACGCGCTCTACCTGCTCTCCCGTGCGGACGCGCTCAACGGCAAGCTGCTCCGCATCGCGTTGCCCGGCGGAACGCTCGCCGGCGCGCACGTCGTCGTCCCGGCTGGGAAGACCGCGATCGAGAGCTTCCTCCCGGCGGGCGATCGTATCTACGTCGAGGATATGGTCGGCGGCCCGTCCGCGATCCGCCTGTTCGACGCGCTCGGCCACACGAAGGGCGCGGTCGCGTTGTCGCCGATCACGTCGGTCGGCGGGCTCGTCCGCGAGCACGGCAATGTCGCGCTGATCCGCACCGAGAGCTACACCTCACCGGGGCGTTGGCGGCGCTACGATCCCAGGACCGCGAAGCTCGAATCGACCGCGCTGATCCAGCGTTCGCCCGCGACGTTTGCCGACGTGGAGGTGACGCGCGTGTTCGCCACCTCGAAGGACGGCACGAAGGTCCCGATCAACCTGATGTACCGGAAGGGAACGAAGATCGACGGCACCGCGCCCGCGCTGCTGTATGGCTACGGCGGCTACGGCCTGAGCGAGACGCCCCAGTTCAGCGCCTCGCGCCAGCTCTGGATCGAGCAGGGCGGGATCTACGCGACCGCGAACATCCGCGGCGGGGGCGAGTACGGCGACGCCTGGCACCTCGCGGGCAACTTGACGAAGAAGCAGAACGTGTTCGACGACTTCGCGGCGTGCGCTCGTTACCTGGTGAGCAAGCGCTACACGAGCACGGAGAAGCTCGCGATCCGCGGTGGCTCGAACGGCGGGCTATTGATGGGCGCGATGCTGACGCAGCACCCGGACCTCCAGAAGAGCATCGTGTGCCAGGTCGGCGTGCTCGACGCGGTGCGATCCGAGTTCGAGCCCAACGGCGAGTTCAACATCACCGAGTTCGGCACGATCAAGGACCCCGCGCAATTCAAGGCGCTGTACGCCTACTCGCCGTACCACCACGTCGTCGACGGCGGCAAGTACCCGGCCACGCTGTTCATGACCGGGGCGCACGACCCGCGCGTCGCGCCCTCGAACTCGCGCAAGATGACCGCCCGCTTGCAGGCGGCGAACACCTCGGGCGAGCCGATCCTGCTCCGCACCAGCGCGGGCACGGGGCACGGCATCGGATCGCCCTTGTCGGCGCGCAACGAGGAGACGGCGGACTGGTACGCCTTCGTGTTCAAGACCCTGAACGTGCGGTACAAGCCGATCGCGGCGCCGTTGCCCTGATTCCCTCGTGTCAGGTCGAAGTCAGGCCGGAGCCGGGGGTGGCCGCGCCGCGGCGTGGGTGGTAGCATCGGCGCCATGAGACCCGCCCGCTGGCTTGCCGCATGCCTTAAGCTGCTGCTGCTCGTCACGCTCGTGACGACCGGTGCGCACACCCATGCGCACGACGCGGTGGACCACCCGTGCGTCGTGTGCGCGATCGGGCATGCCCCCGCGGTCGCCGCGCCCGGCGCGCCCGCACCGGCCGCTCCCCAACGGACGTTCGAAGTCGTCGTCGTCCGCCCCGTCTCCGCACTGCCCGCGCCTTCGTGCGCGATCCCCGCTTCGCGCGCCCCGCCCCTCGGCTGATCGCTTCACCCGCTCCCGATCCCGGCTGATCTCGCACGCCGTGCAGCGCGCTTTGGCGCGTCGCGCCAGCGTGTGCATCGAGACGTTTCATCCCGAGGGAGGATTCGCGCATGCGATTCTTCGTCTTCCTGTTGTCATGTGTGCTCGCCTGCGCGGCGCCGGGCATCCGGTCCGCGACGGCGCAGGACGCGGCCCCGGCGGATTCATCCGTTACGCCGGATTCGTCCACCGCCGCCGCGCCCGAGCCCGCACCTGCTCCCGAGGCCCCCGTCACCACGTCATCCGGTGGCGCGTCGATCTCGAACCCGGCGACCAGCGTGATCGGCTGGTTCCAGGCCGCGGCCGGAAACGACCGCCGCACGCAGGAGAACGCCTTCGACCTGCGCGAGGCCGAGCTGGCATTGCAGTCCGCGGTTGACCCGTACGCCAAGGCCGACTTCATCCTGTCGTTCAGCAGCGCGGGCGTCGACGTGGAGGAGGGCTACCTGACCTGGCTTGCGCTGCCGCTCGGCGGCCAGGCCAAGATCGGCAAGTTCCGCGCGGACTTCGGAAAGTTCAATCGCACGCACGCCGGCGAGACGCCGTTTGCCGATCGCCCGCTGTCGACGCTCGCGTTCGGCGGTGAGGAGGGGCTGTCGACCACGGGGCTGTCGCTCTCGGCGATCGTCCCGACGAAGTTCTACTGGGACGCGACGCTCAATGTCGGCACCGCGCCCGCGCAAGGCGAGAACAAGGTATTCGCCGCGGACAACGGCCAGGACCTGTTGTGGGTCGGGCGCACCAGCGCGTTCGTCGACCTGTCCGAGGGGTCGAACCTGAATCTCGGCGTCTCGTACGCCAACGCGCGAGCCGACTCGGCGCTGCGCGTCGAGGGCGAACACGCGCAAGTTGCGGGCGCGGACGTGACGTTCCGCTGGAAGAATCCGCGGCGCAGCATCTACCGCTCGCTGATGGTGCAGAGCGAGTACACGCGCGAGCAGGGCTCGGCCTCCGGCGGCCCGACGCGCGACGGCTGGTTCGGCTACGCGCTCTACCAGTTCGCCCGGCGCTGGAAAGTCGGCGCGCGCTACGACTCGACCGACCGCACGACGGACACCGGCCGCGAGACAGGCGTCCTCGGGTTGATCCAGTTCCAGCCGAGCGAATTCTCGACCATGAGCCTCCAGGCGCGCCGCATCCACGACACCCTGACCGACACCGACGGCGACGCCGTCTTCCTCAAGTGGACGTTCAACATCGGACCCCATGGCGCTCATCCGTATTGAGCGCCGGGCCGGAGGCCTGACCATGCTTAGGACTCTCATCCTTCTGGGCGTGCTGCTCGTGCTCGCCCCGCGCGCCCACGCCGGCGCTACCAAGCCGCTGTCGGTCGTGACCACCACCGAGGACCTGGCCGCGATCGCGCGCGAGGTCGGCGGCAATCGCGTCACCGCCGTGTCGCTGTCCAAGGGCTACCAGGATCCGCACTTCGTCGACGGCAAGCCGTCCTACCTCGTGCAGCTCCAGCACGCCGACCTGTTCGTCGAGGTCGGACGCGAGCTGGAGGTGGGATGGGCGCCCGGCCTCGTGAGCGGGGCGCGCAATGCGAAGATCCTGCCGGGCGCGCCCGGACACGTCGACGCGTCGGCGCAGGTCGCCGTGATCGAGGTGCCGTCGCAGGTCAGCCGCTCGCAGGGCGATGTCCACCCGTTCGGCAACCCGCATTACAACCTCGACCCCGCGAACGGCCTGCCGATGGCGCGCGCGATCCGCGACGGGCTGATCCGCATCTCGCCTGCGGATGCCGCTCTGTTCAACGCGCGCTGCGCCGACTTCGAGAAGCGCCTGACCGGGCGACTTGCCGGCTGGAAGCAGCAGGCGCAGGCCCTCGGGCTTCCGGGCATGAAGGTCGTGACCTATCACCGTTCGTGGTCCTACTTCGCGAAGGCATACGGCCTCCAGGTCGTCGACTTCGTGGAGCCGCGCCCGGGCATCCCGCCGTCGCCGAACCACGTGCAGGACCTGGTCAACGAGATGAAGACCGGCGGCGTGCGCATCCTGATCATGGAGCCATTCTTCGATCCCCGGATCCCGCAGAAGGTCTCGCGCGACACTGGCGTGCCGCTCGCCGTGCTTCCGACGTCGGTCGGGGCGGAGGACTCGATCAAGACCTACTTCGACCTGTTCGACCGCATGTTCGCCGAGCTGGGCGTGGCGCTGAAAGGGGGCAAGGCGTGATCGAGCAGCTGCCGTTCCTGTTCTGGCCATTCCTCTCACTGCTGTGCATCGCGGGGATCCACGTCTACCTCGGGTATCACGTGGTCGAGCGCGAGGTGATCTTCGTCGACCTCTCGCTCGCACAGATGGCGGTGCTCGGAGCTTCGGTCGCGTCGCTGCGGGGCGCCGAGCCCGGCGAGCCTCTGACCTACGCGCTGGCGCTCGGGTTTACCGTGCTCGGCGCTGCGACGTTTGCGCTCACACGATCCGACAAGGGCCGTGTGCCGCAGGAGGCGATCATCGGCATCGTGTACGCCGTCGCGGCGGCGGCGAGCGTGCTGATCCTGAACAATGCCCCGCACGGCGCGGAGCACATCCGCGACATCCTGGTCGGGCAACTGTTGGCCGTCGAGAAACACGACGTGGTGCGCCTGGCCGTGCTCTATGCCGTGATCGGCGTGCTGCACTGGTTCTGGCGCAAGAAGCTGCTCTTGATCTCGCACGACCCGGTGGCGGCGAAGGCACAGGGGCTGAACGTCAAGGCTTGGGACTTCCTGTTCTACCTGACGTTTGGCCTGACCGTGACCGCGTCGGTGGAATTGGGCGGCGTTCTGGTCGTGTTCAGTTACCTGATCGTGCCGAGCGTGACCGCGCTGTTGTTCTCCGATCGGTTCGGCCCGCGACTCGTGATTGGCTGGGTCGTGGCGACGCTCGCGAGCGCGCTCGGGATGCTGGCGTCGATCTGGTTGTCGGCGCCTCCGGGGGCGAGCGTGGTGTGCGTGTTCGGGGCGTTGCTGGCGGCGGCGGCGGTGGTGCGACCGCTGACTCGGCGGTTGGCGGTGACTGCGGGGGGGTGAGCGGAGCCGAACCCGGGCCCGGCATGGGCCCGAGTTCGAGTCCTACCTGGGGAGCCATATGTGGCTGTCTACGGTCCTCTGATCCGGGGTCGCCGGCCGCGGGAACGAGTACCAAACCTCCGCCGTGTCACGATCTTGCACCCGCACCTCCTTCACCAATCGGTGGAGGAGGTGTTTCTTTTGCGCGTTGAGACCGGACTCGAACACGCGCTCGAAGTCGTCCATCCAGGCCGTCCACCTCTGAGAGGTCGAGAGCGGGCAGGGTCTGCTCCCCAGGTTTTCGTCCCGGGCCGACGGCTCGGCGAGAAGGGGCTGACGAGCCGTCGTCGGCTTCCTTGAGTTGCGCCGAGATTGCCTCAGGACTCGCGGGCTGGGACCGGGGCGTGGAGTTGGCGGGAGACAAGCTGCGCGGACCGCGCCGGGTCGCCCCCCGGGGAATTGATCGAGGCAGCCAAGACTCGCCGGCGAATGGCTTGAGCCGGCGACCATGACCTCGACCATACAGGTTCACATTCTGACTGTGGGATCACTTTCTCCAGATCGACTGGGCGTACTTCATGGCTTCATGCGCGCTGGGCTCCCAATGGAGAGGCGAGGGCGATCAGAGGCGAGAAGTCCTCGCGCAGATAGAGCACAGCGCGAAAGTCACTGCGCCTTCGAGATCGCCCCAGCGCCTGATCGTGCGTCGGGCCAAGTGGGGCGCCTCAGCTGTCTTCTCATGTCGAGACTGCGGCCATACACGGTCCCGCCGAAGTCAAGTCGCTCCGTCTTTGCGCCTTCGAGATCGCTTGAGCGCGCGATCGCATTCCGAAGGCGGTGGGCCAACTGAGTCATGGCTTGCGGGCTCGCAATGCGCGCTAGTACATCCGTGAACACTTCAGCGCTCATCCAACCCCAGTCCACCCTCTCTCGTCTGGAGCGATCCGAGCGCCCCCCAGCAACTCCAATGAGGTCGCACTATACACTAGTCAGTTCCCAGGCCTAGTACACAGGGAGGGTACGATGGGCACTCGCATTTCAGCTTTTGTGGCAAGCTTCGCATTGCTGCTTCTCCTTTCAACAGCGGTCGCGCATTCATCCGGGCTCAACGCTAACGCCGATATTACGTTATCATGGAGCTCTTCAAGCCTTGTCACAAACAATACCCCCGGCTCAAATACGATTGGCCGGCTCTATCTACGGGCTGATAGCCTGAATGCGCTTCGCGCGTTTCGGATCACACTCCACTGGACTCCCACGGCCATCGCGAATAGCAGCTATTCCGTTACAGGCTATGGGGCACCCGCGAGCTCGGGCTGCACCTGGGTCCTCCGCGGCACGACGACCGTCATCCAAGGCACCACAGACTCCACTATTACCCTTGCGGTCAACGCTACCTCGCCTACCACCTGCTTCACGGGGAATCTAGGGTATGTGGACTTCGCCAACGCAGACTCAGACTCGGTCTACCAAGGCGCTTTCGAGGTCGCGTTTGCAGAGTTCATGGACAGCACAAACACGCTGGACACGCTCGCGGCCGGAGCCAGGGCCACGGTGCGCAGCGACACCAGTACTCCTGCACCGGTAGTCACCGGTCTATCCTCGACTTATGGCTGGGCAGGGGTCGCAAACAACTATACGCTCGAGGGATATAACTTTACGGACTCTCTTCGGATTGCCGCCGTGAATGCGGACACGGCCCTTGCGGCCACTGTGGGGACCGTCACGCCGCTGGGTGCAGAATATTCACTTACTTTTGCCGACGGCGACACGGGGCTCTGGAACCTGGAAGTAGCCAATGGTCAGAGCGCCGTCACCGTGCTCTACAACCGCCTACATGTGGTCCAGGTCCCGACTGATTCCCTAGCGCTAGGCTCTGGAGCGGGCACTTCGGGAGCCTGTCTGGAGTTCGACTCAAGTGTTCCTCCGTTGCTTACTACAACAAAGGGGTACACCTCCTCAATCTATGCCGACAATGCCGACCAAGCCAGGCAGCTCCTTATCAGTGCCGGAGTAAGACGAGCCCTATCGCTCTGGCCGGACCCGGAACCGCAACCGACTACTCTCCGACGGGCAGACGGCACGACGGTCAGGCTAAAGGATTTTAGCCGGTATTATGAGCTCGCCTTTGACTCGCCAGAAGCCTGTGAACGCGGAGTCGTTGAGCTCTCTCGATCACCACTATTGAAACGCATCATCCAGCGTCATCGCGAGAATATGGGCGGCATAACTTGCATTAATTGCCCGACTCCGCCACCGACGGGAAACACGTTATCAAATGACCCCAACTTGGTGAACACTGATAATATGTCGGAGCCTCAATGGTATCTTTATAACCAACGCCTTGTCGATGAGGACATCCAAGCGACTTGCGCTTGGCAGAACTATCACTTTACGCGAGGCAATAGCGCGGTGACAATTGGGATCCTCGACACCGGCATTGATGAGGGTCACCCCGATTTACAAGTCATTTATAGCAATACCTCTTGGGGAAGAAAGGTTAAAGGCGGCAGAAACTTTACTCGCGAAGATGGCGGCGATTCAACGAAGTTTCAAGACAACTTCGGCCACGGCACACACATGGCGGGGGTTGCCGCCGCACGCACAAATAATGGCGCAACCTACGGCGTCGATTGGGACCACCCAAACCCGCGTGGAATCGCCGGCGTCGCCGGCGGGTTCCAGACCGTGGATGAACCTGACTCGGCGGGTGCTCGCATTCTTTGCGTGAAGGTGTTGGATGACACCAATTACCAGGATTCCGTCGCTGTGTTCACAAAAGGTATCACTTACGCCGTGCTGAAGGGTGCCCGTGTACTTAACATGAGCTTCGCGGGCTATGGTGGCACCCTTCCATGGTCGGTCGACTTTGACTTCCGGGATGCGATCTACAACGCAGTTGCGGCGGGTGCCATTTGTATTGCGGGTTCGGGCAATACGGACGACAGCACGGCTTGGTATCCGGCACGGTTCGCTGAATGGGGCCTCGTTACCGCGGTTGGCGGTACCGATATTATAGGCAGACGGTTTTCTAATACGTGTGATCTGCTCGGACTCCCTGGTGCTGGCTCTACCTATGGTTCATGGGTTGATCTCGTTGCACCTGGCTATCACATGTACACCACACAGCCGCGACAGCACTATGTGCCGGTTGACGGCTTTGCTGATCTAGGTTTTGGCATGGGATTGGCGGGGACGTCGTATAGCGCTGCGCTGGTGAGTGGGGCGGCAGCGGTGCTTCTCGGTATGAATCCTGGCTTTCGCGACAACGACATCACGAATATTCTCGAGGCGACCACCTTCTCCGGATGTGAGTATCGGCCCTACGTGGGAGCGGGCAGACTCGACCTCTGCAAGGCGACCGATCTCGTGAAGGGCAGGACGCTGCAGAGTGGAACGAAGTCCACTCCGAACCGATTGATTGCCCAAGGAAACGTCACCCTCAACCTCAAGGCGACAGATGACTTGGGTCTCGCGGACAGTAGCTACGCAGCGCAGCGATTTGAAGCCGTGTATAATGTGACGTTCCCGAAGGCGTTTGAACCGGCTGGGCCTTTGCCACTGACTTGGGTCCGCATGCTTGGCACAGCCGGGTGGCCGCGGAATGATGCCTCTCCATATCATTCGTTTAACTATGGGTGGGGCAAGGTAATATCTGACAGCACGAGGCATACAAAGGCTGAGTATCACAGTTATTTGTACTATATTCCGAGCCTGTCGCGTTGGGTGCCAGCGGATAGCGCGCACGCTACTCTTGAGTGGGCTGCGTTGGGGGACACCTCCACGATTGTTACTGGCGTGGGGAACCGTCCGGGGGTGGCATTCTCCGCCAGGGTCATTGGAACGCCATCAACCCCGGGAGTGCCGGTCCGTTTTGCCATCACTGCACTGCCCTTCGAGCAGGTTTCCGCGGAGATCGTCGACGTGGCCGGTAGACTGGTACGCCGCCTTACGGATCACCTGACGGATGGAACCGGACAGCTGACCATTGTATGGGCAAAGACGGACGACCACGGTGTAAGCACCCGACCTGGGGTCTATTTTTGTAGACTGCGAGGCATGAGTGGCTCGCGCACAGTCAGAGCGGTCATTGTCGGGAGGTAGTGCCATGAGGGTGGCGCTTTTGTTTGTCCTGTGGATGAGCGTGCAAGGGTTCGCCACCCCCTCCTCCGCAACGCCTATTGTCCAGCCGACGCCGCTCCCCGCGTTCCCCGGGGAGCGGCGGGCTTTTCACTGCTCGGCGTTCGATCGCTTTAATGAGCGGATTTTTATCTATGGTGGCTTGGGAATCGATGATCGGGGTCGTCCGCACAAACTGTCAGATCTCTGGATCTTCAATCTACCTTCAGGCCAATGGGATGGGCCTATTATGTGGCCTTTGGGGGTAGGTCCCGGCGCGCGGGTCGACTCCCAACTTGCCTATCTTGGCAGATCGCAAGAGTTGGTGCTATTCGGTGGTATTGGTGACTTGGGCTGTATGAGTGACTTCTGGCGACTAGACACAACGTCACTCATTTGGAGCATACTGCCTCCTAGTGGTTCCGAACCTGGACCAAGAGAGGACGCCACATTAACCGTTTTGGGGCCCTCCGATTCCCTATGGCTCTTGTTTGGCAACTGCTCGGGATCCGTCCCCTACCTTGATTACTTCAGGGTGGACATCGCGGATTCTACATGGACCCGATTCCTCGATGCAGGGACACACGCCCGCTCGGGTCACGTAACTGCACCCGATGCAAGGCGTGAAGAACTGCTTCTGTATGGCGGGCTTCAGCAGAGCGGAGCGGCCCCCACCGGAGATCACCAGGCGGTGGGCACGCCCCCCCAGACCAATGCGACCTCTCCTGGACTATGGACCCTAGATCCAAGCACGGGGTTCTGGACCCAACTTGATCCGCGCGTCAACAATCGCAGTTGGGCCGTTGGTGACTATGACGCCCTCTCGGATGCATTTCTATTCTATGGGGGCCGGAGCACCGGAGGAGGCGCCACAGATACAATCTCCAATGAGTTGAGGATCTACAACCGCAGTCGACCTGGATGGCAGGATCAACTTGTCGGCGATCACGCCGATCGCAGAATGAATGCCATTGGGCATTACTGTCCTTGTAGTGGCGAATTGCTTGTCTTTGGTGGAATGGACACAACGGCTATTGGACTGGGCGGTGAAGGTGTCCACGGTGATGGCTTTGTGATCCCGATCGAGCGCAAGGCCGAGATCATTTGGGAAACACGCGATAGCTTGGGCACACGCTACCTGGCCGGCGAGTTAGTAACGGGTCTGAACAATGTCGCTCTGGACAGTCTCGCGCTGTGGGACTGCCAGCTAGGTGTGAAGATTGAGGATCGTCTTATGAGGACGCTTGATATGGACGGACGAGTCAAGGTAAGGACCGATAGCCTGTCCTTTGCTTTGAAGGAAGCCATCCGTCGGGAAGCGCTCATTATCAGTGGTGAGGTGGGTTTTCCCAAGGAGCGCTTCCTGGCGCGCTTGACGCAGAAGCGTGCTCCGATGCATGGAGCCAGCTTAATATTCCGCCCTTCTCCAACCACGGGTTCCGCGACAATTGTCTTTGATCTCGCCGAGCCGGCCGACGAGGTGCGAATTAGTATTCACTCTATTGCTGGCCGACAAGTATCGCGCCTCACACGAAGCAATCTCTGTGCTGGTGTGCAAAGCATTTTATGGAACCGGACCGACGCGGCAGGTAATAGGGTGCCGCGCGGCACCTATTTCGTAAGAGTGGATAGTGCATCGGCGCACATAGTTGGTAAGCTCGTCCTATTGTGACAGAATGCAAGAGGTGAGCCGCGCGGGGTTCTTCGGAGACGCGGTTATGGGAGTGCGATCGCCTCGGCCTGAGTCGCCTGACGTTCGTAGAATGCCACTTCGAACTCGGCCGGCGGTACGTGCCCGAGACTCTCATGGAGACGAGTCGTGTTGTACCACGCGACCTACGTGAACGTCGCGAACTCAACGTCATCGAGGCCCCGCCACGGACCACGACGCTTGATCACCTCCGTCTCTTACAGCCCGTTATACGATTCCGCCAGCGCGTTGTCGTAGGAGTCGCCGGCGGACCGGGTGCTCACCGCCAAAGGAATCGTGGTTCGGTGAGTCCCTAGGAAGCCGGCGGTGGGGCGGCTGGGCGACACTCGTAGCCGGTCGTGATCCAGGGGCGGGGCAGGCGAAGGGGGGCTGGACGGGGGCACTGTTCGAGTTCCCGCTCGACCCGCCAGGCCCGAATTCCGCGGGTTTTTGCGGTTCGCACACTGATCAATCCCCGGAGGCATATGTGGCTGTCTGCGGTCTGAGCCTCCCTCGCCTTCGGGCGGGGGAGGCTCGCCTCTTGGGGGCCCTCAACTGGCGCGTGCCATGTGGCGGCGAGTCGGGCCGAGACTTGAAGCCAGAGGAGCGAGTATGTGCGCGGCGTCATACTCGAAGATCCGGAATGGGTGTAGACAAGCATCGTCAGTGCGTCCGCGTCGAAGGCTTCGCCATCTGACCGCGACGTGCGATTGCGTTCTTCGCAAGCCCCCCAGCGTAACGCGATCCGCCTGTCAGTGCCTTCGGGATCCCCGCCCGAGGAATCACAAGAGGACTCGTCGTCGCACCGACGGGCGGGAAGCCCCGCACTCCCACGACTGCTCACCTGCGGTTCGCTGCGTCTCGACGGTGGCCACAGCCCGAGGCATTGGCGGACGGGCCAGCTCGCCTCACGGTCCTGCGGGATGCCCAGCAATGTCGAACTGACCGAGGCTGAGGAGGTATGCCATGAGACGAGCGCTCGCGTGTCATGTGCTTGCGCTGATGGTCACGTTTGCGGGTTCTGCATGGATCGCCGAATGCCGCGCGGACAACCAGGTCATCGTGCCGTTTGCATACTGGGATATCGAATGTAATTGGACAACCGAAGGTTGGCTGATTCCGGGAGGCTCCTGGCGGGAGCTTTACCCGACGAATGGGATGATGCACGAGCAGTTGCTCTACGTGGACAGCGATCAAAGTGGGTTCGTCAGCGCAGGAGACGAGATCCGGGCCGTCGGCCCGGGGACCGGTGTTTGGCACGTCACGTGGGTGACGACCTCATTGGCATTGGATCCCCTCGCTGCCAATCAGCGTCACCTCGATGTCGCGTCCGACAAGTTCTATTGGCGCTGCGGGTCCTCCCTGTGGACTCAAGGCGAAACGTGCGGTCCGCGTTATCCCACGGAAGGTGACTCGTTCTACGTACTTCAGCCCGATTTCAACCAGATCGTCACCGTCCTGTTCTGGTTTTCGATTGGCGTCCACGCGATCAGCCTGAGGGTCGGTGACGGGGCCGCTCTGGTCGGTCCAAGCCTGCCTCCGTTCGATCCCGAGCATCAGCTGACGCACTACGTCGCCGGGATTCGTTGTGGCGTTTGGCTCTCGTGGGACCCGACCACAGACGCAGAGCGAAGCACCTGGGGTTCACTGAAGGGCATCTACCGGAGGTGAGGCGATGGTATTCCGCGATCGATTCCGGAGCGGCCCGGCTCTATCTGCGGACGGAGGACAGCGATTGGACCGGGCTCGGAGAAATGCCAGGCCGAAAGTGCTTGGCGCATTCTGGCGCGAAAGTCAGAGGTGGCCAGTCGCAGGGTGTCTCACGACGCACTCGTCAAAGCAGGGGGAGCGATGTTTCGCTGGTTACAGAGTTCTCTCATAATCGCCGGACTCGCGTTCGTCAGCGCGGGCGCGCAAGCATTCCCATTGCGCTCGCCTCAAGTTCCGTTCAATTTTGCGCCGCTCCAAGGCTATCTGAACCTCGTCGATAGCGGCATCAATGTCGCAACGGATCAACTCGACGCTCAGCTCTGGTCGGTCGCGATCACCGGCAACACCGATTTCACGCTGATGCTGAGAACCCCAATCGCCCAAGGCTATTCCGTGGGCGTCTATAACGGCATCAATCCAAGGGATGCTTGGCCGCCGGCCAGCACGCCGCCTCCGCGGGAGACCTTTCAGGTCTTTCCCCCCGGCGCGGTTCCGGGCTGGTTCGCGACGCTTCATTTCGGGGATGGCGATCTGATCGTCACGATGTTCGATGAGAAGAGCGTCCTGCAGGGCCAAACCGTCTACTCCGGCGTGCACCCGAACAGCTTCGGCTTCTACACCCAGAGTGCGTGGTCTTCGTGCTGGAGTGGCCACAACTGGTTTTCGCAAGACATTCTCAATGGTGACGGCATCATCGTCAACTTCCCGCAGGTGCTGTTCTATGCCAGCAACGACCTCCCCGGTGATTACTGGGTGTGCTTCGAAGCCTGCCGCTATGAGGGGGGACCGTCGCCCTTTGATCCTGGCGCCTCGGTGAGCACGTTCGATGGCGTGGTCATCAACGTCCAGTCAATGCGCCCATCGCCGACCAGCAAGCCAACATGGGGCCAGGTGAAGGACCGCTACCGGAAGTAGATGGGAGAGGGCCTGGAGTGACCCGAGTTCTTCGGGCCGGCGATCCTGGGAGAACCATCCCCGCCGGTCCGCTACTCACCCTCGGGGCATCCGCGCTGACCGGAGTCGCCGGCAGTCGCCCGCAGGCCCACCAATTCCTCGAACCGCAACGCCGCCTCCCTCCCCGGCTCCAGGCAGAGAGTTCGATACGAGTAAAGGAAGGGGAGGCAAATGTGGGTGTGTACGAACGGGCCGGCGAAAGGCGGCCCGTTCGTTTGCCCTGAAGGCGCCGGACGTCCCGGCTTTCTTCTGGCCAGTGTGGCGGTCCGGGGGTAGCGTTGACAGGGGTACCCGGAGTGAGGGGAGGAATCCTCATGATGCGCAGCGTGGTTTTCACCGTGGCGATGCTCGTCGTGCCGGTCATGGCGCACGCGCAAGCGCCGGCCTATACGCACAGGTTTCTCGGGTCCATTCAGCCTGGACCCATCAACGCACGCGCCGAGGTCGTCGGGCGGACGACCGTGGCGGGGAACCTGCGAGGCGCTGTACTCCGGGCCGGGCAGCCCCAACAATTGCTTCCCCTCCCGCCCGGAATGATCAGCGCTGTCGGGAATGACATCAACGATCTGGGCGTGGTGGTGGGTCAGGTCGGCGCCTACTACTCACCCGAGTTCAGCGGACGCGCTGCCGCCTGGTATCCGGACGGAAACGGCGGCTACTCCGTCGTGGTCTTCGGCGTGCTCCCCGGCCACGTCATCAGCTCCGCCACCGCGGTGAACAACCGTGGGGACATCGTCGGCTATTCTGGAAATGGGACCTACCGCTACCCCGTGTACTTCGATGCCACCGGCGACCTGGTGGATCTCACCTCGACCGGCATCTTCGACCCGGTGGACGTCAATGAGCAGCGCGTCGTGGTGGACAATTCGTCCACGGCGAAGCTCCTCGACCTCGGCACCATGATCGCGCGGGACCTCGGGATCCCGAATCCGCCCGGTGATACGAACTACCGCGCGACGCGCACGGGGGCGATCAACGAATCGAACCAGGTCGTGGGTTCGGCCATCCTCACGACCAGCACCAGCTGCGACCGACAGGCCACGCGCTACACGGACGGCGTCGGCTGGCAGATGTTCAGCAGCTGCGGCCCCAACAACGGCGCGAACGACCTCAACGACCTCGGGGATATGGTGATGCTCGTCACCATCACTCCCTATGTGCGATTCGAGGGGGGCGGACTCTTTCCCTTGGAGAGCCTCATTGTCAATGATGTCGGCCACTGGTTTGCGGTCACGACCACTTCCGGGTGGATCAACAACGCGCGGCAGATCGTGATGTACGGCACCAATCCCACCACCGGTCAGACCGGGGCCCTTCTCCTGACTCCCGAGGCGACGACGAGCATCCCGACGGACGACGTCCCAGCTCGCGCGCTCAGGCTCACGGCGGAGCCCAATCCATTCGGCATGAGGACCTCGATCCGCTTTACCCTCGCGACTGCCGGTTCCGTGGATCTGACGATCCACAACGTGGCAGGCAAGAGGGTATCCAGGGTGCTGGCATCGGCGTGGCGGAACTCCGGGGTGAACGACGTTGTGTGGGACGGGCGGGACTCCGAGGGGTTGCTTGTTCCCGCAGGCGTCTATTTCGCCAATGTTCGGGCGGGTGCCCGCATGGCCCATTGTCGGCTCGTGGTTCTCCGGTGATGTGGATCGACTCCAGTCAAGGCTAGATCGTGGTGAGCTCGAGCCGCTCTCGTGGACATCTCCCGAAAGGCGGGTACGATTGACGCCGCCCACGGGCAGCGCGTAGACTCTTACAGTGGATTTGTAGGCAGGTCTGCCCGTCAGCGGCGGCAATGGCCGCAGCAAGGCCAAGCCGACGAGACACTCGAGCCGTTATCGTATTCCATTGGTGGTGAATTGATATGCCGACCTATTCGAGTGGTTGCATGTTCTATTCGGCCGGCCCACACATCCGAAGGGCGAGCATCGCTGCCGCACTGCCGGCCATGCAGGAAACCTGGTTGATGTGCGCTCCCAGGGACGTGCCCAACTTCACCGAACGCATCAGCAATACGTCCAACGGCGCGGACCGCGTCGGCGGGGGCGTGACCTTCGGCTATATCCACGACGGCACCGAAGGCAGGGTCGGCAAGACGACCCTCGTATCGGTTTTCGAACCGAGGCTGACGTATGTCGACGGCGAAACCTACGATGAGATTCTCGATAACTATGCCCGAGGCAGGGGAAGGAATTTCCATGCGCTGACCGCGGGCGGTACGTGGCGCAGGAATGGCGGAAACGTCCTGACCTGCGTCGACATCATGACCCTGCCCAGCTTCCGTGGCATGAAGATCGGAGGAGTCAGGCTGACGGACATCCTGCTTCACGATCTTCTTCAGCAGTTGCCGCGGGACAAGTGGGTGGTGACGTATTCGCCGGACATCCCCGAGAAGCGCACAGCTGAAGCCATGCACATGAGGCACGGCGCTCGAGTTGGCACCCGCATCAAGAACGCTCGGCCGGGCTACAGCAGTCCCGATGTCGTGGTGATGGTCTACCGGCTCCCGGGATTCGATGCCATCGCCGAACGGACCGGCACGCCCAACACCGACGAACGCCAGTAGGTACGCCACACGAGCGGCCTCGTCCGTGGCCCGTTCTCCGTTTCGGACGACCGTGGACCCCGGCGCACTCGCCGGGCCCTTGTGCCCCGGCGGCCCGGGTTCGGTGGTATGCTTGATAGACCATGAGTCCTCGCCTCTCTTCGCTTCGGATCCTCCGCCTCGTCGTGCTCACAGGCTTGGTCGGGGGCATTGCTGCCGGCTGCGGAGGCAGCGACTCGAAGACGACCGCACCGAACGTCGTGACCGACCCGCTTCCCGCGAGCACGGTGCTGAACGACACCCCGACGCACACGATGTCGCGACTGCAGGCAACGCTCAACTACCAGAGCAACCCGAGCTACGCGGCACTCCTGACCTCCGACTTCCGGTTTCACTTCTCCAGCG
>Ga0315273_10004392_pt1 | contig 17273 bp, 14 predicted proteins | sample YL17G02_0_MG_FD_205753 | JGI IMG/M metagenome (GOLD analysis project Ga0315273, IMG submission 205753) | Sediment microbial communities from Yellowstone Lake, YNP, Wyoming, USA - YL17G02_0 | ecosystem: Environmental > Aquatic > Freshwater > Lake > Sediment | place: USA: Wyoming | collected...
AGGATTAACGCTTGGGCATCTCATGACTGATTTTTTGCGCATCACGATTGCAACATTTACCATACAAAGTTATGAAGATGTTCAAAAAATTGGTGAGTTGTACATCACTGAACCGTTAAAAAGCCCAATCAGGGATCAACACATACTTTTGGTTGATGACGTAGCAGATACCGGAAAAACGTTTATCCGCGCAAAAAAATACCTTAAACGGTTCCGCCCAAAAAACATAACCACGGTTTCCATGTTTTACAAACCCATCTCTCTCTATCGACCGGATTTTTTTGCTGAAACGACGTCAAAATGGATTATCTTTCCCACTGAAGTCACGGAAACGATTCTGTCCATAACCAAATCCATGGAAAAACAAGGAAAAAGTAAGGCAGAAATTCAAAAACTCTTATATTCGCTTGGTTTTACCCCCGAGCAAATCCGGTTTGTGAGAAAATATTATTTGTAGCCTTTCCTCATTTTACCGTTACGCTTTTAGCTAAATTCCTTGGTTTATCCGGGTCTAGCCCCTTCAGAATCGAAAGGTAATAGGATAAAAGCTGTGCCATGACGATATTTGGGATGATCGTTGCTTCCCGGGCATCGGCAACCGGAAGATAATAATCAAACACCTCATGATTTTTATGGGAAATGCCGATCACATACCCGCCTCTGGCTTTCATCTCCATAGCGCCTGCGAGATTTGCCCCGTACGTTTCATCATCAGGCAAAAACGCAATGCACGGCGTCCCTTTTTCAACAAGTGCCAACGGCCCGTGTTTTAATTCCCCTGCCGCCATGCCTTCGGCGTGAATGTAGGAAATTTCCTTGATCTTTATGGCAGTTTCTAAACTTGCAGGATAGGAAAGACCCCTGCCGATGACATAGACGTGTTCTTTTTTCAATAAATTTTTAGCAAGCGTCTCTATCCGATGGATTGAGTCTTTTTCTAAAAGTTTTGACACGGATTCCGTTGCTTGTGTCAAGACTCGTATCCCTTCTTTCGTTTTTCCCGAGAGAGCATAGGCTAAAAGGACGAGTATGGCAAGTTTGCCGGTCACTGCCTTTGTCGAGGCAACGGCAATTTCAGGCCCCGCGCCGATCAAAATCTTCTCATCGGCAATTCTATAGAGCGTCGAACCAAGGACATTGGTGATTGCAACGATGGTTGCACCCTTTTCTTTTGCCTTTTTGACCGATTCCAAAATGTCCATGGTCTCACCTGACTGGGAAAGGGCAATGACCGTGCTTTTGGGAGTCAAAAAGTCCAAATGATACCCGAACTCACTCCCTATTGCATAGTTGACGTGCCTTTTTGCAATTTTGGAAAACAGATAGCTTCCTGCCAAAGCAACGTAAGAAGCGCTGCCGCATCCGACCATGTACGTCCCGTAGGATTTTTTTATGACGTTTGCCAGATGTTCGATCTGCTTGATGGACGTATGCGCGATGCCTTTGATAACAGCCTGTTGCTCATATATTTCCTTCAGCATAAAAAACGGATACGTGCCTTTTTCCGCTTGCTTCATCGTCCAGTTGAGCGTCAACTTTTTTACCTCACGCTTTTTTCCCGTGGCAACGTTGCTAAGCTCAACGCGGGTATCGCCAACAACTGCCATATCCCCGTCTTCCAAAAACTGGACTTCCCTTGTGTGGGAAAGAAGCGCTGACGCGTCGCTTGCGATAAAGTTCTCGTCTTTGCCAAACCCGAGAACGAGCGGTGATCCGTTTCGTACCGCGACCATGACTCGCTTAGCGCTGTGAATTGCGATAATGGCGTTGAGGCCCGTACAACGGTTAAACGTTTTCCTCACAGCCTCTTCAAACGGATATTTTTTCAGATATTCCTCTATCAAGTGTGCGATCACTTCTGTATCTGTTTCAGAAACAAACCGGTGATGGGCTTTTACCAATTCTCCCTTTAATTCCTCAAAATTTTCGACAATGCCGTTGTGAACGACAGCAACCGTACCGGTGCAGTCAAGGTGCGGGTGGGCATTGATATCCGTGACGCCACCGTGTGTAGCCCAACGGGTATGCCCGAATGCAAAACTGCTTTTGGGCATATCCTCTACTGTCGCATTTCCAATCTTCCCAGCCCTCTTTTTGACCGCAATTCCTTTGGCGGTCACAACTCCAACTCCCCAACTGTCATACCCCCGGTATTCGAGTTTTTTTAATCCTTCTAGAACCAATTCCGCCGCATTTTGCTGTTGTCCGATATAGCCAAATATGCCACACATAGAACCTCCTTTAGTAACAGTTATTATTCTGAAAATTTATCGAAGAAGAATAGTACTGTTACTTAAGCCCTCCGATTACGCTCTTTGCGCCGTCTACGCCTGTCCGCCTCTGGCGGAAATAGTAGGTAAGGCGAAAAGGAAGTTTAGGAGGGCAGATCTAAATAAAGCAATAAGTAAAATAAACAGTAGAATAAAAAAGCGGACTCTATCAATAACCATTTAGCCTTTGCGTTACCGCAAAGTTTGATCCGGCTATCGTTGACGGTGGAGAGTGCCACCGAGGGTTTCCCGCAGATACTCCATAAACCGTTTTTTGTTTTGGTTTATAGGTCCGATTCTCTCTCTTTTTACAAAAAAAGAGAGAGGCCCCTTACTCGTATCCCCACTCCGCTAAAAAGCTTCGAGGGGCCACACGCTTAAATATATTAATTTCCGCTTTCAAACCTCCTTCCCGCTTCTCATGCTATATGAAGGGTTATTACTTGTCAAATCGCATACATTCTTTCTTTATAAACTTTATAACTTTAAAAACTCAATAACTCTTATGTTGGTTTGTTGATGACTGTGGATTTGAGGCGGGACATGGATTCTAAGGAATAGCGAACGCCTTGCACGCCAAGACCAGAGTGCTTGACGCCCATGAACGGGAAATGATCAGGCCCGCGCTGGGGTGAACCATTGATTTGTACTGTTCCAACATTGATCTTTTTAGCAAGAACCAAACCCGTCCCTTCATCTTTGGTAAATACTGATGCCTGAAGAGCATAGATCGATTTATTGATAATGCCAATAGCCTCATCAACGGAATTAACTGCAATGAAAGATATAACCGGCCCAAACACTTCTGTAGCCACCACTTTCATCTCCGGCTTGACGTTTTTCAAAATTGTGGGCTCCACATAACTCCCTTTGGTTTTACCTCCGATAACAACTTGGGCTCCTTGCCCGATCGCTTCGTCAACCGCTGATTGAACTTTTCTTGCTGCTGATTCAGAAATTACCGGTCCCACGAGTTTCGTTTCCGGATTCCTTGGATCGCCCATCACGACCATATCTTTCATATTGATAAGAATAATAGGAAGAAGAGTGTCAAGGGTGTTTTGTGTCCCAAGAACATATTTGATAGCCGTACACCGCTGGCCTGCATAGGAAAATCCGCCTTTGATAATTTCTCTTGCTGTGGCCTCCATGTCCGCATCAGGAAGGACAAGGGAGGGATTATTGCCCCCGCATTCAAAGAGAAGCGGAATCATGGAAGCTTTTTCTGCAATTCCCAGCCCCACATCACTTGATCCGGTAAACGCAATCATATTAACTAAAGGATGTTTCACCAGATAATCACCGATTTCTCCCCCGCCGCCGGTGACGACTGAAAAAACTCCTTCGGGAAGGCCCGCTTTAAAAAACAGTTGAGCAAGATGAAGTGCGCTAATCCCCCCTTGTGTCGGCGGTTTAAAAACAACACAATTTCCCATAAGGAGTGCCGGAACGATCTTGCTTGCGGATAAATTGACCGGATAATTAAATGGTGCAATACAAAGAACGGTTCCGTGCGCGACCCGCTCGATAATGGCAGTCCGTCCTTTTTCAAATCCCGGAAAATTGTCGCTGTCCAGCGTTTCTCCGCGAAGCGAAATCGCCTCGTTGGCAATATAATCAATAAGGTCGGCGGTACGCACAATCTCACTTTTCGCTTCGCTTTGGGTTTTGCCAATTTCCCGCGACAGGAGTGTTGTCAGGTATTCTTCCATGTGGCGGATCCAATCAGCAGTCAAATGCATCATCTTCACGCGGCTGTTAAGCGCAGTTGCCTCCCATTGTGGCTGCACCTGTTTTGCCTTTTCTAAAACGCTCTCTATTTCCTCCTCTGTAACTTGCTGAAGTCTCCCGACAATCTCCCTGTCAACCGGAGATATTATTTGGGTAGTTTTACCGCTTGTTGAGGCTATCCATTCTTTTCCGTTGTAATAATGATAGATCGGCGGCGTCTGATGATCAGAAAGAGGAGCAAATGTTTGTTCGGGCATAACTTGAGTATACACCATGTTCTCCATTTCATTATATAATCGAAGAACACATGAATATCATACATTTTTTCCAAAGAAAAAAAATCAATCCGTGGTTCTATAGTTTCTGGCTCATTCCAGCGCTTTTTGCATTCTCTTTCTATTTTTTTATTCTCAAAGATCTCCCAAACCCGCAAAAACTAAACTTCAAAGAAGTGACAGCCACCACAAAAATTTATGACCGCAATAATAAACTGCTGTTTGATATTTTTACCGACCAAAACCGGACATTGGTGCCTCTTTCGGAAATTCCGGATACCTTAAAAAAAGCAACCATTGCCATTGAAGACAAGGATTTTTACAAACACGGCGGTATTGACCCCATAGGGGGAATACTTCGTGCTGTTGCAGCATCTATCACCGGAAAAAAACTCCAAGGCGGCTCTACGATCACCCAACAGTTGGTGAAATCCGCACTTCTCACCCCTGAACGGACAGTCACAAGAAAAATAAAAGAAATCATCCTGGCATTTTGGGTAGAACTTCTCTATCCGAAAGATAAAATCCTGGAAATGTATCTCAATCAAGTTCCCTACGGCGGTACTGCCTGGGGTGTGGGTACTGCAGCGGAAAAGTATTTCGGAAAAAATGTGAAGGATTTGAATCTTGCTGAGTCGGCGCTTCTTGCGGGGCTTCCCCAGGCGCCAACGCTCTATTCGCCGTTTGGAAGTCATCCGGAGCTTGCTTCCCAAAGACAGCGCGAGGTACTTGGACGCATGGTTGAGGATAAATACATCAAAGATCAGGAAGCGGAAATTGCACAAAATTACCCTTTGCTCTATGCAAAACCAGCCAACATCAAAGCGCCGCACTTTGTCATGTATGTTAAACAAGAGCTTGTTGAAAAATATGGAGAAAATCTCGTTGAACGCGGGGGATTGAAAGTGACGACGACCCTTGATTTGGATCTCCAGGAATATGCGCAGGCAACTGTTGCCTCAGAAATTGAAAAGATCAAATACATGAAAGTTGGAAATGCTTCTGCACTCATCACAAAACCGGCAACCGGCGAAATAGTAGCCATGGTCGGAAGTACGGATTATTTTGCTTCACCCTCCGGTAATTTCAACGTCACAACAGCTCTCCGACAGCCCGGGTCATCAATTAAACCAATCAACTACGCAATCGGTATTGAAAATAAAGTGGTCACTCCGGCAACGATGCTTCTGGATGTACCGACCTGCTGGGGAGTCGTGGGTCAACCACTCTACTGCCCTAGAAATTATGACGGCAAATTTCATGGTCCTGTCCAAGTACGGTTAGCATTGGGAAATTCCTACAATATTCCGGCAGTAAAAATGCTCTATCTCAATACGCTTGAAACCATGGTTGCTTCAGCATCAGCGTTTGGGTTTGATACATTCCGCGAACCGAAATATTACGGTTTATCATTAACCCTGGGAGGCGGAGAGGTACGGATGACGGATATGGCTGAAGCGTTTGGCGTATTTGCAAATGCAGGAATACGGAAAAACCTCGTGACGATAAAAAAAGTTGTTGACCGATCGGGAAAAGTTTTGGAGGAAAACAAAGATCCAAATTTGGATAAAGCCATTCCCTCCCAGTTACTTCTGAAAGGCACACGGGTTATCTCCCCCGAAACTGCATTTCTTATTTCCCACATACTTCTGGACAATAACGCCAGGCAGGATGCGTTTGGTCCAAATTCCAGTCTGGTTATCCCGAGCCACGCAGTATCCGTCAAAACCGGTACGACGGATGATCTTCGTGACAACTGGACGATTGGTTTCACCCCCCAAGTCTTAGTTGCCGTCTGGGTAGGAAATAACGATAACTCACCAATGAACCGGTCGCTTGTATCGGGCGTTACCGGTGCTGCTCCCATATGGAATAAACTCATGAAAAAAGCTCTTGAGGGAAAAGCAGATCTTTGGCCGAAACAACCGGATGGAATTGTCGGAAAACAAATTTGCAGTGTCACGGGACTCCTGCCGCCAAACGGTGAAGAGGCAGCAGATAAAGGGTGTCCGATACGTTTTGAATATTTTGTCAAAGGAACCGAACCTAAAGACAAAGAACAGATGAAACAGTCCATTGTCATTGATAAGTCAACCGGAGATATTGCTGGGCCGGGCAAAACCGATAACACAGAAGTACAGGAACATCAGGTTTTGAAAGATCCTGTTTCCGTCTGGTGCCTTGATTGCCCTCATAATGACGAAACCAGAGTATTGCTGAAATGAGACCTTGTCTTTTATACTTATCAATGTAGTCAATGTACGTGTAAGCGAACTTATTGATATCGTATGAAAAAAAAGAGCGTAAAAGCGCCGACCCAAAAAACTCAACCGGCGATAAAAACCATTACGTTGGCAGTGCTATCATTCCTCACATTTATCGGGGACGCTATTCGGTCGATCCCAAATCTCCTTCTAACAGCTTTTACCGGTGTTGGATCATTTCTTTTGTCCTTACCGATAGAAAAACATGTATTAAAAATTAAATTTTTTGTACGGGTCCTCCATGACATTGGACAACTCGTCCTTTCTGCAATGACGCCGCTCATTTTATTGCCAAGAAAAATTTTTGTCCTCATCCAAAAAAAATGTGCAGGAGCAAAAACTATAAAACTACCAATTATAAAACTTCCGGTGTGGCAATTTCCATCGTTTTCAAAATTTTCTCTTTCTTCCATTCTCTCAGGAGTAAAAAAAACAGCGTCCAAACCTACTGTCGTTTATGCCCGACCAAAACAGCCTTACAGGATACATCCAAAATTTTGGGAACGGACAAAATTTTTTGCGTTCGGCATCGGAGTTACTCTCGTATTTTTCTTTATCCCTTATCTTGTGTATCAATGGCTGGATGCCTTACCCAATCCAAAACTTTTGACCCGTAGGGATCTGGAGGTTTCAACAAAAATATATGACAGAAATGGTGCCCTCCTATATGAATTTTACACCGACCAAAACCGAACGCCGATATCGTTTTCGGATATCCCTAAATATGTCAAAGAAGCAACTATTGCCATAGAAGACCGGGAGTTTTACCGGCACAGCGGATTTTCCATAAAAGGGATGATCCGGGCAGTACGGGAAATTTCCGTTGAAGGCAAGGTGCAGGGAGGATCCACCATCACCCAGCAACTCATTAAATCCGCTCTCCTTTCTCCGGACATTAAGCTTTCCCGGAAAATCAAAGAAATCGTTTTGGCATTTTGGGCAGAACGGATGTATACCAAAGAACAAATTCTGGAAATGTATCTCAATCAAGTTCCCTATGGGGGAACATCATGGGGTATTGAATCTGCAAGCCGGACGTATTTTGGAAAATCGGTAAAAGATCTCACTCTTGCGGAATCCTCACTCCTTGCCGGACTTCCTGCAGCTCCCACGGAATATTCACCGTTCGGAACCCATCCTGAAAAGGCATTTCAGCGGCAAGCGGAAGTGCTTCGGCGCATGGTTGAGGATAAGTATATTACCAAAGAGGAAGCGGAGAAGGCGTTTGCCGAACCTGTTCATTTTGTCGCTCCCAGGGTAGCAATACGGGCACCCCACTTTGTCATGTATGTCAAAGATCTTCTGGAAAAAAAGTATGGACCTCGGCTTGTGGAACACGGAGGACTTCGTGTCGTGACATCACTGGACGTGACCACCCAGGAAAAAGCACAGGATATTGTGGCCCAACAAATTGCCGGACTGACCCGCCTCAACGTAGGCAATGGCGCAGCACTTATCACCAATCCAAAAACCGGAGAAATCTACGCCATGGTCGGAAGCAAAAATTATTTCGACATAGCGTCCGAAGGAAATGTCAATCTTGTCACAAGTATACGGCAGCCCGGATCCTCAATCAAAGTGGTGACCTACTCTCTGGCTCTGGAAAACGGCTTTACTCCCGCTTCTATTATTGACGACAGTCCGGTTGTGTATTCAATCCCGGGAAGTGTTCCGTACGCACCAGTCAATTACGATAGCCGGTTTCACGGGCCGACACCACTGCGGTACGCGCTTGCAAACTCCTATAATGTTCCAGCGGTGAAAGTGGCTGCAAAACTCGGAGTTCCAGCCCTGGTTGATAAAGGAAGGCTCATGGGTATTGAAAGCTGGACTGATGACAGCCGTTATGGACTTTCCATAACGCTTGGCGCAGCTGAGGTGACGATGCTTGACATGGCTAAAGTGTTTGGCACGCTTGCCAATGAAGGAAAACGGATTGACCTTATGCCTATTTTGGAAGTGACGGATTACACGGGAAAAGTGTATGAAAAAAATAAACCCAAAAAAGGCGTTCAAGTCGTCAAACCGGAAGTGGCATGGATCATGGGCAATATTTTGGCCGATAACGCCGCCCGCACTTCCGCGTTTGGCCCGAATTCAGCTCTTGTGGTCCCGGGAAAAACCGTCTCCGTCAAAACCGGCACCAGCAATGATAAACGGGATAACTGGACGATTGGCTATACACCATCATATGTCGTCACAACATGGGTTGGGAACAATAATAACGCACCCATGAACCCATACCTTGCCTCAGGGATCACGGGTGCTGCCCCCATTTGGCATGACATTTTTGTTGAACTTCTGAAAGATAAACAGGACGAGCCTCCAGCCCGACCCGCAAACGTCGTTTCTATCTCCTGCTATTTTAACCGACCGGAATTTTTCATCAAAGGGACAGAACCGACAGGAGGAAGATGTGCTGCTCTTCCTACTCCCGCTCCCTCAGGAAGTCCAACACCCGGAAAACCTCAATAACACAAAAAAGAACCGGTATTACCCGGTTCTTTTCTTAGACGTAAACGTCAATTATGTTCTCGGCTGCATTGGCCGTGCTTCATTGACGACTAACGGCCGACCGTCAATCTGAAAGCTATTGAATTTCTCAATTGCTTTTTTTGTTTCTTCGTCTGTTGACATTTGGACAAATCCAAATCCGCGTGACCGTCCGGAGTATTTATCCGTGATCACTTTGGCTGAAACAACTGTTCCAGCTTGGGCGAAGAGATCCGTAAGTTTCGTATCATCGAATGTATACGGAAGGTTACCAACAAATAAATTGGTTGCCATATTTTGGTTCCTTTCTCTCCTAGGACTAAAAACTGGGGACTTGACGCTTTCCGGAGGATTACCGAGGAACTAACTCGACGTAGACTCCTAAAGACGATTCCGACACTTTTCCTTCCTAAGACAGGAAGGAGTATATCACAAACAAGCCAAATCTCAAAATGCGGTTATTCAATGCTTTCTTCTTCGTCAGCTTCAGCAGGCGGTTCTTCATTTGCTACGGAAGCTCCACCGGCTGTCTCATCTTTTTTTGAGGTACTAAACGTTAAACTTCCGACGATGGTATCATTGGCTCTCTGCCAAAATTCTTCATCATCCAACTCTGCTTCCACAATCACGACGATATCCTCATCCAGTGTTGCTGTGATCTGTTTTTTCTTCGGCTCTTTGATGATGACTTTCTTTGCCTCATTTCCTCCGAGCGTCGTATCAATGCTCGTTGCTTCTTCCAGGCTTTTTTCGCTTTTCAACCACTGAGCTATGGTTGTTGCTGTTGTATCTTTAGCCCAGACGATAACTCTCCCTTTATGATCCGCACTTGTTAGTTCAACGTGGGCATAATTTTCCGTATCCTCGTCATGTTTATCAACCGTTAACCCTTTAGGGTATTGGAATGAAAATCCTGCCGGATCATCCCAGGTAACTACATCTTCTTTCGTTGTTGGGCTGGCATTCACCTCTGTCGTCTTTTGCACCTTTTTTTGGAAAAATATGCGTTGCCGATTGAAAAAAAGAATACCGCTTATCAAAATAACACAGATAATAATACCGGAAATAATAAGTTTCTTTTTCTTTATCATAAGATCCCATTCTACCAAATTTTCCCAGATTCGTATACAGGTCCTTCTTGCTCGTTCCGATTCAATCGGAACAGCTTAGAAAGGACGGTACCCGTAGCAAATTTTTTTTGCGGAGGGTATAATACCCATCATGAAACGCTCTCTCATTATTCTTTTTCTCTTAACTCTTACCTCTTTACTCTTAACTCCATACGTGTATGCTGCCAAAGTACGGGTTAGAAAACCCAGAGCTGCTAAAACGGGAATTTCCTATTCCTCGGCGCAAGTATCTCCCAATACGCACAGCATAACATTATCCCTCATGAATCTTGGGAATGTTAAAAGCGTTGCGTATGAATTGAGCTACTCTTCCTGGGAAGTTCCGCAGGGCGCGATGGGCTCCATTGTTATTTCCGGACAAACAACTGACAGCCGTGATTTGTATTTCGGCACCTGCAGTCATGGTGTCTGCACCCCGCATTACGGACTAGGCGCAAAAGCATCACTTCTCGTGTGCACAACGTTAACAAATGGAACCGAATGGTGTAAACGATATAATATCAATACAAAGCGGCTGCAATAGCAAAGGAGGTTTATGAATATTATTCTTCATACGGACAAATGCATTACCTGCGGATCGTGTGTTGCTATTGCTCCTGATTTATTCTCAATCGATTCAGGGGTGGTATCTTTTAAAAAAGACCCGAAAACGTGGAATGATCAGGATTGGAAAAAAGCCAAAGATGCCGCCGCGGTCTGCCCGAATGGGGTGATTGAGATAAAAGAGCAGTAATAAATTAATTCTATGGAAACAAAAAGTATTGAAATATCATTTCAATGTACCGGATGTGGGAATTGCGTACCCTTTTTAAATCTCGAAGGACAAAGACCATTAATTGAGATTGTAAATGGCACACATGCCACTTTACCTATTCCGTTCGAAAAATTAACCCTTAACGAACTGGGTTTATTTGAAGATGCAGCTAATATGTGTCGAAATATCGAATTGTCATAAATTCAATTATTTTTTGTTTAGTGTTCATTTTCTTTTTTTATTCTCAATTCTATGTCCTTTTTCCAAGCCTTTATTCTCTCCGTCATTGAAGGCGTCACAGAGTTTCTCCCGATTTCCTCAACCGGACACATGATCCTTGCCGGAAGAATTATGAACATCACTCAAACGGAATTTGTGAAAAGCTTTGAAATTATCATTCAGCTTGGCGCTATACTGGCTGTTGTTGTCCTTTACACAAAAACACTAATTAACAAGTTCTCTTTGTGGCCGAAAATACTTACAGCATTTGTCCCAACTGCAATCCTGGGGTTTATTTTCTACAAAATCGTTAAGCAATTCTTATTAGGCAATTCTTTCGTAACCGTACTGGCTTTGGGAATCGGGGGTGTTGCATTTCTCGTATTAGAACGGTTCATGAAGGATAAACATTTCAAGACACTTTCACTTGAACATATCTCCTATAAACAATCCCTTTTTATTGGACTCACCCAATCAATTTCCATGATCCCGGGAGTGTCGCGCTCGGCTGCGTCCATATTCGGCGCTATGGTGGTTGGAATTGACAAAACAACCGCTGTGGAATTTTCCTTTCTCCTTGCTATTCCCACGATGATTGCCGCAACTGCCCTTGATCTTATCAAAAGCGGATTTACATTTTCTTCAAACGATATTGTACTGTTGGCTGTCGGATTTATCGGAGCCTTTGTGACTGCACTTCTATCTATCAAAGCATTTCTTCAATTCATCAAATCCAACACCTTCATTCCCTTTGCCTGGTACCGCATTTTTCTAGCTTGTCTATTCGCTCTCTATATAATCAAGGCTTAGCCTTGAAATAATATTTGACAGAAAACCTATTCCATAGGATTATAAATACTATGTCTGCCCAAAAAGAACTTCTCCTATATATCGAATCGGCCAGGGACAAAGGATTTTCCGATGAAGCTATCCAAGCAGCATTGCTAAGTGCTGGATGGCACAGAAAAGATATTCAACACGCCTTCTCTCCCGCTGACTCACAAAATAAACCTTCCCGACAATCTATATCACCGCTTATCATTATCATCTCCATCTTTCTCTTTCTTCTTTTCGGCGGAGGAGCTGCATATGGATTATATTGGTACCAAACCAATCCACAGGCTGGCAAACCCACTCCTTCTCCATCTCCAATTCTTCTGCCATCACCAACACTTCCGCCAGCTGGCGGACCTTCTCCTATCGCAACTTCTTCCGCAAACCCTCTTGCAAGCCCGTCTTCACAGCTCTCGTCCGATATTACCTTTGCTCATAACGGATTGGGATTTGATATATTCAAAAGCCTTCTGAAAACCGAAGGCGAGAATAACGTCGTTCTTTCTCCGACCTCTATCGCTCTTGCTCTTTCCATGACCTATAATGGAGCATCTGAATCAACAAAAATTGCAATGGCAAAAACTCTTAAAATCGAAAGTATTGATGTCAAAAAACTGAACGAGGAAAGCTCTACCCTTATCAAATTTCTCTCAAATCCTGATCCGCAAGTGACTCTCTCGATAGCAAATTCCATATGGGCAAAAAAAGGAGTGACGTTTTTGTCATCATTTATAACGACGAATAAAACGTATTACAACGCAGAGATCCAATCATTGGATTTTTCCCTTTCTACCGCCGCTGATACGATCAACGCATGGGTTTCAAAAAATACCAAAGGAAAAATCCCCACGATCGTGGCAAAACCCATTGATTCATCCATAGTCATGTATCTTATTAATGCCATCTATTTTTATGGATCGTGGACTAATGAGTTTGATGCAACACTGACAAAAACATTGCCGTTTACCCTATCTGACAAATCAAAAATCCAGCATCTTCTCATGAAACAGGAACGGAAAGATTTCCTCTACCAGGAAACGAACGCTTTTCAGGGAGTTCTCTTGCCATACGGAAAAAATAAAAGGCTTTCCATGATTATCATGCTTCCTAAAACAACGTTCTCTATCTTTTTAGATCAATTAACCCAATCAACCTGGAATTCATGGATGAAATCATTTACGGAAACCGAAGGGACAGTCTTATTACCAAAATTTAAAATCGAATACGGTACGTCTTTAAAAAACACGTTATCAACCCTTGGCATGGTGAATGCATTTTCAGAATCTGCGGACTTTAGTGGCATGAGGAAACAAAAAGACTTATTTATCTCAGACGTTATTCATAAAACCTTCATTGATGTGAATGAAAAAGGAACGGAGGCGGCAGCGGTTACATCAGTTGAAGTTGGCATGACATCAGCAGGACCTTCAAAAAAAACGTTCCTCATGGAAGTCAATAAACCCTTCTTCTTTGCCATCACCGACACTGACTCCGGAGAAATTCTTTTTATGGGGGTTATCAAAAATCCGGCGAAATAACTGCGTTTAGGAAAGAACTTCATCTCAACGTATATTGCTTCCTCACATGACTTATAAAAAATGTAATACAGAAAATCATAATGCTGGTAAGAACCACGATCGGTCCGGTTGAGAGCTGATACGTCTTTGCAATGACGGCTCCGACAATAGTCGATAGGACTCCGAATGCAATCGAAAAAAAGTAATACTGATTCATGCTTTTGCTGATATTTTTCGCGCTCACCGATGGGACGATGACCAATGCCCCCATAAGGAGCGTCCCTACATATTTAACTCCAAGCCCGACCACCATACCAACGAGAAGAAGATAGAGAAGGTTGATTTTATTGCTTTGAATTCCGACTGATTTTGCTAATTCTTCGGAAATTGCCCCAAGGACAAGTTGTCTTGAGACTATCTTCGTGAGGATTAAAATAGCAATCGAAAGCCAAATTGCGATGAGACCGTCTGTTATAGTAATTTTTTCCATACTGCCGAATAGCGATTCCAGAAGTTCCGGTTCCGGAGTAAGGAGAATGCCCAAAGCCAAACTTCCGGTAAAAAATACACCCACGAGTGCTTCAGGATAAATCTTTGATGTTTGTTCTAAATACCAAACACCCAAAGCAGCAAATATAAGAGCTGCTAATGCTCCTATCATGGGAGATATGTGCCAAACAAGCGCAATCGCTATACCCGGAAGCGCAACATGGGAAAGCGCATCACCCACAAGAGACATCCGTTTCAAAACCATAAACGATCCTAAATACCCGGATGCCGCCCCTACAAAAATACCGGTTAACAATAAGAGGAATATGTTTGGTTCTGTCATATACTTATGAGCTATGATGTTGATAAAATCCGACTTCAGCCCCATATAATTTTTCCAGATTTTCTTTATCCATGACATCTTTCGGCGCACCGAAACAAACCGATTCTTTGTTGAGACAAATCACATTTGTCGCATACCGATAAACGATCTGAAGCTCATGAGAAATAAGGATAACCGTCAACTTTTCCTCTTTCTGGAGACGGTGTAAAAGACTGTAAATCGTCCCCTCTGTTGACATGTCTATGCCGCTTGTCGGTTCATCAAAAAGCAAAACATCAGGATGCCCCACCAACGCCCAGGCAATAAGAACCTTCTGGAGTTCGCCTCCTGACAAAAGCCCAAGCTTTTGTTTCATGATCGTTTTTTTCGAAACCGTATGATCCATATCCAATCGGACCGCAGACATAACCCGATTGATTTCTTTCATGTTTTTTTCCTTGAATGCAAAAAACTCCTGAGTCGTCAACGGAAAATCACTGCCAATGTACAGCTTTTGCGGCACGTACCCGATTTTTATATCGGGTCTCCATACAATACTGCCTTCATACGGAATCAACCCTAAAAGTGCACGGAACAGCGTCGTTTTCCCCGCACCATTAGGACCGATGACTGCGATGGTTTCGTTTTCTTGTGCATTAAAGCTGACGTTACGGAGTATCTGTTGCCCTTCTAATATAACTGTAAGATGAGAAACGTGAAGAATCGGCTCTGTCATAGATCTTATTATAAAGCACCACTCGCTCTTCTGTCATCGCGAGTCCCGATCCGCCGGCTGGAGAGGGACGTGGCGATCTTTATGATATCTTAAAGATTGCTTCTCCCGCAAAGCGGGATCGCAATGACACTGTTGTAGTTAGAAAAGTCCTATCTGTGCTTCATCATTTTTTGGTGGATACGAAAAGTCTACATCAACCGTTACGATCTTATTCCATTTTGTATCCATATAGTTGAGATGATTCTGTTTCCGGCCAAAATCATACAGGTCTCTGGTAATAAGAACATCGGATTCACAATACGTTTGAAGTTTTTTGAGATTTTCTGCTGTAGGATTTGCAAAGTAATAGACGGCATTGGTTCCAACATCTGTTTTGTTTACTCCCAACGTATCCTGAGCAAGAGCATTGAGGCTGATTCTTCTTCCGAGAACATTCTTTACTTTTTCCAATATATCAAAGTGCGGCAATTTAAAAATGTCTTTTGAATAATGCGGCCGCAGTACCGGAACGTCAAATTTTTTTGAATTAAATCCGATAATACGGTCTGCATGTTCAAACCATTCCCACATTTCATCAATTATTGGATGAATGCCTACTGATGGATGCCAAAAACTTTTTATTTCTCCATGTATCTCTTCTCCTTGATCATCAAGTTCCCGTTTGTAGACCGACACCACCGATACCCCGAGATCCGCCGGATCATCCGAAGTAATATCGGAAAATAATTTTTGGGTTTCAACGTCAAAGATGAGTTCTAACATAATAATACAAGCAATTATAACAAAAATGCCCAAAGGCTTATGAAGTTTATATTTTCATTCTCAGTTTTGGAAACAGATGAAAACGGAAAATCCGCATGGAGTTAATGAGCGGTAAAAAATCCGTAACGAAGTTATATGCAGCAGCTCCCTGAGGACCGATAAACCCGCCAAACACGAGTCCTAATCCGATGATATTGACGAATGCCCATATCAGAAAGTCCTGCTTGGCAACGCTGACCGTATATTTGCCGATTGTCATGACCTCTGCAATTTTTGAAAAATCATCCTTCATAAGTGCAATATCGGATGATTCAATCGCTGCGTCTGATCCGATGACCCCCATGGCAATACCGATGTCAGCACGCGCTAGTGCTGCTGCGTCATTCACCCCGTCTCCCACCATCGCAAGTTTCCCCTGTTTTTTGACATGCTCTTCAATAAAATCAACCTTATCTTCCGGAAGCATGGTTGCATGATATTCATCAATTCCCACTTCATTTGCTACCCGTCTGGTCACCCGTTCATTATCACCCGATAACATGATTATCCGTTCAACGCCGATATGTTTTAATTTGACAATCGACTGAGGTATATGTTCCCGAATCTCATCAGCAAGAGCAATCATACCGATACACCTGACCCCCTGAGATACCAAAACAACAGTCAATCCGTGGTTTTCGTAATTCGTAATGCTTTTTATCGTGTCATAGGAAAGCGGAATTCCCTGTTCTTCCAAAAATCTATGATTTCCGATCATCAGGTTTACATGATTATCATAAGCAACAATCCCTTTTCCCGGATATTCCCGAAACCTATCCGGTGTCAATACTTTTTTGACGTTGAGCTTTTTTATTCCGTACGCAAATATTGCTTTTGCGATCGGGTGTTTGGAAATAACGGAAGCAACCAGCGCTGCATGGATGACATCACCTTTTTTTGCTCTGCCTATGGCAACGACTTCATGGACTGCAATCCTGCCTTTGGTGATAGTCCCTGTTTTATCAACAACCAATATTTTTACCTGTGCTAATCCTTCTATAAAATTTCCGCCTTTCACTATTATTCCGCGTTTGGCTGCATACCCTACAGCTGCCCAAAAAGCCAAAGGGATAGCCACCGCAATGTCGTCAGCGCATGTCACAAGAAGAATAGCAAGAACAAACGTCGTATTTTTTGTTACGAGAAATAACCCAATTGCCCCAAAAAATGTCAATGCGACATACCACGTGGTAAACCGATCTGCTGTGGTCTGAATACCGGCTTTACCGGATTGCGCGTGCTCCACAAGACTGATAATTTTCTCAAGCGTCGTGTCTTTTCCGATTTTTTCCGTTTTGACAATAATGGATCCGGATACGTTGAGTGTAGAAGAAAATACTTGGTCATCTTTTTTCTTTTCAATTGGTATTGATTCCCGGGTTAATGATGATTGGTCAATGCTTGCTTCTCCTTCTACCACCGTGCCATCAACCGGAAT
>Ga0315273_10004393_pt1 | contig 17272 bp, 17 predicted proteins | sample YL17G02_0_MG_FD_205753 | JGI IMG/M metagenome (GOLD analysis project Ga0315273, IMG submission 205753) | Sediment microbial communities from Yellowstone Lake, YNP, Wyoming, USA - YL17G02_0 | ecosystem: Environmental > Aquatic > Freshwater > Lake > Sediment | place: USA: Wyoming | collected...
GCCGCGCGGGGTCATCACCTCGCGGGCCACCGTGTGCCCGAAGTCGAAGAGGTTTCCGAACATGAGCAGGCGCTGCAGCGACAGCTCCCCCTCCTCCTCGCGTTCCTCCAGCAGGATCTTGATCTCGTCCTCGGAGTGCACCTCCTCGCCTTCCGAGGGCTGGATGCCAAAAAGCCGCAGTACCCCGTTGGCCGCCCGGCGCAGCACCTGCATAGGGGCGAAGGCCAGGTAGTAGAAGGCGGTCATGGGCAGGATAGTGAAGCTGGCGTAGCGCTCCGGGTCGCGGATGGCCATGAGCTTGGGCACCAGCTCGCCGAAAAGGATGTGCAGCCCGGTGATCAGCAGGAAGGCCAGCACGAACGACAGCGAGAAGGCGATCCCGGTGGCCGCCGGGCGGTCCAACAGCGGGAACAGCCGGTGGATCAGGCGAGCCACGGAGGGCTCGCCCACCCAGCCCAGCCCCAGGCTGGTCATGGTGATGCCCAGCTGCACCGTGGACATGTAGCCGTCGAGGTGGTCCACCGCGAAGCGGATGAGGCGGGCCAGGCGCTTGCCCTGACGGATGAGCTCCTCCAGGCGGCTTTCGCGGATCCGCACCAGGGAGTACTCGGCCATGGCGAAAAAAGCGTTCACCGCGATGAGGAGGACGGCAATTAAGAGATATATCAGGTCCACGGGTCTTTCTGAGAATAGCACGAAGCCCTGCCCGTGGGAATGCGCACCCGGGGAGGCTCAGCGGTTGAAGAAGGTGCGCCCGCCGTCGGCCAGGACCTGCTGGCCGACGAGGTAGTCACCCCAGGGGCTGAGCAGGTACGCGGTCAGGGCGGCGATGTCCTCCGGCCGGCCCAGGCGGCCCACCGGGACCTGGGCGATCAGCTTCTTCTTCGCCTCCGGGCTGCCGTAGCGCTTTGATAGCAGATCGGTCTCGATCACCGCCGGGTGGATCACGTTGGTGTGGATGCCCCGGCGGGTGTAGGCGCGGCACAGGAAGGCCATCATGCCGACCATCCCGGCCTTGGCCGCGGCGTAGTCGATGGCCCCTCCCCCGCCGTCGAACACCGCCGAGGAGCCAATGAGCACGATCCGCCCGTAGCCGGCTTTAAGCATGTGCGGGAGCACGGCCCGCACCCCGTGGAAGGCGCTGGAGAGGTTCAGGTCCAGCATCTCCCGCCACTCCTCGCCGCTTTCCTGCTCCGTCGGCCGGGCCACGTTCTTCCCGACGTTGCAGACCAGGGCGTCGATGCGCCCGTACGCGGCGGCGACCCGGTCGGCCAACGCGGTCGTCGCCTGCAAGTCCAGGGCGTCCACGGCCGTAGCCTCCGCCATCCCGCCCTCGGCGCTGACCTCGGCCAGGAGGCTTGACAGTCGCTCGGCGTGCTCCGGATTGCCGGTATGGGTGAACACGACGCGCGCGCCGGCCCGGCAGCACAGGCGCGTGATCCCCTCCCCTATTCCCCGGCTGCCGCCCAGCAACAGAACGACCTTCCCCGCCAGATCGATGCTCAGCATGCCCCGCCGCCGCAGGCGCTTATTTGCACATCCTGTGAAGCGTCTGCTCGTACACCCCGTTGTAAGCCTTCAGTTGGTAAGCTTCCTTCTTGCGCATCTCCTTGCCCGTCTGCCGGATCAGGTCGTCCCTGCAGGGCAAGCACAGGTCGTGGCCGAGCAGCGAGATGTAGTTCACCCCCCTGGACGGCTTGCGGATCTCTTTGTCGCAGGAATCGCAGAAAACCTGTACCATCGCTCACTCCTTCTTCGGTTGATACCGCGATTATAACATGTTGAGGGCAGGCGGACAAAGCCTTCGACGCGCCTTCAGTTGGTCAGGCCGGCGATCGCCGCTCCGACCAGGCTGGCGTTCTCCACCGGGATGATGTCGTAGTAGCGGCCATGACGCTCCTCCAGAAAGCTCTTCAGGTAGCATTCCACCTTGCGCCGCATCCCGCGCAGGCCCCAGTACACCGAGCCCTCGACCACGATGCACACGGGGGCGCAGGGACTCGTGCCCGCGCCGCTCTGCAGCACCGCCCCCGTCAGGCTGAGCGCGGCCAGCTTGGCGGCCCTCTCGATCAGGCGGTCCAGCAGGTGGAAGGCCGTGATCCGGTCCTCCTCGCTCCCCGCCCGAAATACCGCTCCCAGCGGATGATCCGCCGCCGCCGGGCAGCTGAGATACTCGTGGATCGCCTCAGGGGAAAGGCCTGCGATCCGGCCCAGTGCTTCGGCCGCCCTGGCTGCGAACAGCCCTTCCGCGGCGGCGCGGCGCAGCGTGAGCAGGGCCACCGCCCCCAGGTAGGCGCCGCTCACCATCTTCTCCAGCAGGTGCTGGTCCGGGAACTGGGTGCCCGCGTTGTACTCCCGGTCCATGGTCCCCTGGGGGACCAGGCCGTAGTTGCCCGACTCCATGTTGATGACCTGGGTGGCGGCCGGGTCCAGGCCGGGGGTCTTGGTGATGTTGGAGTTTTTTTCCAGGTAGCAGGTGTTGGTGCCGGTGCCCAGGATGAAGCCCAGGTAGCCGCCATAGCCGCGCCCGGCCGAACCGGCCATGCCGGCCAGCATGGCCGTGACCGTGTCGTTGACGATCACGATCCTGAGGGGCTGCCGGTGCCCGCGCGAACGCAGCGCTGCGGCCAGGCTCTCCCCCACCAGCTCGCCCAGCACCTGCGGTGCCTTGACCTCCTTGCCCAGGCTGTTCACCCGCCCGTCTTTGCTGGGCAGCTGCTCCATGGAGAACGAGAAGCAGAAGCCGATGCGGGAGCTGGCCGGCAGGAACTCCTCCAGGTGGGCGGCGAAGGTGCGGAAGAACTCTTCCTTGCTCACTTCGCGCTCCACGCCGGGCATGATGTACTTGCGGAAGTTCTCGATGACCGGCTTCAGGCTTTCGTCGAAGTGCACCAGGGCGATGCGCAGGTTGGTGCCGCCGGCGTCCACGGCGATGACCGGCTCGTCGGCCGGCACCCTCTGCCCCAGCTCGATGTAGGTGGGGATCATCTCCAGGGTGCTCGCCTGGCCGGCCAGCCCCCGGCGCATCTCCGCCCGATACTCCGCTAGGCCGCGCTCCAGGTCGAAGTCCTCCGGCTCCATCCCGTGCCGGCGCAGGAAGGACCGCGCCTTTTCTAGCAACTCCACCATGCCACCCCCGGCTGCTCGCCGCGGGTATTTTAAGGGAAATAGGGTCGGTTGGCTATCGCCGGAAACGAGTCAGCCCTACGCTCCCCAGTGGTGCATTAGACGGCCGAACTCCTGGAACATCTCATTGGTGACCGCGTCGGGCACCCCGATCGCGCCGCCCATTCCGTAGTTGAAGACGATGAATCCCCCCGCCGGGGTGGACCAGTTGTCCACCAGCTCGCGCACTTCGGCGCGGATTTTTTCCAGGTCGCCTTGCGGGAGCGTCTTCTGAATGTCAGCCGTCGACAGGAAGCAGATTTTCCCGGCGAAGCGTCCGCCCAGCTCCCGGATGCCGTAGGTTTGCGGCTGCCCCATGTTCACCACGTCGATGCCGAGGCGTATGAAGTAGGGCACGAACTCATTGATCTTGCCGCAACTGTGCAGCATGAAGTGCCAGCCTTTGGCGTGCACTGCCTCCACCATGGTCCGGTAGCGCGGATAGAAGAACTCCTCGAACATCTTTCCGCTGATGAAGGTGGACTCCTGGCTGCCCCAGTCGTCGGTGCAGAACAGGCCGTGGACCCGGCTGCCGAAGCGGCGCTGGAGCTCATCCCAGTGCTCCAGCTTCCACTCCAGCACCATGTTCAGCACCTGCTCGCACTTGGCCGGCTCCAAGTACAGGTCCTCCAGGGTGTTCCTGAAGCCGTGCAGCATGTCCAGGCGCTCGAACAGGTTGAAGTGGCTGGTCACCACCACGTAGCGCTCCCCGGCCTCCGACATCTCCTTGTCCAGCCGCTCGAAATAGTAGGGGTCGCGCGGATTGGGGGGACGGTAGCCCGCCAGCTTGGACCAGTCCTCCAGGGGGTGGTGCAGCACCTGCCCCATGTTCTCCACCTCGGAGGCCTCCCAGCCGCAACCCCAGTCGTCCAGAGCCTTGCGCCGGTCCGGCCATTGGTTCGGGTCGAAGAACCAGCCGCTCTTCTGGCGGTCCATCTCCCAGCAGTCGCGGATGTCGTTGGGGATGTCTGGGAAGAAGGACTGCCAGAAAGGCAGCCGCGGCGGATTCCCGAACTCGATGGCCCGTTTAACGATCTCACGGCTTTCCATAGTATGCTCCACATTCTAACCGCACGGGGCCGGAAGCTTCCAGCCCCGCACGGCCCGGTTGCTCACATTTTATCGATAGTTTCCTTCATGACCCGGGGATACTCGTCCTTGAAGGTCGCCACGTTCCCCTTGGTCACGGGGAAGGAGCCGGACTCCAGGCCAACTCCTGCATCACCGTCTAAAAGGATTATTCCCAGACAGTTCAGAGGCTGTCTACAGCGACCTGCACGCTCCATTCGCTAACGCTGCGCGCTGCAGCTACCGTGATAGATCCCTGCCTGCAGGTGTCTTCCAAAAAATCACTCGTGCTGGTGCATGGCTGTACGGCGATCAGTTCGGTCGGTTTCCCGGCCAAAGGCCAACCTGCTCGGTTTATCCACAACCCGCAGTTAGCAATGAGGCGATTGTCAAAATGCCAGGTTATCGCCATGCCCCGATCGTGATACAGCAGTCGCACTTCGCCCTTGGCGAGTTCTGTGAGAAACAGCTTTTCTGCATTGCCGTCCAACCCACGGATTCGGGAAAAATCCACCTGGGTTCCTTCGACAGTAACAGCTACCGGCCATTCGTATTTCTTGGTCCGAGTTTCGAAGGTCCTGTTTTTCGACCAGTCCACGTAGAACCGCCCGGGCCCATCCAAAGCGATCTCCATGTCGGTGGTGAGCACAAGGTGCGGCTGCAGGGACCAGATATATTTGAACCCGAAAGAGCAAAGATTCTCCAGCGTGTAATCTAGAAGCAATGCGTTTTTCCGCAAGCGGAGCTTGCGCGTGAACTCGTAAGGGAAGCGTACACCGCGAACCTTCTGTACCACGCTATCTCGCTGGATACTTGTAGCGAACTCCTGTGTCCATAACTCCCCTTTATCTGGCAGCGGTACTCCATTCCAGGGAGCTTCGGGATACACTCCTACACCGATGCTTGGTAGCAGCTCGCCAATGCCGGAATCGGACGTCTGGTATGCGGAATCGTACGCATACTTCACCAGTCCCGTGTTCGGGTTCGTGAACACGGGATCGAAGCCCTTGCATTTGCCAACAAAGGAAATGATCTTGCCGCCCAACTCAGGGATGGTGACGATGGACAGCTCATCGTTCTCGAGGGTGAGCGCGCTGTAGGAATCCCAGGTTGTTTCCCTTATTCTTGTTCTGCCCACAATTCACCCATTACTGGCCAAGCGGGATACAGGAAGCTTCGAAGATGTTGACAATGTCGTCCTCACCTAGCTTCACGAGCCTTCCGACTTCCTGATTATCGTTAAGGATGCGCCGTGTAATCTCCCTGAGCTTCTCCGAGGGGATCTTCTTTCCGGCTAGTTGCTCAAGCGTATCCGGTGCCCCGATTCTCCGGAGCCAACGGATATACAGCTCCACCCCCTGCCTCGCGGCCGTGCCATCATTGCTTTCCTGAACATCAAACACGTTACGTGCGAAACGGGCGAAAATCGATTGCGCGCGGTTCACATCCTGGCGCATCCAGCGAGGCGTGATTACACCGAGTGCAGCGCCGTGATGGAGGTCATAATACGGAACGAGACCTTCCGCAATCGTATGACAGGCCATGTCAGGAGCCCCCCGACCGATTTTTGTGAGCCCACCCCAGGCCATGATCGACGTCCAGGACAGCTCACCCCGGGCGCGAAGATCCTTCGCGTCCTTCAGCAGCAGCTCCACGCATTCCATGGCCGAACGGATGATCCCTTCGGAAAACTGGAGCTGGAACAGGGCACTTTCGTGGCGATTGAAATAAAACTCGAATGTATGGCTGAGGATGTCCATTGCGCCCCAGATCGTGAGCCTGAGCGGAACCCCGGCGTGGATCTCCGGGTCGATGATCGTCATCTTCGGAAACATGCATTCTGCGCCGCACCAGCTCTTCGACAGCGAGACCTCATCCATGATCACGGCGGTGTTGTTCAACTCCGTGCCCGTTGCCGCGATCGTAGGAATCATCACCGTATCCAGGGAGGTCTTCATTTCCACTTTGTCTCCCCAGAGAAACCTGCGGGGGTCCATGTCCGTCAAGGCCGCTCCCGCGATAACCTTGCTGCAGTCCATGGTGGATCCCCCGCCGAGTGCCACCACGCACTGGATGTTATTCAGGCGGCAGATGTTTGCTCCTTCCTCTACGCTTGTTATTCGTGGATTGGAGTCAACGTCTCCCATTTCGAAGACAGTTGCTCCGGCTTCCTGAATTAAGCCCTTGATTTCTGCATGCAATCCGTTCGTCCTAAACGGGCCCTTGCTGCAAACCAGGAGTACTTTCTGGTATCTTCCCTGAAGCAGCTGCCCGATCCTTTGGCGTTCGCCATTCCCGAAAAACACCCGTACAGGGTTGAAGAACTCAAAGGTATCCATCCTTCTTCTCCTTTAGCTTGTCAGCCCGTTTTCCTCGTTCCACTGCCGCAATTCGTCCTGCATGACCAGGTAGCTTTCCACGGGAATGTAATTCGCGATCGTGTTCCCGGAGCCCAGTGCGAAACGGCCGGGACTGCATTTTTCCAGAATACCGCGGATGTGCCTCCTGAGTTCCTCCTCCGCCATCCTCACCAGTGCATCCACGTCGACACCGCCCAGTATCGCGATCCTGTTGCTAAAACGCTCCATGCACTTCCCAACCGGCAAAATGACATCCTGGAACGAGTGGAGGGCATCGATCCCAACCTCTGTGATGAGCGTTTCGATCACACCGTTGCTGAAAAGGTCCCCGCAGGAGTGCAGGAGGAACAGCTTTCCGTGCTCGTGAGCAACGTCGGCGAATTCCTTGAGCCAGGGGAACACGTACTTCTGGAGGTCGTGCGGTGACAGTATGGTTCCCGTCTTGTAACCGAGGTCATCCGCATGCCAGATGGCGCCCACTGCTTCTAGACCGACCACGTTTTGATAGTAGTTGAGGACCTTTTCACCCCACCGGGTGAAGACCGCCTCCACTAGCGCTGGGTCGTCCGCAAGTGCGTAAAACAGTCCCTCATAGCCAAGCAAGTTTTCCAGCACATGCTCGAAGAACGAGGAGGAGGCATAGATCGCCATCCCGGGCTTCAGGATTTGCGCAAGCAGTTCGTACGGCCGGTAATCGACGTGTATCCTTTCCCAGGGAAAGCTCTCAAAGGACTTCCAGGAATCGATGAGCCCACTGCCCTCCCTTGCCCATTCCCGAACGCCACGCGAAAGCGGGCCCGCAGTATCGAGCGCCTGCGGCGAGCCCAGCGCGGGATGGTTGACCCAGCTGGTCCTCCATACCCCCTCGACAAACGCATCATAGCCCAGCAGGCGATAGAGCTCTTCTATCTGAGCATAGTACTCCCGTTGCGTCTCAGCCGTGAGGGGAATCCACTTCTTCTGAAGGTACCTTTCCTGTAGCGTTTGCAGAATCTCGGCATCGATCAGCAGCTCAATGGCATGGGCTCGACGCGATTGCTCCTGTCCGCGCAACACCCGCAGCAGCCGGTTGAAATCGGGTACCGGACGCTTCAGGAATGGCTGCACACTCTTCATGCTTTCGCTCCTTTACCCTCTGTCAACACCATCTAGAAAGGCACAGGCCGGCGGACTTCGGGAATCCCGGCAATCCTGCGCGCACTGGCCACCTCTTTCGCCTCGGGTATAAGGCAGTGAAGCGCCCTCTCACCTTTCATTTGAACCCAGTCATCGCAATGCCTTCGATGAAATACCTCTGGAAAGCGGCATAGGCCAAGACAATCGGGACCGTGGCGATAACCGCGATAGCCATCAACTGGCCGTAATTCGTCATGTAAGCATTTTCGAAGGACGCTAGCCCGAGAGCTATCGTCCGCATCGAATCTTTGCTCACGACAACCAGCGGCCAGAGCAGGTTGTCCCAACTCTCAATGAAGGTGAATATGCCCAGCGCAATCAGCGCCGCAGAGGAAAGCGGAACCGCCAGCTCGCTGAAAATCCGGAACTCGGACGCTCCATCGATTCGAGCGGAGCTAATCAGTTCATCAGGGATGGACAGCAGATGCTGTCGCATGATGAATACGCCGAACGCGCTCACAGAAAGGGGGACGATCAGCCCTTGGTAGCTGTTTAACCAGCCAAGTGCCTTGGCTGTGAGATACAACGGGACGATGATGATCTCGAAAGGCACCATGAGTGTTGACAGTATGAACCCAAAGATGATGGACCTGCCGCGGAACTCGAACTTCGCCAACCCCCACCCGGCAAGTGCGCAGATGAACAAACGGATAAGGACCGTGGCTCCGGAGACAACGATGCTATTGAAAAAATAAAGGACCATGCTGCCTTTTTTCAGAGCATCCGGATAGTTGTTCCATTGCGGCCGGGCGGGGATCCAGCGCAGTGGGACCTGGAAAACGTCGTTTGCGCTTTTCAGGGACGTGGACAGCATCCACAAGAAAGGCAGGAGCAACACCAAAGCGCCGAAAATCAGCACGACGTACAAGACGACCTTCCACCCGCCTTTCTGAAATATACGTGCTTTAGGTCTCATGCCTTTGCTCGTCGGCGCTCCCCGAACATCCTGAACTGGAACACGCTGAAGAGCGCAATGAAAACGAACATGATGATGGACATGGTGGTGGCCAGGCTCATCCGGTAGAATTTGAAAGCGGTTTCGTACACGGCAAGCGTCACGACCCGCGTGACCCCGGCAGGCCCGCCGCCCGTCAGTACCTTCTGCGGAATAAAGATGCGTAGACCGATCAGCACTGAAATAACGACTATGAAAAGGGTCGTGGGCTTGAGCAGCGGCCAGGTGATGTGACGGAACCGCTGAAAAACGTTCACCCCGTCGATCATGCCCGCTTCGTAGTATTCGCGTGGGATGGTCTCGAGGCCCGCCAGGTAGATGACGGCGTAATAGGGTGCGCCTTTCCAGATACTCAGAATGATCATCGCCAGCGGAGCGAGTTTGGTGCTGGTCAGCCACGGAAAAGGCTTATTGAGCCCGACGGCGGAAAGAAGAGTGTTTACCAGTCCGTATGGGTGGTACATGAACTTCCAGATGATTGAAATAACGACCAGGGACATGATGGCCGGGACGAAATAAATTGTGCGGAAAAAGCCCCTGCCGCGGAACTGCCTGTTCAGGAGGAGCGCGATCCCTAACGAGACGAACCAGATGGGGACATTCGTCCCTATTACATATCCTGCGGTCGCCCACATCGATCTCCAGAAAACCGGGTCGGTGAGCAGAAATACATAGTTCTTGACTCCTACGAACTTCGCAGCGGTGATCAGGTCGAAATCCAATAGGCTCACCCAGAAGGCGTAGATCATCGGGTAGGTGTTGAAGAGGATGAAAAACAGCAGAGCCGGGAGGACGAAAAAGAACCCAGCCCTGCTCATTCTTTTAAAGAATACGGACCTCGAGCCCATCGGCCTCAACACCTCACTCACCGCATTGGCGACACGGCGGCACCCGCATGGGGATGCCGCCGTTCTTGGAAAAAATCTTACTATAAGCGCAGCGCTTCAGCCTGCGCTGCATCCAGGGCTTTTTGGGCATCCTCGCCGTTCAGGATGGCCTTTTCCGCGGCCCTGTTGATCACATCGCCGAGCTGGGCCCATTTGTCGGATCGGAACATGAACTGTCCGTGCTCCATGTCTTTGACGAACACGTCGACGAACGGGAACTCCTTATACTCTTTGCTAGTTTCCCAACCTTTTCGCGGTTGCAGATACCCGCACTTGGTCAGGAATCCCCCCTGGTTGGAGGACAAGAAGTTAAGCCACTTCGACGCTTCCTTCTGCCTCGCCAGGGGGGCTTTCCCGTTGACCACCCAAGCCCAGGCGTACAGGATGTTGGCGGGCTTTTTCAGGTCGACTTGGGGCAACGGTTTCACCACGTATTCGTCCTTGGTGATCTTGTTGAACAGGGCCTGGGCCCACGGTCCTGTGATCCACATCGACAGCTTTCCCTCGTCGAAGTCGAGGTTGGGCAGCGCCGAGTTATTGGCAGCGATGGCGGGATCGCCTGTCTTGTAATCCCAGATGAGGCCGGCATACGTCTTCAACCCCTGCACCACTTCCTTGGAGTTCAGGTTGGGGGAACCGTCCTTCTTGAGGAAACTCCCCCCGTATTGCAGGACGATCGGTTCGAGCTCCAGAACGCTCCAGATCGGCCCCAGATGCGGCCAATCGAAGCCGCCGCGCACATACCTGCCGTTCTTGTCCTTCTTTACGAGCTTCGCGCCGATCTCGCCCAGCTGCTTCCAGGTCTTCGGGTAATCCTTGTCTGGATCGAGCCCGATTTCCTGGAAGTGGGCCTTATTGATGAATAGGCAGAAAGTATTGTACTCCATCGGCATGCCGTACACATTGCCTTTGATCGTAAAGCCCGAAAGGCTCGACGGCCACCACGCATCCTGCAATTCCTTTACTGACTTGAAGCCGAACGCGGCGTAGTCGATGGGTGCGAGAAGGCCCTTGTTGTAATAGGCCTGGATACTCCAGTCCCCGATATCGAAGGCGTCCGGGCCCGTGCCCCCCGTCAGCGCCACCATCAGCTTGGTTTCGTAGTCAGACAGAGGGATGTACTGGTAATCGATCTTAACCCCAGGATTGTCCATTTGGTATTTTTCGATCAGCGTGGCTGTATAGGCAGTCATCTGGGGGGAGTCATGAGTCCAGAAGGTCACGGTTTTCTGTTGGGCTGTGATCGACATCGTCAGGACAAAGAACAGAACGAACAGGCATAAAGCGATCCTCTTCATACAACCTCCTTTTTGAATCGCACCCGAACACCTAGAATGCTCTTCTTCATGCTTCCTCCTTCGTTCATCGAACTTGAGCCGCGTCGTCTAGGCAAAGCGGCCAACGCAGGAATATATCTGAACTGAAATTTGCCTCTCACCCCCTTTCTTTGCTCCGGTGGCATGCCAACAATTTGCTCACGCCACCTGATTCAATGCAATGAGTATTCGAATTATATATCTTATTGCATTCTTATTGTCAAGATTAAGGGATAATTATTTTTTTCCTCGAGCTGGGAGTAGTACTGCCCACGGGCGATGCAGGAAATCGCTCTTGAGGGTCATCAGCACCTCGGAATCAATGCCCAGCTCCACAAGATGCGCCCTGCGCGAAACCTCGGCGCCGCGAATCACAAGAATGAGACGATTGAAGTCCGGGGTGGGATGGCTTACAAACGGTTGGATAGGCATCAAGGAACCCTCATGCTTGCCACAATTGTAGGTTTCTTATAGCTTATTGTATTTATATTGTTAATATATTTTTAATCCTTTTGTAGTCAATTGATCTCGTATCCATGCACACGATCTGGCCGCATTGCAGGCCCCGGAATCGTCTTCTCCCGGGGAGTCCTGTCGATCGCCTTGTCCGAGAGCGGGAAAACGAGGACCGATGAGCAAAGTCACCCACGTACTGGACACCTCCGCCCTGCTGGTGCACTACTTCGACGAACCCGGAGCCGATGTGGTGGAACAGCTCTGGGCGATCGGATCGGCGAAGCCCGGCGTGAGCGCGGTCACTGTCACTGAACTGAAGCATCGGCTCGGCGAAGAGAAGAGCGACCGCGGTGAGGCGCGCGAGGCGGCGACTGCCTACCTCAACGAGCTGACGGTCTGCCTGCCCGTGGATCGCCTGGTGGCCGAGTTCGCCTGGCAGCTCAAGGAAGCGAGCGCGGAGAGGATCCCGCTCGCCGCTGCCCTGATCGCGGCCACCGCCCGGGCTGCCGGCGCGGTGCTGGTGCACCGCGACCCGCATTTCGAGGGTATTCCCCGGACCGTGGTCGATCAGGTCGTGCTGCCAGCCTGAACTAGGAGGGGGTGGTTCGATTCGGCTTCAGTTAATCGAGCCTGGCTTGGCGGGGCGGGCTCGGCAGCACGGCTACCCAAGCGCTCCCGCCGAGGGCGGCAACCGCCACGAGGAGCTTCACCCAGAGCTGCGGAACGGCCAGGACGCCCATGCTCGCCCCCAGGAGCATGGCGGAGATGGAGATTATCTTGCCGCGACGGCTGATTTTACGCTCTTCAACGAACAGCCGTATGGCCGCGCCAAACCGGGGGTGGGCAATGAGGCGTTCGTACATGCGCCGGTTGACCCGTAGAAAGGCCAGAGCGGCGAGTATCCAGAAGATCGTGGTGGGCAGGCCGGGCAGGAAGACCCCCGCCCAGCCCAGGCCGAACATGAGCCAGCCTGCCACCGCGATGAGAATCTCCTTTAGCGACCTGCTCTTCGTCACCGCCCCGCGCCTACCGGGGAACCTCGGTCAGCGGAATGCCCAGAGCCGACGCGACACCCTTGCCGTAGGCCGGATCGGCCTGGAGGCAGTTTGAGATGTGGCGAATCTTGATCTCCCGCGGGACGTCGGCCATGGCCCGGGCGGTGTTCTCGAAGAGCACTGTTTTCTGCTCGCCGTTCATGAGCCGGAAGAGCTTTCCGGGCTGCGAGTAGTAGTCCTTTTCCTCGCGGTGATCCCAGTGAGCCGCGGCGCCCTGGAGGTCCAGCGGCGGCTCGGTGAAGGCAGGCTGCTGCTGCCACTCTCCGTAACTGTTGGGTTCGTACCCGAGAGTGCCGCCGAAGTTGCCGTCCACGCGCATCGCCCCGTCCCGGTGATAGGAGCGAACCGGACAGCGCGGCGCGTTGACCGGGATGTGCAGGTGGTTCACCCCCAGGCGGTAACGCTGGGCGTCGCCGTACGAGAACAGCCGGCCCTGCAGCATCTTGTCGGGCGAGAAGCCGATGCCCGGAACGATGTTGGCCGGATTGAAGGCTGATTGCTCCACCTCCGCGAAGTAGTTCTCCGGGTTCTTGTTCAGCTCGAGCACGCCCACTTCGATGGGGGGGTAGTCAGAATGGAACCAGACCTTGGTCAGGTCGAAGGGGTGGTAGGGGCAGCTCGCCGCGTCCTTCTCCGGCATGACCTGGATAAACATGGTCCAGCGCGGAAAGTCCTTCCTTTCGATGCTCTCGTAGAGGTCCTTCTGGTGGCTCTCCCGGTCCTTGGCGATGATTGCCTCGGCCTCCTGGTCGGTGAGGTTCTTGATGCCCTGCTGGCTCTTGAGGTGGAACTTCACCCAGAAGCGCTCGGCCTTGGCGTTGATGAGGCTGAAGGTGTGGCTCCCGAAGCCGTGCATGTGGCGGTACGTCGCCGGGATGCCGCGGTCGCTCATGACGATGGTCACCTGGTGGAGGGCTTCGGGCAACGCCGTCCAGAAGTCCCAGTTGTTCTTCGCGCTCCGCATGTTCGTCCGCGGATCGCGCTTGACCGCGTGGTTCAGGTCCGGGAACTTGAGTGGGTCCCGCAGGAAAAACACCGGCGTGTTGTTGCCCACGAGGTCCCAGTTGCCTTCCTCAGTATAGAACTTCACCGCGAAACCGCGAATGTCCCGCTCCGCATCGGGCGCCCCGCGCTCCCCCGCCACCGTGGAAAAACGCACGAACAGGTCGGTCTTCCTGCCGACGGCGGAAAAGATCTTCGCCTTGGTGTAGCGCGTGATGTCGTGGGTCACCGTGAAGGTGCCGTAGGCGCCCGATCCCTTGGCGTGCATGCGCCGCTCGGGGATGACCTCACGGTCGAAGTGGGCGAGTTTCTCGAGAAACCACACGTCCTGAAGGAGCTGGGGGCCCTTCGGTCCCGCGGTCATCACGTTCTGATTGTCCGGCACCGGCGCTCCAGCGGCGGTGGTCAGTTTTTTCTTTTCGGCCATGGTATGCCTCCTTCGGTAATTCGCATTCCTCAGAACATGGTGCAGGAGCCTACAATGACCGTCAAGCCCATTTTTTCGACTGTATCGGCGACGGGATCAGTCGCGCCGGTGTGACAACCCAGTAGGGTCTGTGGGCTATTCCTTATATCCGGCGAACGGACTGGCGTTGCACCAGCCGCATCGGCATCTTGAGCTGCAGGGGCACGCGCTGCCCTGGCGGGCTCTTCATGCTGTCGAACAGGATGCGCACGACCTGGCTGCTGATCTGCTCGATGGGATTGGCGAGAGTCGTCAGGTTGGGCCTAACCACGCGGCATACCTCGTCGTCGTTGCAGCCCACGAGGCTGATGTCCTCCGGTACCCGTAGGCCCTGTTCCTGGCAGGCGCGCATCGCTCCGGCGGCCATGGCATCGGAGTAGCAAAACACGGCCGTGGGGCGCTTCCGCAGCTGCAGAAGCCGGTTCATGCACGCGTAACCGCCTTCCATCTCAAACCACGGGGCGTACAGGATCCATTCCGGGTTCACCTGCTGGCCGCGCAGGCGAAGGCATTCCTCATAGGCCTTGAAGCGCAAGTCCCTCCCGACGATTTTGTCCCCGGCGAAATAGCCGACATCGCGATGGCCCATCTCGAACAGGTACTCCATGACGGCGGTTGCTCCCGCATAGTCGTCGGGGACCACGTAGCTGCAGTCGTAGCCCCACTTGTGGCGATTGACGTAGACGATCGGGATGGCCTTTCCGTCGACACTTTGCAGGAAGTCGGAATCCTGCTCGTCGAAAGTAGGCACCAGGAGGATCCCCTGGAAACGCTGGGCGATGAACTCCTGAACAATCTGGCGTTCCCGCTGCGAGTCGAACTCGGTGTTCCGGACCACCAGGTGATAACGCAGCGCCGTGACCTCGTTCTCCACCGTGTGGATGATGCGGTTGAAAAAAGGGATATTCATGTCGGTCACGATCAGCCCGACGAAGTTCGATTCAGTTTCGCCCATCCGCCACGAGGGCCTCGGAGCGACGAAAATCCCCTTTCCTTGCCGCCTGGTGATCAAGCCGTGCTGTTCCAGTTCACCGAGCGTCTTGGCGACTGTACTGTAGCTGGCGGCGTAGTGCACCATGAGCTCGCGGAATCCCAAAAGTTGCGTGCCGGGAGGCAGCTTACCGCTCAGGATTTCTTCCCTAATCTCGTTGAAAATCCTGAGGTATTTCAGTTCTTTGGTCAGCTTTCCTTTGGGCACCGTGCTCCCTTTCTAAGCAATGATGATAGATAGACATGTTCAACGGGGCGTGTCAATAATATCTGAATTTTGTATTTGTTTTGTATCTTAAAAAGCCTTGTTGATCCCGTCCTTGCTGTCGTCCAGCTCTGATCAGGCCCGCAACAACAGTTCCACCTGCTCCGCGATGGCCAGGCAGGCGGTCAACCCAGGCGACTCGATGCCCACCAGGTCGATCAGCCCCGGCAGGCCGCGGTCGCTTTCCTCGCGGATCACGAAGTCGCGGAAGGGTTCCCCTTCCCGGTACAGCTTGGGCCGGATCCCGGCCATGTCCGGCGAGAGGTCGTCACGGCCCAGCCCGGGCAGCAGTTTGCGGGCTTCCAGGTAGAACTCCTCCCGGTGGCCGGGGTCCACGCCGTACTCCAGCTCGCTCACGAAAAAGGCGTTCGGGCCCAGCCGAACCCCGCCATCCAGGCTCAGCACCACGTGAGCGCCGAGGTTTATCGGGGAGGGCACGGGGTACACCAAGTGCTTGAAGAGCCCCCGGAAACGGCCGGGCAGGCTGAAGTACTCCCCCTTGCAGGGGTGGATCCGGTATCCCGCCGCCTCCGGGTCGATCCCCGCCAGCTCGGCGACCCGGTCGGAAGCCAGGCCCGCACAGTTGACGACAATCCCGGCGGTCAGGTCTAGGTTCTGGCCGTCCGCGTCGCGGATTTCCAGCAGGAAGCCGTCCCCGCGCCGTGCCAGGGATTCGACGACACAGCCATAGGCGAACACCGTTCCCCGTGAACGGGCGGTTTGCTCCAGGAAGCTCATCAGCGCGTGCGAGTCGACGATCCCGCTGTCAGGGCTGAACAGTCCGCCGGCCGCGGCCACCTCCGGCTCCAGCCGGCTCACCTCCGCCCCGCTGATGAGGCGCACCCCTTGCACACCGTTGGCCGCGGCCTGTTCCCGGAGGCGCTCCAGGATCGCCAACTCGCCCTCTTCGGCCGCGGCCACGATCTTGCCCGTACGCCGGTGCGGTATGCCCTGCGCTGCGCACAGCTCGTACAGGTGCGGGTTCCCGCGCACGCACAATCGCGTCTTGAGGAGTTCGGCCGCGTAGTACAGCCCGGCGTGGATGACCTCGCTGTTGCGGGAGGAGGTCTCCCGGCCGAAGCCGTCGTGGCGCTCGACTACCACCACGTCACCGGAACTGCGGGAGAGGCGTTCGGCCACGGCCAGGCCCACGACCCCCGCGCCGATAATGACGGTCCCTACCGTATCCACGATGGTCTCAGCGGTAGAAGCCCACGGATTGCACGAACAGCTCGGCGTCGAACTCCCTGCCGATTGCCACGATCGCGAGGCTGAGCAGCCGGCCCGGTTCCAGCCGGCCGCCCGACATGTTCTGCGGGCGGAAGCCGGCGAAGGGCAGGCGCATCTGGATAAAGCCGCCATTGTTCTTCAGGCTGACCTGACCACTCAGGCGCAGGGCCCGCCCCTGTTCGCCCGGGACCAGCGCCGACTCCAGGCGCGAGTCACCACCCATGACCTGGTCGGTGAAACCCTCCCACGGGGTCCCCAGCCGGGACAGGCTCCGTGCTGCGACAGCCTTCACCCGCTCAACTCCGAGGAAATGGGCGCCAGGACTTCGGCGCCGCCTTCCGTGACCAGCACGTCGTCCTCGATCCGGATGCCCCCGAAGGCCGGATCGTAGATCCCCGGCTCCACCGAGTGGATCATGCCGACCTGCAGGACGTCCCGGCTCCCCGGGGCGATCATCGGGGCGTATTCGTGGTAGCGGTAGCCCAGGCCGTGGCCGGTGATGTGCATGAACTGCCGGTCGCGGCCACCCTCCCGGATGACCTTGCGCGCTGCTTCGTCCACGGCGGCCGCCTCAACCCCGGGTCGCACCACGGCGATCGCCGCCGCCTGGGCCTTCCGCACCAGGGCGTGGATCTCCCGCTGCTCGGGGGTGGCCTCCCCCGCCGCGCGCGCGCGTGTGCGGTCGCACCAGAAGCCGTCGGCCACCACGGCCAGCTCCAGCAGGGCGATCTGCCCGCGCGCCAGGCGCCGCGTAGTGGTGACCTGCACCGGCCGCCAGCCGCGCGCGCTCTCCTCGCCGACCGCCACCTGGGCAAAGGCGCGCACGCGCCGAGCCCCGTCGAACCCGGTGCCCCGGACCATGATCGCCGCCTCCACGGCGG
>Ga0315273_10004395_pt1 | contig 17267 bp, 12 predicted proteins | sample YL17G02_0_MG_FD_205753 | JGI IMG/M metagenome (GOLD analysis project Ga0315273, IMG submission 205753) | Sediment microbial communities from Yellowstone Lake, YNP, Wyoming, USA - YL17G02_0 | ecosystem: Environmental > Aquatic > Freshwater > Lake > Sediment | place: USA: Wyoming | collected...
AAAAATTTGTCTCGCCGGCATCTTTTATTTTTTTGCGAGAGAACATCTGGCGAATAATAATCTCTATGTGCTTTCTGGAAATTGAAGCGCTTTGCAACTCGTAAACCTTATTGATTTCTTGAATAATATATTCTTCGACTAATTCTTTATTACCCAATTTGAACATTTCAGCAATATCAGCCGATCCATCGGTTAAAAGCTGCCCCTTTTTCACTTGGTCTCCTACTTTGACTATCGGAGTTCTGTGAAAGGCGACATTGTATTCCATTTCGTTTTTCTTGCTCGCCTCGCTACCGCTATGGCGAAGCGGGCCGTCTTTAACACCTATCTGCGCCGGTAGGTCGGACAGAACCTTAATTATTTTTTCTTTCCCATCTTTCGCTTTGATTTCAATCACCTCGCCATCGGTTTCGGAAATAATTGCGGGATTCTTCGGAATTCTTCTTTCAAAGATTTCTTCAACACGCGGCAGACCGGTGGTGATATCAGTTCCAGCCACGCCCCCGGCATGAAATGTGCGGAGCGTCAGCTGAGTACCTGGTTCACCAATAGCTTGAGCGGCGATAATTCCGACAGCCTCGCCTAGTTTTACCAAATGATTTCTTCCCAAATCAAGTCCGTAGCACATTACGCAAAGACCATGCACTGTTTTACAGCTAAATGGAGAACGAACGAATACTTCCGTAAAACCCGCTCCTTCAATATTATACGCTTCTTCTTTGGTAATTAAAAATCCTCTCTTGTAAATGACTTTGCCATTTTTATCTTTAAGGTCGCCGGCGAGCACTCGTCCGCGAATATTTTTGGAAAGAGGAATTTCAATTCCGGAAATATTTTCTCTGGTAACTATTTTCCCTTCTTTGGTGCCACAATCCTCTTCGGTAATGACAACATCTTGCGCCACATCCACCAATCTTCGTGTCAGATATCCGGCTTTGGCGGTATTGAGCGCGGTGTCGGATGCACCCTTGCGAGCACCGTGAGTAATAACGAAATATTCAATCGGAGAAAGCCCTTCTTGATAACAGGGAATAATTGGGAATTCTAGTGTTTTACCTTGGTTGTTTTGAATCAATCCTATCATTCCGGTCATTTGAATTAAAGAGCTCATTGTACCTCTGGCGCCGGAGGTGAATATATCATAAGTAGAACTATTCTTATTAAGCGTGCTCGGTAAAACTTTTTCCAGGTTTTTCTTGGTGTGTGTCCAAATTTCAATAATCTTTTGATATTTTTCTTCTTCCGACAGAAGACCTTCGCTCCATTCTGATATTATTTGCTCTTCCAGTTTTTTACCTTGGGCAATAATTTTCGGCTTTTCGGGAGATACGGAAATATTGTCCAATCCCCAAGTAATACCGGAAACTGTTGAATATTTAAAACCAAATGCTTTAATTTTATCTAAGATCGCTGGAGTATTATCTATACCACAGTGGACAATAAGTTCATCCAAAAGCGAAGACAATCTCTTTTGAGTCATTTCATCATTCACATAAGCAAAATCACTCGGTAAAATACTATTGAAGAAAAGCCGACCCACTGAAGTGTTAAAAATTCCCCTATCAAATTTTCTGTATTTGTGCGAATCGGTTGCGAGAACTTTTATTTTGGCGCGAAGAGAAATGATTCCATAATCATAAGCGGTGATAGCGGTATTCGGACTTGAAAAATATTTACCCTCACCCTCCTCTCCATCAACTGACTTGGTCATCCAATAAGAACCGAGCACCATATCCATACTGGGATTCACTATCGGGTTTCCATTTTGTGGTTTAAGCAAGTTTTTATTGGCCGCCATTAATTCTTTTGCTTCCCATTGCGCTTCCTCAAGTAGTGGGACGTATACAGCCATTTGGTCTCCGTCGAAGTCAGCGTTGAAAGCCTGACAAACAAGCGGATGCACTTGAATAGCGTTTCCTTCAATTAAAATCGGATTGAAAGCTTGAATGCCTAAGCGATGCAAAGTCGGCGCGCGGTTCAAAAGCACATATTTGCCCTGAATAACTTCTTCCAACATTGCCCAGACTTCTCCGGTGCGTTCCTCTATGAGTTTATTAGCTCCGCGAATATTGAATGCGAGTTCTGCCTGTAAAATTTTTGAAATTACGAATGGTCGGAAAAGTTCCAGAGCCATATGTTTCGGCAACCCGCATTGGTTGAGTTTAAGCTCCGGACCGACGACAATAACGCTGCGGCCTGAATAGTCCACACGTTTTCCCAATAAATTTTGGCGGAAAAGACCTTGCTTGGATTTTAAATTATCAGAAAGTGATTTAAGGGGGCGCTTCTGGGACTGGCTCATCGCCGCCGAGTCGTTCTGTTTGGCAATTGAGTTATCAATCAACGCATCAACCGCTTCTTGAATAATTCTTTTCTCATTTCGCAAGATTACATCCGGAGCATTAATTTCTTTCAATTTCTTTAAACGATTATTCCTATTTATCACGCGACGGTAAAGATCGTTTAAGTCAGAGGTCGCGTGCCTTCCTCCGTCCAGAGCCACCATTGGACGAAGCACCGGCGGGATAACCGGAATAACAGTCAAAAACATCCATTCCGGCCGAATTCCGGCGTAAGTCATCGCGCGAATAAGGGAAAGTCTTTTTTGCAATTTCTCTTTTTCGACCGCACTCGTTTTTTCCAGCATTTTCTCGGTGAGATGCTTTAGTTTGCTTAAATCAAGATTTTTAAAAATAGAGTAAATAGCTTCAGCGCCGATATTGGCTTCAAAGCAAGTGCCATATTTCAAAGAATAGTGATGGAAGGAAATTTCATTCAAAACTTTTCCTTCATAAATTTCTCCGATTTCTTTTTTAGTAATTGAAAGCAAATTCTTTAATTTCTCGCGAGTATCATCGTCCGCTGAAGTTTTTAATTTGGTTTTATATTCTTTGTCCAGACCAGAGAGAATTGTTTCTTTTTCATCTTCATGGACTTTGGTAATGATATATCCGGCAAAATAAATTACCTTTTCAAGGTCCGAAACGGATATATTGAGAAGAATGCTCATCCTGGAAGGTACTCCGCGCAAAAACCAAATGTGCGAGACTGGGGTGGAAAGCTCGATATGCCCCATACGCTCTCTTCTCACTATTGAGCGGGTAACTTCCACTCCGCACTTTTCGCAAATGATGTCTTTATAACGAATCCGGCGATATTTTCCACAATAACATTCATAGTCCTTTTCCGGTCCAAAGATTTTTTCGTCAAAGAGACCTCCGCGCTCAGATCTGCCGGTGCGATAATTTATTGTTTCCGGCTTGGTAACTTCTCCAAAAGACCATTCTTTTATCTGCTCTGGAGATGCCAGTCGGAGCACGATTTGATTAAATTCAGTTGTGTTTAGAGTTTTCATTGTTTAGGCTTTAGCTCTTAGGCTTTAGGCTCTAGCTTTTTGAATTGCTAATGCCTAGCGCCTAGAGCCTAACTTGCTATTAATTTTTATCTCCGATTTTCTTTAAATCCACATCCAGCGCCAGACCTCGCAAATAATTGAGCAAGACGTTGAAGGAAGCGGGAGAATTCGGCGGTCTGATTGTTTCATTTTTGATAATAGAATCAAATGTCTGAGAGCGACCCAGGATGTCGTCGGATTTAATAGTGAGCATTTCACGGAGCGTATAGGCCGCACCGTAGCCTTCGAGCGCCCAAACTTCCATCTCTCCAAATCTCTGTCCGCCGCCTTGAGCCTTTCCGCCAAGAGGCTGCTGAGTAATAAGCGAGTAGGGTCCGATTGAACGCATATGAATCTTGTCTTCCACCATATGATGAAGTTTGAGCATATACATATAACCGACAGCCACGTCTTGCTGGAAAGCCTCCCCCGTCCGTCCGTCAAAAAGTTTTAATTTACCATTTTCCGGAAATCCGGCTTTTTTTAATTCTTCCTTTATCTCTTCATGCTTAGCTCCTAAGAATGGCGGAACAATCGCTTGATAACCGAGACTGTTGGCCGCCATACCCAAATGCATTTCTAAAATTTGTCCCAAGTTCATACGAGAAGGAACACCGAGCGGCGAGAGAATAATATCAATCGGCGTACCATCGGCTGTGTAGGGCATATCTTCTTCGGGAAGAACTGTTGAAATAACTCCTTTATTTCCATGTCGTCCGGAGAGCTTGTCTCCGACGGAAATATTTCTGATTTGCGCAACTTCAATCACAATCTTTTTGATAATTCCCGCCTCCAGCGCATGTCCCAAATCGCGAGAGAAAATCTTCACGCTAATAATGCGGCCACGCTTACCGTGTTCCATGCGCAATGATGTATCTTTCACATCCCGCGCTTTTTCGGCAAAGATTGAACGCAGGAGCCGCTCTTCCGGAGTAAGTTCCGTCTCGCCTTTCGGGGTAATTTTACCAACCAAAATATCATTCTCCCGTACTTCGGCTCCGATACGAACAATACCGTCTTCATCCAAGTCTTTTAATTTAAGTTCTCCAACATTTGGAATATCGCGAGTGGTGATTTCAGGTCCAAGCTTGGTATCGCGAACCACGCAGACAAATTCTTCAACATAAACTGAGGTGAACTTGCTATTTTTTACAAGACGTTCGGAAATAATAATCGCATCTTCATAGGTTGCTCCGGACCAGGACAAAAAGGCCACAAAAATATTATGTCCGAGCGAAATCTGTCCATTGACCGTGCTGGTAGTATCTGCCAAGACATCATCCTTTTTCACCTTGTCGCCGATATTTACCAACGGACGCTGATGAAATATGGAAAAGTTGTTATTCCTTAGAAAATTAATTAAGTTGTAAGTTTTTTCCCCGCCTGCTTCGCTATGCGAAGCATTGCGGGCAGGCATTTTTCCTTTAACAACTATTTTTTTCGCATCCAAGTAAGAAACGACGCCATCTTCCAAGCAGATAACCAATCGGCCTGAATCCCGCGATGCTAATTCTTCAATGCCGGTGGCGACAAATGGCATTTCAGGAAGGACGCAAGGCACAGCCTGTTTCTGCATATTGCTTCCCATCAGAGCGCGGTTGGCATTATTATGTTCTAAAAATGGAATCATGGAAGTGGCGATAGAAAAAGCTTGGTTGGGAGCAACATCAATAAAGTCAACTTGGTTTTTGGAAACTTGGCCCGGTTCGGTTTTTATTCTCGCTTCCACTTTTTCTTCGGTTATTTTTCCATTTTCATCATAAGGAATTCCAGCGTGCGCAATGTTGTATTTTTCTTCTTCCAGCGCATTTAAATAAACTATCTCGCTGGTAATTTTTCCATTTTTAACTTTAGCATAAGGCGTTTCAATAATTCCAAAATCATTTATTTTAGCGTAAGTTGAAAGATGCAAGATAAGTCCGATGTTCGGGCCTTCGGGAGTGTGAATCGGACAGACTCTTCCATAGTGTGAAGGATGTACGTCGCGCACTTCCAGTCCGGCGCGTTCACGGGTAAGGCCTCCGGGTCCGAGAGCCGATAGCGTGCGCGAATGCTCTATTTCATAAAGCACATTTTCCTGCGCCATGAATTGCGAAAGCTGGTTGGTGGTGAAAAATTCCTTAATGCGGGCTTGCAGCGGCCGCTGGTTGATAATTTGAATAGGCATTGCCGTGTCAACATCAATAATGGACATTCGGTCTTGAATATTTCTTTTGATTTGCATCATACCGGTGCGCACTTTTTGCTGAAGTATTTCCCCGACAAAACGCACGCGTCTTTGACCCAAGTGATCGATGTCATCGGCTTTTGCTCCGGGAGTGTTGTTTAAAACAATAATATGAGAAATTACTGTCACTAAGTCCTCTTTGGAAATGGTTCGGCGAGCGAGTTCCGTTTCGTCCATTGATTTGGAAAAACGTTGATTAAATCTAAATCGTCCAACCGGAGAAAGATCATAACGTTCCGGAGTAAATAAAGAATTAATAAATTCTTTGGCATTGTCCGCTGTTGCCATATCACCGTCTCGAAGACGTTTGTAAATCTCAATATATGCGTCATTTAAACTCTTTACTCCGTCTTTCGCCAGAGAAGTTTTGATAATTTCCTCCGTAACGGGGTCTTTCCCAAATGTTTTTAGAATTATTTCATTCGTCTCATATCCCAGAGCGCGCAGAAGCGCCGTCGCCGGGAATTTTCTCTTTTTGTCTATGCGGATATAAATTCCCCCATCCGCTTCCGACTCTATTTCAATCCAGACTCCGCGGGCCGGAATAATTTTTGCGCCAAAATATTTCTGGCCTTTATTTTCGGACTCGGTAAAGAAAACTCCGAAAGAGCGCGCGAGCTGAGGCACAATGACACGTTCTACTCCATTGATAATAAAAGTCCCGTGCGGAGTCATTAAAGGAAGTTCCGACATGAAAATTTCCTGTTCCTTGACCGTGCCTAAAATTTTATTCGTCAGTTTTACCCGGGCTTTGAGTAATCCCTGATAGGAGAGTTTATTTATTTTAGAATTATTTTCGTCGGTCTTGGACTCACTCAAGGAAAAAGACGTGAATTCCAATTGAAACTTTTTTCCGGAGTAATCTACGATTGGAGAAAATTCTTTAAAAACTTCCCCGATGCCCTGCTCAATCAGCCATTTGAAACTCTTTAGTTGAGCTTCAATCAAATTCGGAAATTTCACCAGAGGTTTCTTGTATCGTGAAAAATATTTTTTCGGACGTTTTATGTCTACGTGCATATTGATTGAGTCCAAAGAGAGCAACAAAAACGAAAGAAAAACAGGCGAAAATATTGCTTTTCTTCAGTTTCTTATTAACTTACTTCGGACAACATTAAATTAACGCTTTTTACAGCTTATAATATAAACGGAGATTGCATCCGATACTCAATCAATGAATCTGCTCTAGTATACATATCCCATCTTTTTTGTCAAATATAATTGGGGATTACTTACCCTTTTTCCATTCCTCAATTTTTTTGTGATTTCCTGAAAGCAATACTTTCGGAACTTTGTAGTTTTTATTTTTAAATTTCAAAACTTCCGGACGAGTATAAACTTCACTGCTTGAGACTCGTTCTTCTTCTAAAGATTCATATTTGCCCAAAACTCCCGGAATTTGGCGAGAAATAGAGTCAATTAAAACCATCGCCGGCAACTCTCCGCCGGTTAATACATAATCCCCGATTGAAATTTCCTCCGCTTTCAGGATTTTCTGCACTCGCGCATCGATGCCTTCATAACGGCCAGAAATTAAAATAATATCAGTGTATTTTTTTGCAGATTTTTTCGCGCAAGCTGTGTCAAATTTTTTACCAGACGGAGAAAATAAAATTATTTTTGTTTTATTTTTGTTTTTTATTTTAATTTTTGAAAATACTTTTAGAAAAAGTTCTGGACGTAAAACCATACCGGGTCCGCCACCATATGGTCTACCGTCCACCCGTTCTTTAAGTTTACAAAAATCTTTTGGATTATAAAACTTTATATCTACAAGCTTATTTTTTATCGCCCGCCCAATAATGGATTCTTTTAAATAAGAATCAAACATCTCCGGGAAAATTGTAATTATATGAAAACGCATAGAATAGGTATTAGGCAGCTAGGCTTTAGGCATTAGCTAAATTAAGATTATAAGTTTTAGAAAATAAAAGCAAACAAAAAACCCGAATTTTCGGGCTTTCTGCTAGAGCCTAGTGCCTAACGACTAGAGCCTATTTATATTCCTTTCAAATCTTCCATCGCCTGGTCAACCGTCTTGAGCGAAGGAGCACTCATGGGCCTTTCAGGCCTCAGGCTTCCGGCTGGCTCATTGATCTTCAAGTTTACACGAGCATTATTCTTCATACCAATGATGCGGAGCAAAGTGCGGATAGCTTTTGCAGTATTGCCCATTCTTCCGATAATCTTGCCCATGTCGGCAGGATTTACAGTTAGCGAGATGAGCACGCCCATTTCATCCACTGTACGATCAATTTTCACATCGTTCGGATTGTCCACCAGAGCTTTTACCACATATTCCAGAAATATCTTATCAGCTTCTTCCATAGTGTTTCAGAATTTACATTTTTAATTTAATTTGGCAGTGTTACGACCTAATACTGCTTGCTGTAATTATACTTCACCCCGCCATGACGGGGCAAGTTATTTTTTCATTTTCAACTTTTTGCGCTTTTGTGTCGGATGCTTCTTGGGTAATACATTTATTTTCTTGCCTTCAATGACTTTGTCGTGCACTAAAAAATTATGCATCGTGTCTGAGCATTTCGCGCCCTTGCTAATCCAATACTTTATTTTATCAGCATTTAAATTCTTCTCCCCGGCCTTTGGATTATAGGTGCCCAATATTTCTAAAAACTTTCCGCTCTTGGTACTGTTTTTTGAATCAGTTAAAACAGCTCGAAACGCCGGATCATTTTTTCTACCTATTCTCTGAAGTCTTATTTTCAGCATAATAAAGACAGCTTAACATAAATTATTAAAAAGGCAAACCCACATAACGAGAAACGGCGTCGTCCTGCATGGTTAGCAAGTCGACGCCGTTGATATTTTTTCGAGCTCGATGATCTGAGCTCGTTGGTCAGTTCAGTGGCGACGGCCATGACCGCCGCCTCCGGTGCCGTACACACGGTTGGTGCCGTATGACTGACCCCCACCGTAGTAGTACCCGCCGGTGTAACCACCGCCGTAGTAGCCGTAGCCGACAACTGGGGTGTAGCACCCCAACCAACCACAGCCGGCGGGGCGGCTGGATTTGGCCTCCTCAACAGCGATTTTTTTCTCGGCGTCGATTTTGGCCAATTCGAGCTTCGCCCAACCACTGCTCCCCTCCATCGCCGTTGTCTTGCCGTTGGTATCCACCGTCCGATTGGTCACCGTAGTGACTGCCACGTTCCTGCTGGCGACGCCGATTGAGCCAGGAACAACAGGAATAGGTGCGATGACTGGAATCGGCGCGAGCTGTTTGGCTTCGCGGATCTCTTTCTCACATTTGGCCTTTAGGAGTTTTTTGTAATCTCCTTTCAGGTTCTTGGTGTAGGAAAGAGTGTAACATGCGCTCGTAAAAGGCGGGGCAGAGGCGGGAACCTGGGCATTGGCCAACGTGGCCAACACTGCAAACAACAAACATAGCGTTTTCATGGTACAAGGTCTCCTTGTCTTCAGGGTGCTTTACTAGCTCACCCTATTCGATAGGGAGTATAGCACATTTTAACCCTGTTGTCAATGGCTATTTTGTGCTATATTTATAAGGTGAAAAACCAAATAAATAAACAAGCAAACAAAATAGGCATTATCTCTATCTCCTCCAAGGGCATAGGATACGTCAAGGTTCTGGGCTATAAAGACGATATAGAAATTGATTTTAGACATTTAAATACCGCTATGCATGGAGATATGGTTGAAATAATTCTGCATCAAAAAGGAAAAGGTAGAAGGACTGGTGAAGTAATAAAAATAATATCGCGCGCCAAGACCCGTTTTGCCGGAGTTTTGGAACCCGCCGACGCTAAAGCTTTGGCGGGCAAGGAAGAACATGGGATTTTTTTTCTGAAACCGGATGATACAAAAATGTATACGGACATCCTAATTCCCAAGGAAGTTTTAAATAATGCTAAAGTAGGACAAAAAGTTTTTGTGGAAATAATTTCCTGGAAAGATAGGGATAAGGCTCCTCTGGGAAAAGTAATAAAAATTTTAGGAAGACCCGGCGACAACAACACTGAAATGCGCGCGATTGCAATGGAAAAAGGTTTTGATTTAGAGCTTCCGCGCAAAGTAGAGGAAGAAGCAAAAAAAATAAAACAAAACGGAATTAAAGATATGGATTGTGCGGGGCGTCGTGATTTTAGGAAAACTCTAACATTCACGATTGACCCTTCGGACGCAAAAGATTTTGACGATGCGATTTCTTTTCGGGAGCTCCCCTCCTTTAAAAAAGGGAAGGCCGGAGAAAGTGAATTATTTGAAATAGGAATACATATTGCCGACGTTTCACACTATGTTAAAATTGGCAGCGAACTGGATATTGAAGCGCGCGAGCGAGGAACTTCGGTTTATTTAGTGGATAGGACAATCCCGATGCTCCCAGAAATACTTTCCAATGATTTGTGCAGTTTAGTCCCCTGTAAAGATCGGCTCACGATGAGCGCAGTTTTTATCATTGACAAAAATGCAAAAGTAAAAAGTGAATGGTTCGGGCGCACCGTTATACATTCAAAAAAAAGATTTACCTATGAAGAAGCCGAGGAGTCAATAAAAAAACCATCCGCGCCATTCCACAAAGAGCTTTCCATTTTAAATAATTTGGCAAAAAAATTGACCGGGGAAAGATTTGCGCAAGGCGCGATATCGCTTGACCAAGAAGAAGTAAAATTCATCTTGGATGCTGATGGAGTGCCGCTTAAAGTAATAAAAAAAGAACGCGGTGATTCAAATAGATTGATTGAGGAATTTATGCTTTTGGCAAATAGGAAAGTAGCGAAAGTCTTATCCCCCGGAAACATTAAAGGCATAAAAAACGAAAATGAAGGTGTGTCCATTTATCGTGTGCACGACTTGCCTAACAAAGAGAAAATGGCCGATTTGGCATTTTTTTTGCGAAGTTTAGGGCATAAAGTTTCCCTGCAGGGTGGTATTATTCCAACACGTGAAATAAACAAGCTTCTCGAGAGCCTGACGGGTAAAAACGAAGCGGATATGATACATCGCGCAATTATCCGCTCTATGGCTAAAGCCATTTATTCTACGAAGAATATCGGACATTATGGCTTGGCTTTTCAATATTATACCCACTTTACTTCCCCGATCAGACGTTATCCGGACATTGTGGTGCATAGATTACTCGGCAACTACCTTGTAAAGAAAAAAGTCGGGAAAGAAAAATTACTGGAGTATGAGGAAATCGCAAAAATAGCATCCGAACAAGAAAAACGCGCCTCCGATGCGGAACGTGCCTCTATAAAATATAAACAAGTGGAATATATGTCTAAACGCTTGGGAAAAAATTTTGACGGAATTATCAGCGGGGTGACCGAATGGGGCATGTATGTTGAGGAAATAGAAACAAAATGCGAGGGCCTAGTGCGAGTGCGAGATATGGGTGATGACTTTTATATTTTTAGTGAAAAGAAATTGGAATTAGTCGGACAAAAAAAGAAAAAGAAATATCGTCTGGGTGATAAAGTAAAAATCAAAGTAAAACAAGTTGACCTGGAACGAAAAACAATAGATTATATTTTAGTATGAAATCCTTTATAAATTTAAAAATAAAACAAAAAATTAAATTAACATCCTGGATAATATTTTCTGTGTTAATTGGAATATTTTTAGCATCTTCTGTATTGTCGATTTTTAAAAACGAAAATATTTTCCAACCCAAAAACAATCAAGCTTCAGTTGTACAAATCATCGCCCCAGAAACAGCAAAACTTCAATATTTCTATATTAACAAAGACATAAATGGACAGCCCAAAGTTTCTGCGGGAGCTTTTTTGGTCGGTGATTTAAATACCGGAGAAGTCATTTTGGCAAAAAATCAAGACCAGAAATTGCCAATTGCTTCCATATCTAAACTGATGACGGCGCTGGTCGCTAAAGAAATAACGACTCCGGGTAACATAGCGCAAGTAAGTAAAACGGCCCTGGCAACTTCTGGTAAAAACGGCGAATTAAAACTGGGGGAAAAAATAAATACTGCTGACCTGATATATCCCCTTCTTTTAGAATCAAGTAATGATGCGGCCGAAGTGCTCGCCTTACATTTTGGAAGAGATGATTTTATTTCAAAAATGAATCAGGAGGCAGAAAAATTAAAAATGTCCGGAACATCATATGAGGACCCGAGTGGACTTTCTCCAAATAATCAATCAACTGCTTCCGATATATTTAAACTAGCGGGATATTTAATGCAACAACAGCCGGAATTGCTTAAAATTACAACCCAAAGGAGTTATTCCAATAAAAAACACAGCTGGTCAAATATCAGCCAGTTTTTGGGCGAAGATGGTTATGGGGGAGGAAAAAGCGGGTACACAGACGTTGCCAAACAAACAGTCGTTTCCATTTTTTCTCTACCTCTCGGGAAAACAAGTTATCGCCCTATCGCTATCACCCTATTGCAAAGCTCTGATTGCCATAAGGACGTGGAGAGTATTTTAAAATATTTAAAGAAAAATATATATTATGGCGGACAAGCGGATGCGAACACTAACTGGGTACAAGAAAAAATCGGAATGCCGGACATCAAAGACCCGAATTTTGTGACCCTGGCTTTCGCTGGCGACATAATGCTTGACCGCGGGGTAAAAAATTCGGTTATAAAAAATTTCAACAATGATTATTCCGCACTTTTTGAAAAACTAGATGTATTAAAAAAATCCGATATTTCCTTCGCTAACTTAGAAGGCACCGCTTCGGATCAAGGCGTTGACCAGAAAAATTTATATTCTTTTAGAATGGACCCGGCTGTTATCCCAGCTTTCAAGGGCGCAGGCATAAGTATTTTATCAATTGCTAACAATCACGTTGCGGACTGGGGCCGTGTTGCCTACATTGATACCTTGGCACGTTTAAAAGAAAATGAAATACTTTATATCGGCGGAGGAAACAGCAAAATGGAAGCCGAGACACCCACGATTATTGAAAAATATGGAATGAAAATCGGCTTTCTGGGATTCTCCGACAAGGGACCGGATTATATGGTTGCAGACACCGATAAAGCGGGCGTACTTCTGGCCAACAATCCGGATTTTGATGAAATAATAAAAAATGCGTCAAAGCAAGTTGACTACTTGGTGGTTTATTTCCACTTCGGTGAAGAATATCAAACGAAACATAATGCCAGGCAAAAATACTTAGCGCATCGAGCGGTTGATGATGGAGCGAAACTCATTATCGGTTCGCATCCGCATATCATAGAAGACACAGAAGTTTATAAAAATAGTTTCATTGTCTATTCGCTCGGCAATTTTATTTTTGATCAATCTTGGAGTAAGCCGACAATGCAGGGTATGCTTTTAGAATTGAAATTATATAGAGATGGTTCGATGACTGCGAAAAAAAATATGGTGCAATTAAATTCCGTCTTTCAGTTGGATAAAATAATTAAAGGCAAGGAGGAGAAAATAAAATTCAAATAAATACACGGAAAAATTCTTAACTTTTATAAGAAAATAAGATAAACTATTAACCATGGAAGATCTATCCAACTATGAAAAACTAAAAGAGGATGCAATTAATTTTTACCATAATATCGGCAAGGTTTATTCCCCTGTGCTTGAACAAGATATCTATTTTACAGCTGAAGGTTTTAATCATATTATTTTTACAAATAGCCGTTCAGAAAGAGAAAGATCATCACAAATTTTGCGTTTTAAGTTGCTCCCGCTTGCAGTAAAACTCGTAAAAATTTCAACGACATATCAAGAATTTGAAGAAACATTAAAAGAATTTATTGTTAGAAGTTATAAAAAAAGAATTAATAAAACAAGACCTGTTAAATATTGGGGAATAATAGCAATAATTGACGGAAGAAAAATAAAAGTAATTTTAAGAAAAATTGGAGAAAATGGAAATATTCATTTTTGGAGCATTGTTCCCGCTTGGGTAACAAATAAATACAGAGATATAAAATTTTTCAGCACAATGAAAGGAAATCCAGAAGAAGACTAAAAACAAAAAATCCGCCAAAAGGCGGGTTTTTTGTTATGCTTGCCTTCGGCTTATGTATTTAGCCGAATAGGGCTGACGCCCCACAAGCACACCTAAAGTATAGCAAGCCCAAAGATACTGTCAAGAAAGTCTTGTCTAGCCGTGAGCTATTTAAGTTTCCCATTTAAATGACTAATTTATTTTGATCTGCTCTGGACTATTTATTATTATTTCTGCATTGCCTTGATAATCTTTTATTAACCCATTTATAGTAATATTCTTCCCTTCATATTGTTTCACATCCGGAAAATTAGAAAGAGCGGAAGAAAAAATCACTGCGCCGAATCCGCAATTTTTATAATCGGAACAAAAATCAAAGAAAGTCGTATTGCTTTTTGAGGTATACACTTGAACTACTGGACCAGTAACATTTGCAAATTCTCCTTCATGATTCTTGGCCTCTGTATAATCATAGGTATTGCCGGATGGTTTCGGACTGGACACCGTTTTGGACGGATAAACCATTTGCGTAGAATTTTTATTTCTTGAACCCAAAAAGTAAGCAAATGCAAAAATAATAATTACAACAAACGCATAGATTATGATTTTTTTATTTTTTGTATTCATATTTTATTGGTTAGTTACTAATAATTTTTCAATAATGGCTAAATACTTGTCGTGCAAATATTTATTGGCGCCAATTTCTAAAACTTCATCGTTGTGACTCGTGGCTGATTCTGTCCAATTGTAGCTTCCGCTCGCATACGCCTTTTCTGTCACAATGGCTTTCATATGCATAATTCCATCCATATGTTTTTGTGTTTCAACGGGAATTTTCGCAGATAAAAGTTTTTCAACAATCAGTTTGTTATTGAAATTAGTTTGTTCTAAATCAGTTATTCCCCAAACCAACACTCCCCGTCCTTTAGCTCTAACAAGTGCATCGGCAATATTATCTTTGGTAAAAGTGAAAATAGCGAAGTAAATATATTTATTCGCGCCATCAATCAATTTTATGATTTCTTGGTCGTTTTCTTTTTTATCTAAACTATAAATAACTTGTGTCTCTCTTTCAAATTTTTTCTCCGCCAAATTCCAACCGATAAATCCCGCAAGAAACAAAACCGAAAGACATAAAATGATTTCTAGCCAATATTTTTTGATTTTTCTGGCAAAAATTTTAATGTTCATAAACTAATATAACTTTTTCCTTATTAGCACTACCAGCATAATCAATATTGTTCCCCAAGACAGCACAGAGTTTAGATTCATATGTATCCAAAAGCTGTTTTAAAACCAACAATTCCCCTATAAAACCCCTATCAAATGGCCTACCGCATAATTTCCTGAATTTCCAACTAGTATTCAACATTTCTCCAACTAATTTTTTCCAGCTTTGGAGTGTTTTTTTATTCATATCATTAGTATATTCTTTTTATATTTATCTTCAACCTGCCATGTTGACGGTTCTTTATTTCGCAATCTGAGTAGCTTCTTCAAATTCTACCGATAAGAGCTTAGACGCCTCGTCGGAGCCAATGGTGATGCCGTAAAGAACTCCGGCGCGGGACATTGTTTCGCGATTATGGGTAACAATAATGAGTTGTGAATGTTTGGATAGCTTTTCCAGCATATCTCCAAATTTGCAAGAATTCGCTTCGTCAAGCGCCGCATCCGTCTCATCTAATACCAGGAAAGGTGGCGGATTGACTTGGGACATGGCGAAAAGAAGAGCAATGGATGTGAGCGATCTTTCTCCTCCCGAGAGGGCATGCAGCTCTTTGACTTTTTTATGTGGCAGAGAAACATTTATTTCTATTCCCTCTTCAAAAATGGTATCTTCTTCATCAAGCTCCTCAAGGTCGAACCTTGGACTCTCTAAAGGTTCGACCTTTTCCCGCCTGTCTCTCTTAATTTCAATTATAGAAAGCGATCCATGCCCGCCACCGAACATCAGCGAAAAGAATTCTTGAAATTCCACATTTATTTTTTTGATACCTTCTTTGAATTCTTTATCTATCTTTTCTTTCAAATCCACAATAAGCTTTTGCAGGGATTCAATGCTTTTAGTCAAATCTTCCATTTCCCTCGCCAAAAATTGATCTCGCTCGGAAACTTCTTTAAACTCCTTCATCAATTCCGACCCGCTGCCGAGTCCTGTATCTTCCAGTTTTATTTTTATGCGCTCAATTTTTCTTTTTAACTCCTCCTGCCCTATTAATATTTCGCCGACATTTGGCCTGTCCGCCTCTGGTGGATAATCTTTATAGGATAAAATCTCCGGACCAATCAGTACTGTGCCTTCTTTTATCTCATTTTCAAAAGCTTCCGCCCGATTTTTAAAATTTCCTTCTTTGATAGCCACAAGCCCCAAAGCGGAAGATAATTCCTGATGTCTTACTTTCCAGGCGAATTTTTCCCGTTCCAGGTCACGTAGGGTTTCCATTTCTTTATCTAAGTCTTCCTTTAATTTTTTCGCTGTTTGAACTTTTTCTTTCTCTTCTGTTTCTAAATTCTCCATTTCAGCAAGAATATCAGCTTGTGAATTTTTTAATTCTGTTAATTCTTTTTCTTCTTTTTGCCTTTTTTCTGTCTGCTCTACCCCTTCTTTAATTTCACTTCCGCACAGCGGGCAACGGCCAGAAATTTTGACTCTATTTTCTTTCATTTCAATCATTCCCTCTATTCGGCCCAGCTTGCGTTCCAGCTCATTTTTTGTTTCGCGAATAGAATTTAATTTTTGCTCAATGACTCTCAATTCTTCTGTTTTTTTACTATCTTGAGCGGAATCATTATCTTTAGTATTAGAAATTTTACCAGCAATATTCTCCAGCTCGCTTGAAAGTTCATTCCTTTCGGTTGTTAAACTGATTTTCTCTTGCTCCAAATAAATACCTTCCCTTTTTAAGTACTTTCGGTAAAGAGCCAAAAGTTCCGTTTGCATCTCTTTAGTTTTTTCAAATTTTTCTACCTGCTTCTTTAAAAAATTAAGATGCGGGGCATTTTCTCGCCGTTGGAGGACAACTTCTTTCATGTTTTCATTAGTCCGCTCCAGCTTTCTTTCGCTTTCTTTTATTTTAGATTGATAAATTTTAAGCCCAAGAGCGTCTTCTACCATCTCTTTTTTTTCTTTGGCGTTGGCATTCAAAATTCTATCGGCCTCGCCCTGTGAAATAATGTGATGCCCGGAAGATCCAATATTGACCGAGGCCAATAAATTGTGAATATCTTTCAATCTGACCTCGGTGCCATTTAAAATATATTTATTTAATCCATCAGGAAAAACTTCGCGAGAAATCGAGACAACATCATAATTCAAATTTATATTTTCCCCTCCATCGTTCGAAAGTTTAAAAACCTTATCGGTATTATTAAAATAGATAGTGACGAACGCTCGCGAACTTTTCGGTAAATTTTTTGATCCTTTAAAAATGAGGTCGGAACCTCCTTTCCCGCGCATGGATTTCATGGATTGTTCACCCAAGACAAAACGAACAGCCTCCACAACATTTGATTTTCCGGACCCATTCGGACCCACAATGGCAATAATGGGGTTCTTGAAATCCAAAATTGTTTTTTGAGCAAATGATTTAAAACCATTTATCAGAAGTGTCTTGAGCCGCATAATATTAGTCCAGCCAATTTTTTACTTTTAATGCGGCTTCGGCCGCTTTTTGCTCGGCCTCCTGTTTTGATTTACCTTTGCCTTCAGCAATT
>Ga0315273_10004396_pt1 | contig 17264 bp, 17 predicted proteins | sample YL17G02_0_MG_FD_205753 | JGI IMG/M metagenome (GOLD analysis project Ga0315273, IMG submission 205753) | Sediment microbial communities from Yellowstone Lake, YNP, Wyoming, USA - YL17G02_0 | ecosystem: Environmental > Aquatic > Freshwater > Lake > Sediment | place: USA: Wyoming | collected...
CTCAACACATCATCCGGGAGGCGTACCACTACATGTTTCTTGGTGTCTCCCCCGTGGTCGCGTATCAGACGATGAGCAATATGTACATGATGCTGGGGCGGCGGGACCAGGCGATATGGGCCCTTCGTCAGGCGCTTGATACGGTAGATGATCCGTACCTGCGGGCCCGCCTCCTGCAACTTGAGGGCGGTGGACGCACCCGTTGAAGGAAAATCCTTGTCTCTCATCTTTCCGGAAACCGCATATTTCGGTCGTCATCCTGAATTGGAACGGCAGGCACCTTCTGCGGGAGTGCCTCGACTCTGTCCTTCATCAACAGGACGGCTCGCTCGAAGTTATCTTGGTGGACAACGGGTCGGCGGACGGCTCCGTCGAATTTCTGCGAGATCAGTACGGGGAACGCATCCGGATCATCGGACTCGGCTCAAACGAGGGGTGGGCAGGCGGGAACAACCACGGGATCAAGGTCGCGGGAGGGGAATACCTACTGTTGCTAAACAACGATGCCAGCCTGGAGGCAAATTTTTTCGACCGGCTCCGGGACGGTATTCGCCGGCACCCCGAAGTAGGGATGTTCACACCGAAAATCCTCAACTATTACGATCGAACCTTGCTGGACAACGCCGGACACGTTATCTACCGGGACGGAACGGCAAGGGGGCGGGGCAGGATGTGGAAGGACGGGGAGGAGTTCGGGCGGGAGGAGGAGGTCCTTTGCCCCAGCGGAGCCGCCGGTGTCTACCACCGGGGGGTATTCGAACGGGCGGGGTTGATCGACGAGCGGTACTTCGCCTACGGGGAGGACACCGAGTTGGGACTCCGGGCGCGCCGGGCTGGGTTTGCCTGCTATTACGTTCCCACCGCGGTCGTGTACCACAAATACTCCGCCTCCGGCGGCTCCTACACCCCACAGAAGGTATATTGGGTCGAGAGGAACCGGATCTGGACGGTCGTGAAGACCTTCCCCTGGTACCTGGCGCTGCTTTCCCCGGCGTACTCCCTCGCTCGGTACGGGATGGGGATGTACTCCCTCCTCTCAGGAAAGGGGTCGGTCGGGAAACTCACCGAGCGGCATTCGGCGAAGGACCTTTTCCTTGCGATCGCCCGGGCGTATGCGGACGGCCTGAAGGGTATTCCGGAAATGCTCCGCAAGCGGAGGGTCCTCCGGGCCGGGCAGACCGTGGGGGACCGGGAATTCGCCCGGATGCTCCGCCGTTTTCGGGCGGGCGTCCGGGAGGTGGCGTTTAACGAGTAGTTGGAACTTCGGGTGTGCCCTGGTTACCGGCCACTTCCAGCAGGACGGCCTCCAAGGTTTCCCCGATCCGATCCCAGCGGTACTTGGCCAATACCTTTTCCCGGGCTTTTTCCCCCATTGCCTCCCGCCGTTCCCTGTCGCTGACAAGTTCCCTCATCTTGTCAATCAGATCTCGCAGGTCTCCGGCTCGGGCGATCAGCCCGTCCCGCCCTTCCTCCACGAGGGCGGCGGGACCCGGGAGGGAGGAGACGACGACCGGTTTCCCGGAAGCCATCGCTTCCAGGACCACGAGGCCGAACGACTCGGAGTGGGTGGAGGGAAGGACCAGGAAGTCCCCAAGGGTGTAATGGGCCGGAAGGTCCTCCCCTGGGCCCCTTGGGCCGGCGAACACAACCCGGTGTCCGATCCCGAGGTCCCGGACCTGGGCCTTGTACCGGTTCTCCCCGTATCCACCTCCGATGACCATAAGGACGAGGTCCGTGTCGTCGATCGCGGCAATGGCGTCGATCAAAAGGTCGAGACGCTTGAAAGGCTGGAGATTGCCGACGAACAGTGCCACCGTCTTTCCCGCCAGGCCGTACCGCTCTACCAGTTCGGGATCCTTGGAGCGGGGTTGGAACCGTTCTGTGTCCACCCCGTTGGGGATCTCCATAATACGCTCCAGTGGAACGACTCCGGCGGCCCGCGAGCTTTCGATGTGCGCACGGCTTACAGCCCCGACCCGGAAGGCTCTCCGCAGGATCTGTCTTCCAAGGAGAGGTTCGTAAAGCCCGATCGCCGCCCTCTTGAACGGGGTATTTCCGTGCACGTCCATGTGGTACGTCAGCAGGTATCGCTGCCCCCGAAGGACGGAGGCGAGCCAAACGTACTCTCCTCCTCCGTAAAAGGGGTAGTGGAGGTGGATCGCGTCGTACCCCGATACTCTCCGGTAAAGGGACGGAACCACGCCGCCATCCCCATGGAGCAGGGTGGCGCGAAGCCGCACGACCCGGAACCCCGGTGAATCAACCCAACCTTGCGGGAGCCCGTGGTCCAGGGTGAAAACGGTGACGTCATGACCTCTTTGCGCCAGCAGGCGGGCATTGTGGTGGCAGACGTACCCCATTCCTCCGTGCAGGGGGGGGTAGGTGGAAACGATCTCTGCGACCCGCACGGTTTATCGTCCTGTCGGGGGTACAGTGCCCCCACGGAGGATTTTCCGGAGGTTGCCGGGGTGGATCATCCGGAGATCCTCTACATTCACTCCGCGGTTTAGGCGAAGATATTCCCACATTGTCCAGAGCAGAGAAGGGGCGATGGACAGCCAAGCCGCCCCAGGCAATCGTTCAGGGAGCAAAGACCGGACCCGGGCGTTGCAGCAGGCGTATACCCGGTTAAGAGGGGCCCGCGCGTAGTGCCGGAGGAGGATCCCGACCGTTTCTTGCTGGAACGCCATCGCGTGCCATGGGGCAGCCGTCTTCGACTCTCCATGCAACCGGTAGGAGGCGAGGAACTCGGGGAGGAAGGCGGGTTCGCCCCTGAGAGTCATCCGAATCCACAGGTCGTGGTCCATCACGTAGTGCAGGGTAGGGTCCAACCCTCCAGCGGCGTCGTATTCGGAACGGCGGAAAAACGCTCCCGGTTGGCAGATCCGGTTCAGGACGGCCAACCCCGCGTAGTTCGTAGGCCCGGTGTCGACCTCTCCAACCGCGCGACCCTCCCCGTCGACGTAGCGGACCTTGCCGTACACGATTCCCGCTTGGGGGACCTCCAGGAACCGCTCCACGACCCTGGAGAGTGCGCAGGGCAGAAGGGTGTCGTCCGAGTTCAACCACGACCGGATCTCCCCCTCCGCCATCCCGAACCCCTTCACGATAGCGTCCGCTTGCCCGTGATCTTTCTCGCTGATCCAGCGGTAACGAATACCGCGACACCGGACAGGCCAATCTCCCCCAGCCAGCAGGGATTCGTAGCGACGGATAACCTCCACCGAGTTGTCCGTCGAACCGCCGTCTACGATGATGTAATCGAGGATGAAATCCCCCTCCTGGCACAAGACGCTTTCAATGGTTTCTCGGATGAACGTCCCCTGATTGTAGGAGGGGGTGATGATGGAAACGGTCGTCGGTTGGGGGGTGGTCATCGGTTCATATGCGATTCGGAATCATGTTGTTTCCTTCACTATATTTCGCACGGCGTCCCAAGGGGCATTCACCGAGATGTTTGCCACGCAGGTAGCGGGTTTACCGGACTTCGGGTGGTAGATGTATACCATGTTGCAGTGGAAACAGCCCATTGGGCGCGCCAGGCTTCCCGTGGGTACCTGAGATTGAGGGTGGAGACGGGGGCAACTCATTGCCGCGCCGGGCAAACTCCATGGTGTTATGGTAGCAGACGTTCCCCATCCCCCGGGCTACTGTCCCTCTACGGAGAAATTCGAAGTTCTTAATCGCTGAACCTGCGCATCGACCATCATGATCACTAATTCCTGAAAGGTGACCTGAGACTCCCATCCCAGTATTTCTTTCGCGCGGGACGGATTCCCCACCAACTTCCCCACTTCAACGGGACGGATAAGTGTCGGATCAGTTTCTACGAAATCGGTATAGTCGAGACCCAGATGGGAAAAGGCGATCTGCAGGAAATCTTTGATGGAATGCGTATCACCCGTAGCCAGGATGTAATCCAATGGTTTTTCCTGCTGAAGCATCAGCCAGATCCCCCGGATGAAATCTCCAGCGAAACCCCAGTCTCGCCGGGCGTCAACGTTCCCAAGTCGCAGTTTCTCCGTGCCCCCCATCGAGATCTCGGCGGCCGCACGTGCGATCTTCTGGGTGACATAATGAACAGGGCGCCTTGGGGACTCATGGTTGTAGAGAATCCCGGACACCGCGAACAATCCATATCGACGACGATACATGCCGGTGAGCAGATGCGAGGCCAATTTGCTCACACCGTAGGGAGTTGCGGGATTGTAAGGAGTATTTTCGTCTTGGGGGGTATAAGGCGGATCTCCGAAAATTTCGGATGACGACGCCTGGTAATAACGTGCACCGGGTGCATGATTCTTCAGGGCCTCGAGGAGGTTCGCAACGAAGAGCGTATTGACTTCGAAAGCCAGACACGGGTTGTCCCAACAATCCGGGATGAAAGACAGGCCGGCAAAATTGTATACCTCGTCCGGAGAGAATTTGCTGATCCAACGTATAAAATCTTCCCTTCGGAGCATTTCGGTCTCTTCCAGTTGGATTGAACCGACGATTTGCGCAAGATTCGAGGTATCTTCTCCTTTTTTCAGTAATCCGAGGATCTGGTACCCTTTCTCCAGGAGGAGTTCGGCGAGAAATGACCCGTCCTGCCCGGCGATTCCGGTGACGAGGGCACTCTTGCGGCGTCTGTTTACCTTGATCATCATTTTCCCTTCATGATTCTACAATAGGGCTACCGGGGTTTTTCTCGCCGGGATGTACCCGATGCAGGGCCGGTAATTTTTATCACACGACCGATTCGTAGGTTTTCTTCGTTTCCTGAGCGATCTGGGTCCAGGAAAAATCCCGGATTCTCTCCAATCCTTTTTGAACGAGTCTTGCCCTGAGATCTTCATCACGGAGGACTTGGACGACAGCGCTGCGGATGGATGATTCGTCCAACGGGTCGAAATAGCAGGCGGCATCTCCGGCAATTTCAGGGAGAGAGCTGGTATTGCTTACGGCGATCGGACATCCGCAGGCGAACGCCTCGATGGCCGGTATGCCGAAACCTTCGTATAGTGATGGGAAAACGAAAACTCTCGCATTCTTGTAGAGACTCCAAAGCATGAGGTCCGGTGCGGAATATTGCAGGATCCGTCCCACTATGGATAGTTGCTTGAAAAGGCGGTTTTCGTCCACCGTGAACTTACCGCCGCCGGCGCAAATGATTTCGAGATATTTGTCCTCATGGAGGATGGGGGCCACCGCACGCAGGAACCGCTGGAAATTCTTGTAATTCGTCCGTGCTCCGACGAAAAGAATGTATTCCGTGGGGAGAAACGTATTGCTGCGCTCTGTCAAATCGGGCAGGGCAGAAGTGCCGATGTGGATCACGGCGATTTTCCCCGGGTTGATCCCGAAATACTTTACCAGATCATCACGAGTGTTTCCGGAAATAGCGATGATCTTGCTGGCGCGCTCGGCGAGAAGTCTCTTCCTTTCCGAGGTCTTCCTGTCCGCCTTTCGCACTTCTTCAAAGCGCTCGTGGATCATGTCGTACACGGTAAGCACGAACGGTTTCTTCCCGATGTGATCCAGGAAATAGGGATTGTAATATGTCGGGTGGAATACGCTGAAATTCTGTTTCCGTATGACCGGAATCTCCGACCATATGTTGAGTTGCTCTATCAATGCGTGCTTTCCGGGAAAATGACGATTCGGGAAGAAATTCCTGTGTCGGAACAAGCCATTTTCCGGAATGTAGGAATTGTTGGAATACCTTATGTTTATATCGATTCGAAGATCCTCCAGTTTCGACAGGTGCCGGATCAGTTCGTAAAAGTACCTCGAAACTCCTCCGTAGACCTGCATGCTGAAAATCTGGGAGTCGAACATAACCTGTCGCAATGGGGATTAACAGCCGAACGCTGAATGGATCATTGTCGGAAGAATGTGGCATCGACCTGCAGCAATCGGCCGCTTTGCGGGTCGGTAAACTCGGGCCATAGTCCCCATAATTCGAACCCGGCCGATTTAATTTGTTCGAGCAGATTTTCGAACAACAGTTGTCCCTCATACAGGGGGACCAGCGACAACTCCACTTGCAAACCCACGATACGGTCCATCATGCCGGAGGCTCCCCGCAATACACGGTCCTCGTACCCTTGAGTATCGATCTTCAGCATCGTTATCGAATCAGGCCGCAGGTATTCCATCGCCATCGAATCCAATCGCCGCAACGGAACATGCTCGGTCCCGACGTATCGCGACTCGGGCGCGGAACGGGCGTGTCTCTCATGCATCGGAAGCGCCGAACTGCTGACCGAGTTTCCGGCAACGTGAAGGTCGATTTCTCCGTTTTCATTGCCGATAGCAGCCCGGGTAGCGACCTCCCACAGGGAGTCTTTGCGGCTGGCTGCCGCCAATTGCTCCCAGGCTGCGGAAATAGGTTCGAACGACACAATGCGACCACGATATCCCGCTTCCCGCAGCGACCTCCCGAACTGGCCGATATTTGCGCCGACGTCAAATACCAGATTTACATTATGGTTCGATGACACCTGCATGAAATGGGCGGTCCGGGAACTGCCTGGCTGGTAGGGCAGGAGTTCGAATCCGAGCTGACGAATAATTCTCAATAAAACAGATTTCAGCAATGGTTCGACCTCTTCGCTGTTCCTGCATTTGGCCATATCCGAACGGATCGGGGCATAGGTCCTCGATATGAAAGCAATATTGTCATCGGTATCGGGTCCCGTTTCCTTGTATCCTGATATCCTGTGCAATCTGCAATGTCTGTAACCCGTTCCCGTAACAGGATGAATTTATCACATTATCTTCGCCATGGATGGGAGGTTGGGTTCTACTTCGTACCGGATTTTCCTTTTTGCTTGACAATATCTCAACCGATGTCGTACAAGATAATTGTACTATTTACTGGAGGGATTAGTGTCCGAGAATGGCCTCAGCGCAGTCATCCCCTCCCGTATGCGGGTGCAGATCCTCGTGCGGTTGCTCCTCAACCCCGGGATCCGCGCCTACCTTCGCGGGCTCGCCACGGAGTTCGACGTCTCCCCAAATGCGGTTCGGGTCGAACTCAACAATCTCCGCAAGCACAAGGTGCTCACGTCCGAGCGGGACGGCCGCAACGTGTTCTATCACGCCAACACGAAGCACCCGTTGTTTCCCGAGCTTTCCTCGATGGTACGGAAGATCACCGGCATTGATGAGCTAGTGAAGTCGGTGGTCGACCGCCTTGGAAACCTCGAGGCTGCCTACCTCATCGGCGATTACGCCAGGGGAGCCGACACCGGCATCATCGACGTGGTGCTTGTAGGAAAGATCGATCGTGTCCAACTGGATGACTTCGTCGCGAAGACGGAAGCTTACATCGACCGAAAGATCCGATCGTTGGTTCTTTCCCGGGAGGAATTTGAACGGTTGCGGAACACGAAAGGCTTCAAGCCGATATTGAAGTTATGGGAAGCGGGAAAGGATCACCAAGGGTTGCCTGCTTCTTCAAAGATTCGGGAGCGAACCGTAACAAAGGTCGTCCCAATAAACTGAGCGAGGTAGATAGGATGAAGGTGGTCATCCTGGCCGGCGGCTTCGGTACGCGGATTAGCGAGGAGTCGCACCTGAAGCCGAAGCCGATGATCGAGATCGGCGAGAAGCCTATTCTTTGGCACATCATGAAGATCTACTCCCATTACGGATTCAACGACTTCATCATCTGTCTTGGCTACAAGGGGTATTCGATCAAGGAATACTTCGCCCACTACTACCTCTACGAATCCGATGTCACGTTCGATTTCCGGGATTCGAACCAGCGGCTCATACACAACCACACAGTTGAGCCCTGGTCCGTTACGCTGGTGAACACCGGCATTCAGACCATGACCGGCGGACGGGTGAAGAGAATCCAGCCGTACATCGGTAACGAGCCGTTCATGCTCACCTACGGGGACGGGGTGTCCAATATGAATATTCGTGATCTGGTGGCGTTTCACCAGTCCCACGGAAAGCTCGCGACGGTGACGGCGTGCCAACCGGGTGGACGGTTCGGAACGATGGAAGTCTCGGCGCGGGACGAGGTGATCTCGTTCCGGGAGAAACCGAAAGGCGATGGAGCCTGGATCAGCGCGGGCTTCTTTGTTTTCCAGCCCGCAGTGTTTGATTATCTCGAAGACGATAAAACAATCTTGGAAGGAGAGGCACTGGAGACGATCGCAAGGAAGGGCGAAATGGCCGCTTACAGGCATGCGGGATTCTGGCAGCCGATGGACACGCAGCGCGATAAAACATACCTGGAGGAGCTCTGGGGGAAGGGATCGCCTCCTTGGAAGGTGTGGTGAAGGAGAAGGCGGACCTCCTTCCGATGCCCCCGTTATTCGACCCATCCTTCTACTTCGGCAGGAAGGTGTTCGTTACGGGGCACACCGGGTTCAAAGGTTCGTGGCTGTGCCTCTGGCTTTACCAGTTGGGTGCAAGGGTCACCGGGTATGCCCTCGATCCCCCGACCGAGCCGAACCTCTTCAATCTTTGCGGAATCGGAAGCCTCGTCCACTCGGTGATCGCCGACGTAAGAGACGGGAATTCACTAAAGGGAAGGATGGCGGAGGCCGAACCGGAGATCGTCATTCACATGGCTGCGCAACCTCTCGTACGGGATTCGTACGAGAGGCCGGTGGATACCTATGCAGTCAACGTGATGGGAACGGTCAATGTCCTCGAAGCAGTACGGTCTTGCGACTGCGTCAAGGCGGTGGTGGTTGTGACGACCGACAAGTGCTACGAGGAACGGGATCTGGCATCGGGATTCAAGGAAAGCGATCCTCTGGGAGGAACTGATCCGTACTCCAGCAGCAAGGCGTGCTCCGAGATCGTGACAGCGGCCTACCGCCGCGCGTTCTTCGGCGGCGGAGAGTTTGCCAAGCATAAAGCGGCGATCGCTTCCGCGCGTGCGGGCAATGTGATCGGTGGAGGAGACTGGGCCCGTGACCGGCTTGTGCCTGATTTTCTGCGCGCCCTGGACCGGGGCGAAACGCTGAAAATACGGTCGCCGAAGGCGATTCGCCCCTGGCAGCACGTGCTGGAGCCGCTATCCGGCTACCTGAGGCTGGCCGAATGTCTCTACACGAAAGGCAGCGCCTATGCGGAAGGGTGGAACTTCGGCCCTGCCGATGAAGACGCCCGATCCGTGAGCTGGATTGTCGAGCGCCTTGTGGCGACCTCTCCCGGTGCGACGTGGGAGTGCGACTCTGGACCGCAGCCTCACGAAGCCCACTACCTCAAACTTGACAGCAGCAAGGCGCGCTCCCGTCTGGGTTGGGATCCGCGCTGGCGATTGGAAACATCCCTTGGAAAAACCCTTGGATGGCATACCGACTGGCGGCGGGGCAAGGATATGCGCTCTGTCTCCCTGGCTCAGATTGCCGAATATGTCACATTGGAACCCGCATCATGACCGCGGCCCGTTTCACCTTTCACGCCACCCCTCTATCCGGCCTCGTCGTCATTGAGTGTAAGCCTATCGAGGACGGCCGCGGTTATTTCTGCCGTTATTACTGTGTGGATGAGTTCCGTGAAGCCGGTTTACGGAAGCCTATTGTTCAGATCAACCACACGTTGACCCGGAAAAAGGGATCCATACGCGGTCTGCACTTCCAGCATCCGCCCCATGCCGAAACCAAGATCGTCAGCTGCCTCAAAGGGGAGATTTTCGATGTGGCGGTCGATCTCCGTAAGGGATCTCCAACGTTCCTTCGCTGGCACGCTGAGATTCTCTCTGCCGCGGATCGAAAAAGCCTGCTGATCCCGGAGGGGTTTGCGCACGGTTTCCAGACGCTTGCTGGGGAGGGCGAGCTCATCTATTTGCATACAGCCTCCTACGCGCCGGAAGCGGAAGGAGGCCTGAACGTTCTCGACCCGCGCCTTGCCATTGACTGGCCCCTGGGGATTGCCGAGATTTCCGAACGGGACCGGATGTATCCGATGCTGGCCGCTGATTTCGAAGGGATTACTTCATGAAATGCCGTCATTGCAGTGCCGAGTTGGTTACGACATTGGTTGATCTTGGCAGTGCGCCGCCCTCCAACGCTTACCTGACTGCCGAAACCCTGCACTCTCCGGAAAAATGGTTTCCGTTGCGGGTGCTCGTTTGCACCGAATGTTGGCTGGTGCAGACCGGTGATTTTTCCGGGAACGCCGACTTTTTCGGCGCCGACTACGCCTATTTCAGTTCCTTTTCCACTACCTGGCTTGCTCATGCCGAACGGTATGTTGCGAACATGACCGACCGTTTTAGCATTGATGCGAAAAGCCATGTGATCGAAGTGGCATCGAACGATGGATACCTGCTGCAATACTTCCAGGAGCGCGGCATTCCATGTCTTGGGGTGGAGCCGACCGCAGGCACCGCCGCCGCCGCACGAGGGAAAGGAATCTCCGTCGTCGAGGATTTATTTGGTGTGCGACTTGCCCGGGAGCTGGCGACGAAAGGCCTGCAGTCCGACCTTGTCACTGCCAACAACGTCCTCGCCCACGTCCCGTATATCAATGACTTCGTAGCAGGCTTTCCCGTGGTGCTAAAACCCCGGGGTGTCGCCACCTTCGAGTTCCCGCATCTCCTGCGCCTTGTGGCGGAAAATCAATTCGATACGATTTATCATGAACATTATTCGTATCTTTCCTTGCACGCGGTCAGCAGAATATTCGAGCATAATGGCTTGACTGTGTTCGACGTGGAAGAATTGCCGACACACGGGGGTAGCCTGCGGGTTTACGCGCAAAGAAAGGATACGGGACCTCAAGCAACGACTTCCCGTGTTGCCGAACTGCTGCAGCGGGAAGCCGCCGCCGGCATGACGACAATCGGTTACTACGCGGGTTTTCAGTCCAAGACCGACAAGGTCAAGAATAACCTGCTCGCCTTCCTTATTGAAACGAAACGGGCCGGCAAAAAGGTTGCGGGCTATGGTGCTGCCGCCAAAGGGAACACGTTGCTCAACTACGCCGGTGTGCGGCCGGATCTGCTGCCCTGGGTGGTGGATCGGAACCCGAGCAAGCAAGGGAAATATCTCCCCGGCAGTCGTATCCCCATCGTTGCCGAAATGCACATCCGTGAGAATCACCCCGACTATGTGGTAATCCTGCCATGGAATCTGCGGGAAGAAGTGATGACGCAACTTGCGTACATTCGGGAGTGGGGCGGGCGATTCGTGACGGCCGTGCCGCAGTTGGAGGTGGCATGATCAAGGAGCGGATCTACTACACCAGGCCTTCCATTACCGGGAAGGAAGTGGAATATGCAACCGATGCTGCCCGCCACGGTTGGGGGGATCGGTGCTACGAGTACATCATCCGTTTTGAAGAAGCCTTCAAGGCCCACTTGGGCATGAAGTATGCCGTAGCCACCTCAAGCTGTACCGGCGCTTTGCATATGGGTCTCGCAGCCTTGGGGATATCCTCAGGTGATGAAATCATCATGGCGGATACCAATTGGATTGCCACCGCAGCGCCGATCGTCCATCTGGGAGCCCAGCCGGTGTTTGTAGACATCCTGCCGGATACCTGGTGCATCGACCCGGAGTTGGCTGAAGCCGCCATCACGCCCCGAACCAGGGCGATCATGGCGGTTCACCTGTACGGAAACCTGTGCGATATGGACAGGCTGTTGGGCATCGGCAAACGTCATGGCATACTGATCATCGAGGATGCAGCGGAAGCCATCGGCTCGATGTACCACGGCATGCGCGCCGGCAGCATGGGTGAATTCGGTGCCTTCTCCTTTCATGGCACCAAGACGATTACTACCGGGGAGGGGGGAATGTTTGTCACCAACAACCCCGATCTGTACGAACACGTACTGACTTTGAGCAACCACGGCCGTGCCCGCGGACAGACGAAGCAATTCTGTCCGGATATGGTGGGGTTCAAGTACAAGATATCGAATATTCAGGCTGCGATCGGTTGCGCGCAGATCGAGCGGGTTGAAGAACTCGTCAGCCGGAAGCAAGAAATTCTGCGGTACTACCGGAAACGGGTCGAGAGATTACCCGGGGTGTCTATAAATCCAGAGCCGGCGGGCACGCTGAATGGCGCCTGGATGCCGACAGTGGTGTTTGAACCGGGAACGGGTGTCACCCGCGAAAAGCTCCAAGCAGCGTTTTCTGCCGAAAATATTGATGCGAGGGTGTTCTTTCATCCTCTATCCGGTTTGCCGATGTTTGAGGGGCATTCGCGCAATCTGATTGCATGGGATATTCCGGGAAGAGCGATAAATTTGCCAAGTTACCATGATATGGCATTCGGAGATCTGGATCGTGTTATCAGTGTTCTCGAGGGTATAGTTCGCCCGCAACATGGCCGGTAAACATCATGGGGAAACCCGTCTTGCATTAAACGCGGGTTAGGCAATAACGAACGGGGGGGAAATGAGAGTCGTTTTTCTCGGTGCTGCAAACCCTGAAACGGGTCGGATGATCAGGGCCGTGCAAAGGGTTCAACCGAACTTTGAAGTCCATGGGTTCATCGACAACGATCCGAAAAAGAAGGGCGCTTCCTTCCTCGGGTTTCCGGTGTTCGGCGGCTTTGAGGTGTTGGACCAGATGGTCGAAGAGGATGTCCATTTCGTAAACTTGATCACGGGAAGCACAAAGACCCGCTATGAGACATCTCGGGAAATGGCCCGGAAAGGATGCCGATTTGCAAATTTCATCCATCCTTCGGTCGATCTGACGATGACGGAAATCGGCATTGGAAACTATATTCAGGATGGCGTGATCATCCAGGCGAGTGCCCGAATAGGGAATAACTCCAGCATCCACATTGCTGCGATCGTGGCGCACGAAGCGGTCATCGGCGACTCTGTCTTCATTGCCCACGCCTGCAGTGTTTCCGGGGCGGTTACGGTTGGAGACGGAGTGTTTATGGGCACTAACGCAACCATTCTCCCGAGGGTCCGAATCGGGAAATGGGCGACGATCGGGGCTGGTGCAGTAGTGATCAGGGATGTACCCGAATACGCAACGGTTGTTGGAAATCCCGCTAAAGTCATCAAGACGACTGCACCGGTGTACGCCGACGGGGACATTTTTAAGGATTCACAGGCATGACGTCGAAGGGGGAATCGTTCAAGGAAGAGTGCCGGGCGAATGCGGAGGCAATGGCCTCCTGCGAGGAGATACGACGCCTTTCCATCGACTGGATCGGCAAAACCGCCAAGTACAAGTATACGTACAACTACACCTCGATGGGTCGCCCCATCATCCAGTTTCCTCAAGACATGGTTGCTATCCAGGAACTGATCTGGCGGGTCAAACCGGACCTAATCATCGAAACCGGCATTGCCCACGGTGGTTCCCTCTTTTTGAGTGCTTCGATGCTCGCCTTGCTGGATTACTGCGATGCGGTCGAGGCTGAGCAGGTGCTTGATCCGATGGCAAGTCGTCGGCGGGTGTTGGGGCTGGACATCGATATCCGTGCCCATAACCGAGCTGCTATTGAGGCGCATCCTCTGGCGCACAAGATCGGCATGATCCAAGGCTCCAGCGTCGCCCCTGAGGTTATCACCCAAGTATACGAATACGCGAAAGGATACGAGCGCATCCTCGTATCCCTCGATTCTAATCACACCCATGACCACGTGTTGGCAGAACTGGAAGCCTATGCACCGCTTACCAGCAAGGGCAGTTACTGCGTCGTCTTCGACACTATTGTGGAGGAGATGCCCGACGGTATGTTCTCCAACCGCCCATGGGGCAAGGGGAACAATCCGAAAACCGCCGTGTGGGAATACCTGATGCGCCTGAAGGAAGAAGGCCGGAAGGCAATTGATGGGGACGATCTCAATTTTGAGGTCGACAAAATGATCGAGAATAAACTGCTCATCACGGTGGCGCCGGACGGGTATCTGAAGCGGGTGAGATAGACACTCCTTTTTTACGACGGGCGGTTGCCCTACGTGAGTGTGATTAAAAGAAACATAGCTGCAAACTTTGGCGGCAATTTCTGGACCGGCCTGATGGGTCTGATCTTTGTGCCGCTCTATATCCGCTTCCTTGGTATCGAAGCCTACGGGCTGATGGGTATCTTCGCTACTCTGCTGGCCATCTTTGGGTTGCTCGACATGGGACTGGGTGCCACGATGACCCGCGAAATGGCACGACTGTCCGTGCACGAGGAAAAAACTCAGGATATGCAGGATCTCGTGAGAACCTTGGAGATTCCTTACTGGGCCGTGGGGTTGCTCGTAAGCGTCATCGTCATCCTGTTGTCTCCCTTCATTGCATATCGTTGGGTGAATGCCGAAAATCTGTCTCCGAAAAGTGTGAAAACCGCCATCATGATCATGGGATTGGCGATCGCATTTGAATGGCCGATAAGTTTATATTCGGGCGGCCTGATGGGTCTCCAGCGGCAGGTGCTACTGAACGCGATCACCTCAGTAATAGCCACTCTCCGCGGGGTGGGAGCGGTGTTGATCCTGTGGCTTGTTTCTCCCACGATTGAGGGATTTTTCTTGTGGCAGATCGTCGTCAGCGTTACCCATGCGGGTTTGATGGCCTTTTCTCTTTGGCGTAGTTTGCCGGCCGCAGCGGAAACGCCACGTTTCCGCTATCAACTGCTACGGAATGTCTGGCGTTTCGCCGCCGGCATGACCGGGGTCAGTGTGTTGGCAACCATCCTCATGCAATTGGATAAGGTCATTCTGAGCCGCATGTTGAGCCTGCAAATGTTTGGTTACTACACACTAGCCAGTGTCGTCGCCATGACTCTCTATCGTTTTTCTGGCCCTATATTTTCAGGTACTTACCCGCGGTTTATCAATCTGGTGGCGGTGGGAGCGAATGAGGAATTAACTAACCTCTATCACAATGCTGCCCAGTTGTTGTCAGTGACAGTCCTGCCTGCCGCGCTCGTGGTCGCACTCTTCTCTCAAGAGATACTGTTGCTTTGGACCCGGAGTCCCGTAACAGTCGGTCATACCCATTTGCTGGTGAGCATCCTTGTCGCGGGCACGGCCATCAATGGCATCCTGAACATCCCATACGCTCTACAGTTGGCCTACGGATGGACACGGCTCGCCTTCCTTGGCAACCTTGTTTCCGTGCTGCTCCTGGTGCCGCTAATGATTGCGCTCACAAAATGGTACGGTGCCGTGGGGGCGGCGAGCGTGTGGGTGATCCTGAACATCGGGTACATCCTCGTTTCCATTCCGATCATGCATCGGCGGTTCCTGCCCTCCGAGAAATGGCGATGGTACTCCGTTGATGTCGGACTGCCGTTCGGGGTGGCTTTTTTGGTCGCCGGTGCTTTTCGTCTTATCCTTCCGATGCCGGTGGACCATATTACGTTGGGATTCAACATTGTCATGATTTCCGTTATCACACTGGGAGCTACGGCGCTGGCCACTCCTGTTACACGCGTTTGGATCCAAACCAGGATTTCAACGTGGAAAGTTTCCTGTGCAGACTGATCTTAGGCCTCAACCACCCCCCGGGGACGATTCACTGATTCCCAAAATCTGCATCGGCATGCCCGTATTCAACGGTGAAAAATTCATCCGTGAGGCCCTGGATTCCCTGTTGGCCCAAACCTTCACCGACTTTGAGTTGATCATCTCCGACAATGCTTCGACGGATGGAACCGAAGCGATCTGCCGGAAGTATGTCGAGAAAGACTCTCGTATACGTTATGTGCGGCAGGCCGAGAATCGGGGAGCGGCGGCGAATTTCCGGTTTGTATTGGATGAGACGCAGGCTGAGTATTTCATGTGGGCTGCATGCGACGATCTCCGGTCTCAAGATTTTCTGGGAATAAACTACGATTTTCTCCGTCGGAATCCGGACTATATTGCATCAACATCCCCGGTTCGATTCGCGAATGGGACCTTCAACCCTGTTAGGATGGGCGATAGATCTCTTGATGACCCAATGGAAGAGCGGGTCGTAGCATTTCTTGAGTGTTGGCATGCCAACGGAAGGTTCTATTCACTTTTTCGACGCGAAGCTTTATTGTCCGTTACGACATTACGACACGAAAATTACCTTGGAGTTGACTGGGCGATTATCATCGAATTAATATGCATCGGAAAATTTAATCGTTGTAATCTTGGAGAAGTTTTTCTCGGGACAGGCGGACTTAGTCATAGCCTGAACATATTTAAAGTTTATAGGAAAGGGGTATTGTCGTGGATGTTTCCTTTCGGGAAGTTAACCGCATTTATCTTAAGGTTGTCGCGTAATTTTACACCAAGAAATAAAATAATAGTTTTGCGGAGATTGATAATGCTGAATTATAGAGCGGTTGTTGGTCAATGGATTTATGAAATAAAACTTCTGCTCAATAGATGTTTCGGCGGGTAGCCGGAGGCGGATTATCCGGGGGAGTTATTTTCCTCCCCCCCCCTTGGGAATAATTGGCTTTCATCAACGCGATCTCCTGCGCCATCTTCTTGTTCATCTGGTGGAGCTTCGAGATGGCGATAGAGAAGTGGATCAGGATCAGCAGGATGAAGAGGATCCCGACCAGGAAGAGGAACGACGGCGGGTAGACGATCCCCGCGGCGTGGGCGATGCCGACGAGCCAGTCCTGCTTGAGCGAAAGGACCAGAATGACCACGCTGCCGAACAGCCAGAGTATCGAATACTCTTCGCGCAGTTTCCGGCGCCTCACCATCTCCAGGATGTAAAGGAGAAGCGCGGCGGAGGCGCAGATCGAAAAAAGGGTTACCCGGTTCACCCGAATCTCCGGATGCAGTTGATGAGGTAGGAAAGCGTCACCTTCACCATATAGTACACCGCGCGGAAGGTGGTGATCGACGATTTTCCTTCCGCCCTTTCGTACATCCGCACCGGCACCTCGATGGCCCGCGCCTTGAGGTGGTGCATCAGGATGTAGGCGTCCACCTCCGGGTAGTCCGAAGGGTAGTGGTCGGAGTAGAACGCGACCAGGCGGCGGTTGATCGCGAAGAAGCCCGAGGTCGGGTCGCTGACGCGGTACCCGGTGGTGAGGTTGACGAGGAACCGGAAGAACCGGATGCCGAAAATGCGGGGTATGCTTCCGCGGTACTCCGTCTCGCCCAAAAAGCGCGAACCGATGACCGCGTCCGCTTTGCCCGCAAGGATCGGTTCGAGAACCTTCGGAATGTCTTCGACCTCGTGCTGCCCGTCCCCGTCGATCCGGACGACGATGTCGTAGCCTCGATCCCTGGCATACTGGAACCCGGTCTGCACCGCGCCGCCGATCCCGAGGTTGCACGGAAGGTCCAGAACGATCGCGCCCGCTTCCCTCGCGGTTTCGGAGGTCCGGTCCGTGGACCCGTCGTTCACGACGAG
>Ga0315273_10004399_pt1 | contig 17258 bp, 20 predicted proteins | sample YL17G02_0_MG_FD_205753 | JGI IMG/M metagenome (GOLD analysis project Ga0315273, IMG submission 205753) | Sediment microbial communities from Yellowstone Lake, YNP, Wyoming, USA - YL17G02_0 | ecosystem: Environmental > Aquatic > Freshwater > Lake > Sediment | place: USA: Wyoming | collected...
TTTGGCGGAATCCCCATCCCTCTCAGCGCGGTGTCGAGGGCAAGCGGGTGGCCCCGATCGCACAGGACCTGGAACATCATGTCGACACTCTTGCGCGCCAATTGCGCGCAGTCTGCGTGTCGGCCCGTTTCGTCAGCGAGGAGCCGGAAGTCGAATCCAGCGCCGTTCCACGTCACGATCGTGTCACCCCTGCCGACGGCCGCCGTGAGCGTGTCGAGGACCTGTGTCGCGCCAGCACGAGTCATGGCATGCGTTGCCGGGTCGAACCACTGTGGCGTGTCCGCGGGATCGAACAGGACGACCGGTCGCGCGTCGCCTTCCCGCATCAACCCGGCGCACGCGATGCCGGGCCGATGGGCGAGCAGATCGCCGCCGTCTGGGACCGGCTGCGCGATTTCCATATCGAACGCCAGAAAGGGCATTGCAGACTCCTAACAGACGTGTCGGCGATTAGCCGCAATGCCGTTCAGTTAACACCCTTCCGTCATTCCGGGGCCGCGAAGCGGAACCCGGAATCCAGTCAGGATGACCACTCTGGACCCCGGCTTTCGCCGGGGTGACGATATGTGAGCTGTATTGCGCCTAGCCGTGCGAATTCGGGTTATCTCGCCCGTGTCCGCCGATCGCATCGCTGACATTCACCGCCTGCAGTCTCGGCGCCAGCCTCCACACGGCCGACGTCGTGACACCCAGTCATTGGTCACTCGTCCCGTCTCGCTGAAGCTCCATTTGACCATATCCGCGGCGCGCGCCAGTAAGGGATTCAGGCTGATGGCACGCCACCCGTCTTGCAGGCATTTTAGAGGAAAGGTGTGACAGGGGAGGTCACGCGCGGAATACGGAAGGCGCGAAGGGCTTGTCCGACAGCGTCTCAACCGGGCTGAAGTGCTCCTCGAGCATGGTGAACGTCCTGATCCGCTCCACCGCGAAGGTGCGCATCTGGACGTACTCCGGCACGAACGCGAACAGGTACAACCCGCCCTGGCCGTATGCCAGCCGGTAGGGTTCGACGATGTACTCCTTGACTCGGCCGCTCGAGAACGAGTTGTAGGTCATCTTCACGCGGCGATGCGACAACGTCGCCTCCACCAGCGTGCCGGCCGAGCGTACTGACGTGCGCCATGGCGCCGTCGAGAGTATACGCGCGTTTACTCGGTTCGATCGTTGACGGCGACCACCAGCCCCTGCGCCACGAGATGGATGAAGCAGCCGGCCGCGCGCCTGGTCGTAGCTTTCGCGATGGCCTCGGCGTACGTCCAGAGCTGCCCCGCGTAGCCGGCGGCCGCCTGGAGAGCCTCTTCGCGATTGCCGCCGACGCACTTGTAGTCGATCAGCACGAAGCTGTCGGCGTCCATCAGCACGAAGTCTGCGTAGCCGACCAGTTCGGTTCCACTCGCCTGTCGCAGGCGAACGGGCCATTCGCGATGACCGCGGGCCGCCGCCGAGCGACGCTCGGTCCACACACGCAGCGCATCGGCCGCCGCCACCAGTTCCTCGGCGCGCAACGCGCTCTGCACGCTCCAGCGCTCCAGCACGGCGCGCGCGATCGCCAGGCGCTCCGCGGCCGCCAACCCCGGCGCATCGGCCGCGAAGAACGCATGCACGGCGCTGCCGAGCTCAATCGACTCGACGGGCGGCTGAATGAACACCTGCGCGCCGATCTGTTCGACCGCGCCGAGCGTCCCGGTGCGATCGACACCCGACATGCTCGCGCTGGCAGGCGGATACTCGCACGGGCCCGCTGCGTCGTAACCACACCCTGGCTCGGGCACACGCGTGGACGCCTCGGCCGGCTCGGCCGAACGAATCCGAGCCTCCACCTTGCGTCCGGCCCATGTGCACACCGCGTCGGGCACCGGTTCGACAATGAGCGGGATTCCAGCAGGATCATGCAGCAACTCGAGCGTGTCGCCGACAATCTTCCCCGGCTTCCCGGCCAGCACCAGGCGGTCCTTCGCGCGCGTCCAGCCCACATACAGCAGGCGCAGCATCTCGCGTGTCTCGCGCCTCTCGGCTGCCGCGTACTCGGGTCCCTCGCTCACCTTCGCGTGCAGCGCCGTCGAGGTCTGCTTCCCGTACGGATTCGGCCAGTAGCGGATCCAGCGACCGCCCAGCGGGTCTGCAAAGTCGAACTGCTCCCGGTCGCTTTCCAGATGCACGCCAAACGCCGTCGGCTCGTGGGTGGAGTTGATCTCGAAGAGCACCGTCACCGGCCACTCGAGCCCCTTCGCGCTGTGCAGCGTGCCGACGAAGACGGCGTCGCTCCCGGCGAGCACAGCCTGCGTATCGGTCTTGTCCTCTTCGAGCGATCGCAGATGAGCCACCAGCCCTGCCACCGTCGCCGCCTCGCCCTCGACCTGGCATATGGCCACGTACCGGTGCGCCATCGCGCGCAGCATATCGAGATTGCCGAGGCGCTGAGCCGATCGCCCCCAGCGCAGGGAGGTCTCGCGAATGCCAACCGCCTCCATCGCGGCGTCGAACGCCTCGAGCGGCCCGGCCATCGGCAGCCGCCCGGCCGCGCTCGCAACGCGTTCGACCTCAGCCTGCGTCGCAAACGCCTCGCCCGGCGCGTCCAGCACCATGGCCACCCACGTCTCCCCATCGTCAGGATGCGCCAGCATGCGGCCGAGTTCCGCCGCGGCCAACGGCTGCGCCGGTTCGACCCACAATTGCAGCGCCGCCAGCGCGATGCGCGCTTCGGCCGAGCGCATCAACCCGAGTCGCGGCCTGACGGCAGGAATCCCTCGCGTCTCGAGCGCCTTTGTCACCCGCTCGCAGCTCACGTGCGCGCGACAGAGCACAGCGATGTCACGCAACTGGACCCGGCGGGGCTCGTTGGTCAACACGTCGCGAATCAGCACCTGCGGGTCGTCGATCAATTCGCGCACCGCCGTGGCCAGCGCCGCCGCCTGGTCGTCCTTCACGCGCCCAGCTACGTGCCAGACCTCCACCACTGGACCCAGCGTGTCGGGGACCTTCGCGATCTCGGGCGCAGGCTCCAGCCGGACGCGCTCGGCGGGAATCCCGTGCCGCTCGAACGCCGGCGCAAACACATCCGATGTCAGCCGCACCAACTCGGGCCGGCTTCGATACGAATATGTGAGCGTCTTCTGCGCCGACGCGCCGTCACGTTCGATGAGCGCGGCCAGCGCCGCATCCATCAGGGCGGGATCGGTGCCGCGGAATCCATAGATGGCCTGCTTCTGATCGCCCACCCACACGCTCGTCGGCGCCAGACGCGAGAGCGCCAGGAAGATGTCGAGCTGGAGCGGGCTGGTGTCCTGGAACTCGTCCACCAGCACCAGGTCCACCTGCTCGCGCAGGATCTCCTGAACGTCCGGCCGGCGCAGCAGTTCGAGAGCCTTCACCTCCTGGTCGATGAAGTCCATCACGCCCCACAGGCGCTTGTGGTCCGCGTAAGCTTGAAGGGCCTGCGCTGCCAGTTCGAAGACCAGCGAGATGCACGTGCGTGCCTCGTCGCGCAGGACGGGATGACGCTCGTGCCCGCGTGCCGCTTCGCGCACGGGTTCGAACAGGTCGCGCGATTTCGCCCCCGGTTCGGCCGCCGCCAATCTGGCCCATTCCCACCACGAGAGCGGCTGGCCGGCCTTCAGTCGTGCGTGGGCCTGGCGCACCACGTTCAAAACGTCGCCGGTGGTCTTGGTCGTGTCGATCGCTGGCGGAACGAACTCGCCAAGCGCCTTCAGGAGCTTGCGCTCCAGCCCGTCGCCCTTCGCGGCGGCCGGGCCGAAGCAGCCGAGAAGTCCGTCGATACTTCGGGTCGCGGACCGACGCAGCATCTCCGGCGTCATGGCGTTGGTCCGCGCCCGACTGGCAATCGTGCGCACGTCTCCCAGCCAGTTGAGATCCTTCCAGCGCTCGGTCAGTTCGGTCAGCGTGGCGCTGACGCCGCCGGTTGCGCCGGAGTCCGAGTCTTCGCCGTCGCGCGCCCGCGACACGCCAACCACACTCGACAGCGCGTGCTCAAATGCCGCGGTGGTGGCCGCTTCGTCCAGGATCTGCGTTTCGGGCGAAATACCCAGTTCGAGGGCGAAGTCCGTGACGAGGCGACCGCAAATGGAATTCACCGTGCCGATGCGAGCCGCACCCAACCGCTGCGCCTTGTCCACGTGGCCGGCCTCGAGCAGTCTCGACCGGACGCGTTCGCGCAGCTCGGCTGCCGCCTTCACGGTGAAGGTTGTGGCGACGATGCCTTCGGGACGGACGGGGTTCTGCTCCCTGGTAATCGCCTGCTCCAGTTCGGTGACCAGGCGATGCGTCTTACCGCTGCCCGCGCTGGCCGAGATCAGGAGGATGGGACCGGGATCGCCGCTGCTCATACGGCCTCCTCGAACGCTCGCCCGCACAACGCGGCGTAGTCGCAGTAGCGGCACTCCGGTGGCACGCGCAACGTGCCGCCTTTTGCGTCTGGCTCTTTGAAGGGCTCTTCATCGCCTTCGCCCGTCGCGCCGCGGGCGCCGATTCGGCCGGCGGCGACAGCCGCCCATTCCAACGCGTGCGTCGCCTCAACCAATCGCCACGTCTCTTCCGGCGATGGCCCGTTTACCTCCTCCGCGTTCGCGAAGGCCTTCGGCTCCGTCGTCAGCAACTGTTGGCCGTCCATCACGAAGTAGCCGACCGGCGGGAACTGGCCGCTCTCGTTCCGTTCCAGGAACGCGTAGGCCGCCAACTGAATCGCGGCGCCTGCCTCGAGCATCTTGCGTTTTCTGGGAGCGCCGCCCCACTTCAGGTCGAGAATGCGCGGCGGGTCGCCGAGCACCAGATCCACGCGTCCGGCGAACGTGGTATTCAACGCCTCGCCCGTGCGTTCCTGTTCGGTTGAAAGCACGCGCAGGCTGCCCCCGGCCATCAACGAATAGAGCGTGTGCGCCGTACGGGTGGCGACGCGGCGCACGTGCTCGCGCTGCGCGTCCGCGCCTGGCAGGAACAGCGCGGCGACGAGCCGAGGCCCTTCGCGATCGAAGATGGCGCCGGCTTCGGCCGCCGCGGCGTCCGGCTTGCGCGCAGGCCCCTCGAACAACTGATTCATGATCTTGTGCAGCAACTCCCCGAGCACGCGCGGGCTGGTCCCTTCTCCGACTTGTGCGGAATCCGGCCCCGCGAGCTTTCCGGCGTATCGCAGCACCCACTGGAACGGGCATCCGAACAGCGTCTGGACGCTGCTCGGCGATTCCTTCTGGCGGCGCTCGATGCGGCCGGCCGCTACCGTCCAGTCGCGCCTCGGCAATGGCAGCGGCAGCGCCGTGCGCTGGCTCTGCGGCACGTCCTGATCCAGCGAGACGCGCAGCAGCGCCTTCTCGGCCACGCGTCGGGTGTTCTTCTCGGCGACCCGCGACACCAGTTCGTCCCAGAGAGGGTGGGGATGCAGATCTTCGCCCTCGGTGTCTTTTTGCGGGCACACCAGGAGCAGCTTCTCGCTCGCCTGACTCAATGGACGCATCCAGCGTCGCGCCTGCGCGGCCGCCACCGCGCCCGGGTCGGGCAGCGTGACGCCAAGCGACTGCAGCTCCGTGCGTTCGGCGCGCGTCAGCGGCAGCCGGCCGATGCCCGGAGCGGCTTCTGCGTTGAAGTTCCACCAGACGATGATGGGGGCGGGGCCGGCGACGCCGCCTGGCGAACCGACTTGCGGCATGCCGGCCTCGGGAGGGAAGGGATTCTCGCCGCCTGCGCCCTCGGTGGCTTCGAGTGCGAGATGGCGTACTTGCGCGGCGCTCAGCTCGACGAGCCCCGAGTGCTGCACCAGATCGATCAGGCTGCTGCACTGCGCGGCGGCGGCGCCCCACCTGGCGCTCGTCGCGCCTGCTGTGGCCATGCGACCGCCCAGCCACACTCGGAGCATGCTCACGCGGCGCACAAGTTCCGCCACCGGGTAGTTCGCGAGACGCGGGACGCGCGCGTCCCAGAGCACCTCCATGCGCTGCTTGACGCGATCGCGCCGGCCGGGCTCCTCGATAGCCGCGAGTCCTTCCGCCAGTGCTCCGCGCCATGCATCGCTGTCGACTGCCGGCCACTCGGCCAGCGCCTGCTTCAAGCGCCAGCGGAGTTCGGACGGCACCGGGCTCGATGCGAGCGACAGCAGTTCATACGCGCGCTGCGGGTCCTGCGGGATCCAGCCGAGGTCCAGCACCAGCGGCAGGATCTGGAGCGGCACGCCGTCGCGCAGTTCGTGCGACGCGCCCGTAGTGGGCAGTCCGTGGCGGTGGAGTGCCGCGTCCAGGGCCGGATCACCAGAGACGACAACGGTGTCGGGGGCGCGGCCGAGCGACGCCAGCCACGCCGCCACTTCTTCGGCGGCTGCCAGCGGACCAGTCGCGCGCAGCAGGCGCAGCGAGCCGTCGCCCTTCGGGATGAATCGCTTGTCGCGTGCCCCCGCCAGGTCGCTGCCTTCGGTCGTGCCGACGGCTGTCAGTTCCGTTTCGATGATGCGCGTGCCGCGCTGTTCGAGCAAGTCGAACGTCCGGCGCCAGAGCAGTTCTAACTCGTCGCGCGGAGAAAGCAGTTCGACGGATTCGATGTCTGGCGCGCGCCGTTCCAACACCCGATGGATCGCTCGCAACCGATCCGGAAGCCCGGGCGCCGCGTTGGCAGTCAGTGTCGCCAGCGCCGCCAGCCTCGGCTCTTTGCCCTCGCCGTTCCATCCCGCCATCGCCAGCGTGTCGCGCCACTGGAGCAGGCGCCGCGAGGTGGCGAACGGATCGACCTCCGCCGACTTCGACCAGAAGCCAGCGGTCGCGCGGATCGATGGCACCAGCATCGCCGCCCGCTCGCGTGACGTGAGGCCCGGCCCGCCCAATCCCAGGGCCATTTCCAGGATCTGGGCAAATCGCGATGGCCCGACCCAGTCTTCTCCAGCCGCGGCCTGTCCACCACGCAGGGGCCCAGGCCAGCAGCCCCGATCGAAATCAGGATCGAAGACGATGCGCATGTGAGGCCCCTGTCTGCGTGGTCGGGCGACCGATGCTGGCGGCTCTGTCGTCACTAGCTCAGACGTGTCGCGCCGAGCGTTGCGCTATTGTGCCCCAGATGCGTGTCAGATCAGGTCACGACTATCTGATCCGGGTGCCTGCGAACCACCGCGATGGTGATCTCAGGTCTTGTCGTAGGCGTTGAGGAAATCGTCGCGCTGGATTCCAGCCTGAGTGAGGATGGTGCGCAACGTCGAGGCTTTGATCGTGCGGTGATTCGGCATGGTCAGCGGCGTCTTCGTTCCGTCCGCATTGTCTCGAACCATCGCGATGTGATTGCCGCGTCTGACGAGACGAAACGAGAGAACCTCCAGCGTGCTGATCGCCCTGGCCAGCGGGGCATCGACGGGGAACTTGGGCATCAGACTGCGAAACGAGCTTCGGCGATGAACGCTTCGAGGACCGGCTCGTCCGCCTCGAAGGCTTCGGGCCCGAACGTTTCGAAATGAAACTGGATGGCCGATCGCACGTCCGCGAGCGCCTCCTCGTAACTGTCGCCCTGACCGACGACGACGCCCTTCAACCCGATCGGGTAGGCGACGTAGCCATCCGCATGCTTCTCGACGACGAGCTTCAGCTCCCTGGTCATGGCATCTCCGCGCAGACGCGGTTCCACTCTCGACTGCGCCGGATTGAGAATAGCACGCCGGCGGCATGGCCAGCGTCAAGTTCTCCCGTCGGCATCAGCCCGCAGCCGCGCCGCTGCGTCATTGCGCCGCGCCCGACCTCGTTTCTTGATGGCCGTCGCCAGCGCTCTTGTCGACGCGGCGTCCATGGCGCGCCCTTCGCCCCGTTCCAACTGGAGAAGGCCCGCTCGCACGTCGGCATTCAGAGCGGCGTGGTCTTCGTCCCGCTGCTTCAGCAAACGGAGAGCCTCGCGCACCACTTCGCTGGCGGTTTGATAGAGACCGGTTCGCACGCGGTCGTTGACGAGTTTCTCGAGTTCAGGCGTTAGTGACACGTTCATGACCCGGAGTGTAGCGCGGATGTCAAGAAATGTCAGTAATTGACATTCCGCATAATTGACATTCCGCACGAGGTCCCGTCCCGCCCTCAACTCGCGATCTGCAACGCCGATGCCAGGGGCGCTACCAGGAATCAGGGGGATCTGCGGCGTACGCGCAATGCCGGGCGGCAGATCCTGCCAAGATTGACCACCGGTGGAGCTGGCAGAAACTGCAACCGGGTTCCGTGGACCAGCCGATCTGCCGGGGCGTCTTGCGCCTGTCGGATTGACCTCGCCTGTCACACTCCGGCCCTATTCTCGGCTTGTGAGCGAACACACCAGCGCCGCAGGACAGGAGAAGTGCATGGAAGCAGCAACGCGAACCGGGTCAGCGAAGACCCCAAGAGGAAGAGGGGCGAAGCGGCCGACCGCCTCGGCGCGACGGGCACTGGCGGATGTGTTGTGTCCTCCGCGCACCGACGGCGTTGAACGCTCGGTGCTGGTTGCTCCAAGCCGTCGGAAGCTGACGCCAGACCAGGCGCGTGCGCGTGCCATCCCTGCGGTCGAGGCCATCGTATCCGAAGCGTGCCGTTGGGGCGCGCTGGGCGACGACTGGACCGTCGGCGACCACAGGTTCCTGATCCTCGAGTTCTACCCCGCCAAGGGCGACTGCCTCTATGTGCAGCTCTGGACCGAGCCGGACGAGCCCGTGATTGTCGAGGCGTGTTCGGGGGCCTGGACCCCGCCGGCCCGCAAGTACATCCACGCGCCGCAACGCGCGGCGCTCCGGGCGCTTAACGATTCCGATCTCGACTCACTCGACGTCGATGAGCGGCCCGCGACGCGCCCGCGCACGGTGGTGCACTGACGGCCGCCCCGGTCTTCTCAGGTTCCGCCCTCGTCGCCAGCGTCCCGACGGTATTCCTCCCATGCCGACCCCGACCCACAGGGAGGCGTGATGTTCCCGCTCGGCCGGCAGTTGTGAATACGGCCGACGTGACGCACTCGCAGAAAGTGCTGACGCCTCCAGTCTAGAAGTACGCAGTGTCTGCAGCGGGTCTCACGTGTCGGCTCTGGCATTTTCGCCAACTCCTTCTTCACACGAGCGTTCCAGTCGCAAGTGCGGGCCCCGAAGTTGGCAGGCGCCCTGCAGTGGCAGTGGCCGATGTCCACTCGACGGGTGATATTAGATGTTGTATATTCTGAGGCGCTCAAGCCGGTGGCGTGGCTGGGTTCGTCCCGCGATGCCGTGCGCGCGTTTCCTTCGCCGGCGCGACACTCGGCGGGGCGGGCGCTTCTGCGGGTGCAGCAGGGTCTCCCGCCTCAAGATTTCAAGCCGATGACGTCAGTCGGCTCCGGAGTGGTCGAGATTCGGGTTCATGTTGGCGGCGAATTCCGGGTGGTGTATGTCGCGAAATACGTCGAAGCCGTCTACGTCCTCCATGCCTTCGAGAAGCGCACGCAGCGGACGCGGCAGGGTGACATCGAGGTGGCCCGAACGCGACTCAGGGTCGCGGAGCGGTCGCGATCGGCCCAAGGCTCGTCGCGTGGAGGAATCGCTGATGACGCCGTCAAGCGGCAGCGTCTTTGTCGACATCGGATTCAGTGAGGTCGAGGCCTTTCGCCTTGAGCTCCGGTCGCGCCTGATGGATTGCGTGCTGCAGGTCATCGAGGGGCGAGGCCTCACTCAGCGTCGGGCGGCCAAGGTGTTTGGCGTCACGCAGCCCCGAATCAGCAACCTCGTGCGGGGGCGACTGGATCTGTTCAGCCTGGACATGCTCGTGACGATGCTCGCGCGGGCCGGCGTGCGGGTGAAGCTCTCGGTCAGCCCGTGAGCGGATCTGCGGCGTGTGCGCGCACGGTGGTGCACTAGCGGCCGGATTCTTGCGGCGGCATGCCGTAAACCCCCTCGGTCAACCTACTCGAGCCGATCAGTTACGGGAGTGAGAGCGAACAAGACGTGCGTACTCTGCCTGCCCGCGAGTACGCATCTTCTGCAACGACCCTGGCGTGGTGCTCCTCGGCATCTTCCCCAACTCCTTCTGCGGATGGGTGTTCCGGCCTGGGAGGATCTGCTCCGAAGCTGGCAGGCGGCCTGCACTACTCGAAGCCGTGCAACGCCGGAAGCACCTGCGACCGTCGATGACCGAGGAGTAGAGCGATGCCTGAGATCAGCCGGTTCTTCGGAATCATCATCCGGATGTTCTTCGACGAACACAATCCCCCGCACATCCACGCAGAGTACCAAGGTCAAAAGGCTGTGTTTGACTTCAGCGGGAATGTCGCGCGGGGTGACCTTCGTTCATCGACTGCTACGAAACTCGTGCGAGAATGGATTAACCTCCACGTCGAGGAACTGCGGGCCGACTGGGCGTTGGCCCAGGCGGGTAGGGAAATCAAGAAGATCGCCCCGCTGGATTGAGGTGGATCATGTGGAAGCTCAACGACGTGACGCAGATCGAGTACCGATCGGGTTACTGCTTCTTCGTTGCATTTGACGACGGTCTCGGGGCCACGATCGATTTCTCCGACTATCTCAGCCGCGGGCCGATCTTCGCTCCTCTGCGCGATCCCCGTTTCTTTCGTCAGGCGAGAATCGAAGGCGGCACAATCGCCTGGCCGAACGGCGCGGATATCGCCCCGGAGACACTGTACGAGAAGTGCGAACAAGCGGCTGCCGCCGACTCGCGACCTGGCGCGGCAAGGCGGTAACGTCATCGGACTCGCCAGCGACGCTTTCTGTCGCTATTGATCGACATACGCGTCCGGCTGTGACAAGGCAGCTCAGACGACTGGGCCACCATCCCCAGTACTCGCGGGGGATCTCTCCGTCTGACATAACGTTCACCCGGATGTTCGCCACCGCGTCCAGACAAGTTGCTTGGCAGGGCTGGTGAGCAGCAAGTACTCGAAGATCGCCGATCGACTTCTCAGACGATTTCCCGAGGGGGCACGCGTTGCTCGGATGAACTCCTCCGGGCCGGAGCGACGCGTCATCGTACAGGTCTTCGCCGACCGCGTTGTGGTCTCAAGTCCCGGCTTGCCACCACGGCCAATCACGCTCGCACACTTACGCAAAGGGAAATACCGCCCGTGTTCCCGCAATCCTGTCCTGGCGCAGAATCTGTCCTACTTTCACCGCATCGAGGAACGTGGCAGCGGCTTCCGGCGGATGAACGACGAGATGCTGAACCACGGTCTGGAATCGCCGCTGCTGTCGACCGACATGGGCGTGTTGATTCCTGAAGGCCGGGCCCGCGCCGTGCGTTACGTCTGGGGAACCCCGCCCGAATCGACCGACAATCGACCGAGGTGATCCGGGATTCACTAAGACGAAATCGACCGACAATCGACCGGCAATCTCCCGAAATCGACGCACTACTCGGCTGAGAGCTCCCGAACCACCCACGCGGATCTCGCGGAGTTCTACGGTGTCAACACGAAGCGCCTGAACGAGCAGGTGAAGCGCAATCGCGACCGATTCCCCAAGGACTTCATGTTTCAACTGACCACTTCGGAGAAGTCCGAACTGGTCGCAAACTGCGATCACCTGTCCCGCCTCAAGTTCGCCAAGGCCCTTCCCCACGCATTCACCGAGCACGGGGCGATCATGGCCGCGAGTGTGCTCAACTCAAAACGCGCGGTTGAGGTTGCGGTGTTTGTCGTGCGCGCGTTCGTCAAGATCCGTCGGGTTCTGTCTGAAGATCGAGAACTGGCCCAGCGTCTCGCGCAACTGGAGGGGAAACTCGCAGAACACGACGAACAGATTGTCGGGGTCGTTCGTGCGATTCGGACGCTTCTCGGTCCTGGACGAGTGCCCAGGCGTCGGCGCATCGGCTTCAATGTGGCTGACAACTCCTAGCCGCGCGGATCCTCCACGCCGATCGACCCACCGACGGCGGCGGACATTTCGCCCGGTTCCCGGGCGACTTCATGTTCTAGTTGACCGACGTCGAAGCCGCCGCTTTAAGATCACAATTTGTGACCTTAGAGAATCGACGCGGGACACACCGCAAGTACAGGCCCTACGCGTTCACCCAACACGGAGTGACGAGGTGGACCGTCGCTCCGGCCTACGCCTCTCCCACCACTGCGAGGTCTACGCGACCGGGGTTCTCGACACACCGGGATGCGTTGAGTAGTTCGAGGGATACCAGGTTGCCGACGGCGTCGTAGTCGAGGATCACACCAGGGCGGTCCTCGTCACTTTCGGCGACCTGGCTGTCCTTGAAGATCACGGTCAGCGTATCGGTTTCACGGTCGTAGCGCACAGTCACGACGACCTCCAGTACTTCGCAAGCCTGCTTGTCCGATAGGCGGTGACCACCGCCGCGGGATGTTGGGACGTGTCGACGACCACTCGAACAAGATACACCCGCTGCCCCCCAGGAAGAAGTACGCGAGATTGGCGTACTTCTCGACCCGGAACAAGTGGCAGAACTTGCTCAGGCGTGTCGGCAACCAGGCGGACGAGCGCTACGTCCAAGCCTCGGAAAAGAGCCTGTTTTCGGGCGTGTTCGGTGATTCTGACCGTCGGCTCTGGCATGACCGCGTTGGTTCTCCCGGGCCGGATTGTGCAAGGTCCGTGCTCAAATTGGGTATTCGCGAGCGGCGTGAGCATCGAAGTAGGGCCGACGGGCGCGTTCGCATCCGTCAAGACGGAAGGTGAGATTCGTTTACGCCTCAGGCGTGACCCAACCTGTCACCTCTCAGCCCTATCCTTGGCTTGTGAGCGACGACGACGATTGTGGACGCCACATCGCGTCAGGGATAGTACGGCTGGCGATCAGGGCCCACGAATCGTCCGGGATCGCCCGCACGTAGGACAGGATCGCCCTGCGTCGCTGAAGATCCGGCTATGGTGTGCGTGTTGCAGAGGCAAGTGAGTCATGGAAGGTTGGGTTGCCGTCACGCACCACGGTTGGTTTGACTTCCTGTCCAGGAGGAAGACTTGGGAGGAGGTCAATTTCTGGACGCCCTCGGATCACTACGCCTTCAACGGCACGCCCGGCACGCCGTTCCTGTTCAAACTCAAGGCTCCGCGGAACGCGATCGGAGGGTTTGGGTTTTTTTCCAGATTCGATAGGCTCCCCGAGTGGCTCGCGTGGGAGTGCTTTCGAGAAGGCAACGGAGCGCCGACGCTCGAGGACATGCAGAGCCGCCTGACCGACATCCGTCTGCGCAACCACATGGCAGCCCGAGCGGGACTGATTCAGATCGGCTGCATCGAGCCCTCAGGGGATCTTCAAACCCGCCATCCTTCAGGAGATGCCGCTGACCATTCGGACGGCTTACGTCGAAGAAGGGGAAGCGGCGCCGTACCGCGACGTGATCGGAACCGACGGCCTCTTGCGCTACTGCTACCGAGGAACCGATCGTGGCCACCGTGACAACGTCGGTCTGCGATTGGCGATGCAGCGTCAGGTGCCGTTGATCTACTGCCACGGCGTGCTGACTGGCCGGTACCTCGTCGAGTGGCCAGTGTTCATCGTCGGTGACTCGCCCGGCGAGCTTGCTTTCACCGTCAACATGGACGAACGTCGATTTGCGTTACTCGGAAGCGGGGATCCGAACGATTCCGAGACCGATGGCCGCCGGCGCTACATCACGCGACAGGTCCAACAACGCCTGCATCAGGAAGAATTTCGGCAGCGCGTATTGGCTGCCTATTTGGCGCATTGTGCGGTGTGCCAGTTGCGCCACCAAGAACTTCTCGAAGCCGCGCACATCCTGCCAGACGGCCACCCGCAGGGGCATCCTGTTGTGCCCAACGGCGTGGCCCTCTGCAAGCTTCACCACGCGGCGTTCGACGCGAACATTCTCGGCATCCGCCCTGACTATGAGATCGAAATCCGGCTGGACGTACTTGAAGAGACAGACGGCCCGATGCTGAAACATGGGCTCCAGGAGTTTCATCGCGAGCGCCTGTGGACACCCCACCGGCCGGTCCTCAAACCGAAGCCAGAGTTTCTGGAGGTACGGTACGCTCTGTTTCGGGGAGCGATATAGTCGCAAGCGGCATCAGCGGAACGGACCGACGGCCTACTAGTCCTCCAGTTGAGCCGAGGTTCGATTGCGGTCGTTCGGGCCGAATGAGGACGTAGTAACCCACAACCGTGAACGGCGTGGCAGGCGAGACTGAGCACTGTGGACGACAGTGTCCTGTCACCGCAGGGCGTCCAACAGTTCATCTCGGTCGGCGGGGCGGAAGTCCGACCCACTGACCCACAGTCGCGCCTCACGCGGCATTCGCAGGTACAGGCCTCGCGCGACGCCAAGCGTATCCTGGGGATGTGATTCCCACTCCTCACTCCGCGCGAGCTCAGCCAGACTCCGGGAATCCACGTTGTTCCGGCCCCGCCACTTGCCCACATGCGCCGCGGCAGCCAGAAAGTCCTTCTTCGCCCCGTTGCACTTCTTGTCCGCGACCACGAGGTTGTCGATGCCGTTGTCGGGATACCGGCACCATGGGATGAAGTGATCTACATCCGCTTCACGAGGAAGCCGAGCACCGCAATAGAAGCACTGCCCGTGCTGAAGCTCGACGAGGCCCGGTCGGACAGCCGCCAACTGTGTGCGGTCGAGACCGAACAGGAATCGCTCGAGACGAGACTCGTCGAGGTCGTTCAACTGAGCAACCATCGCGCTCCAGGCGCGATGAACCAGCGGCCGGAGTAGCCCATTCAAGATCCGCAAGTGATCGCCAACCGACTGATAGAAACGAATCTGATTATCGAAGCCGCCGCCGGTCCGCTGGTATACCCGCACGATGCTCCGACTCGGTTTGTTCTCTTCGTCCCATGCGATTCTGTAGATCAACTGCTCGGGTTGACCACCCACAAGCTGGAGTTTCGGAAGAGGCATGTTGATCAGGGTCCATTCAACACTTTGCACTAGCCGCTCGAATCGCCCAGGGGCTTCGCTCCTTGCGCGGTCGAGTGTCTCCGATGGGTCGGCGAGCGATGCCCTGAATCCCAGAATGTCAGAGACGATCCGTGCCTGCTCGCCACAATTCTGCCTAAGCGTCCGGCCCCTGAATTCGGCAGTCTGAGGCCAATACAGGGCGAGTACCTTCTCGGCCAACTGGCGGGTCGTGACGGAATCGGGCGCCACGCCGTCCCGATTCGTCTTCTCGAGGCACAGATCCATCAACCCGAGTAGCACAGCGTACTTGTAGGTAGCGACGAACGAGCCTTGATCTAGCAGCGCGAGGAGACGTTCACCGAAGGCGATTACGTCACGTGCGCCAACGTCTCCAGCCATGTGCTAATCCCGTGCCTGTGGAATGTGACCGGGCCGGTGATAGTTACCTCGACAGGGAATGACGAACCGCACACCCCCGCGCGGGTCATCGACATCGCCCTCGTAGCGCGGGATGAGGTGGACGTGGACGTGGCCGACCGTCTGTCCGGCCGCCACGCCAATATTGACGCCGACGTTGTAGCCGGCCGGGGAGTGCTTCTCGTCGAGGGCCCGTTTCACGATCGGGAGGAGGGCCCACAGAGCGGTTTGTTCATCGATGGACAGGTCGAACAGATCGGCGATGTGGCGGCGCGACACAATCAGCGCATGGCCAAGGCTGACAGGGTAGGCGTCCAAGAACGCGACGGCGCAGTCGTTGGCGGCCACAACGTCGCGGCGTTCAGCGGCCACGCAGAGCGGGCAGGGCGCGTCCATCGCGCGACATGGTATCACCGCCGATTGACAATGGCGCCTCCACGGTCACGGCGCATCCGACAGAGCAGCCCCAGGCTACTGTTGTACTTCGACCGTCCCTTGCAGGCCAATCTCGGATCCTCCAATCACCCAGAGCCCGGAGTCTGGCGATTCGACACTGCCGGGCATCAGGCAGCGCCTGCGCGGCGACCTCGAAGTTCTACCGGGGTGAGGCGCTGCAAGCCGCCGGACCGGAAGGGCGGGACGTCGAGTCGATCGCCGCGGGATCAACGCTCGAAATCGAGCAGGCGGTGAGCCGCGTTCTGCACCGGCTGGTTCGAGAAGAATCTGTCGCGCCCGCCGATATCGTCGTCCTCGTCAGTTCCTCCCGAACGGGCCCCTTGAAGGAGGATTCCGTCGTCGGGGCGTTCGAACTCACCGGCGACCAGAACGCCGAGCCAGGGAAAGTCCTGCTCGAATCGATCAGAAGGTTCAAAGGACTCGAACGCCAGGTCGTCATCGTCACCGGCATCGACGACCTCGCACCCGAGGACGAGCACGGAATGCTCTACGTGGCCCTGAGCCGCGCCCGCGCCCACCTGGTTGTGATCGCGGCCGCCAGCACAATCGCGCGGTGTCAGGGGCCGGCATGCCCCTGACCGCTCGGCGTACAGCTGGGGATCCGACTTCCAGAAATTCGCGTCCACCCCTCTCGCTGAGATCATCGAGCGAACGAAACGGGCGTGGAGGCGGGGACTGCTCGCTCCGTGTTCGACCGGGTGTCGGGCGTCAGGCCCGACCGGTCGCGCAATCGAGAGGGGGAGTGCTCCCGAACCTACGGCACACGGTGAGCGTGACCGCTACGTCGTCGCAGACGCAGGGATCCACTCCTGACGGACGGACTTCCCGACGCGAAGCCCTTGATGTCGAATCCAATGTTCCGTTGAGGGATGCTCCCCGGATTCGAGTTGTTCCAGGATGGCGGTTAGCTCTGGCGGGCATGGCCGGTGTTGAGCTTCGGCAAGCGTGTGCGCGCAGAACAGACGCACCAGCAGATCCGTCGTCGGTTGCAGTCCGCGCCGGCCGTGTTCCAGTCGCGACACATGAACGGCTGAGATGCCCAGCCGACTGGCAAACTGCTGGCCCGTCAGTCCGATTCGCTTCCTGAGAAACCGCATTTCAGCGCCCACCATCGGCGTCGATTTCTTGACGATCAGGTCGGCCAGCACGTCGTGTAGCTGATTTACCGCCGGAATGTCCAATGCCTGGTGTCCACTCGCGCACAGCCAGACTGGGACGTTGTTGAGCCAGACGTTGTCGAGGCCTGACTCAACGTAGTGCACCGTCTTGCGGACGTGGCGAAGTCGGCCCCCGCATTCGAAGCACCGACGAGGTCGAAGTTCGCGGGCTGCACTAGTCATGGCCGGTAATCACCGTTATCTGATCGTCGAGCGCTACCACAACGGTCAACGGGTCGCCGTCGAGATCGCGGTAGCTGAGTGTGTACGTCCACGTTCCGCCCCGGTCGTCCCAAGACGGGCTCGGATCGACCGTTCCATGTTGAAGCACGCGCAAGATGTCGTCGATTGTGAATCGACGCTCCATCATGCGAGCCCTTGCGTGCTGCGTCAGGACGAGCGAGGCCGGCCGCGCCAGCAACTGCTCGA
>Ga0315273_10004400_pt1 | contig 17254 bp, 10 predicted proteins | sample YL17G02_0_MG_FD_205753 | JGI IMG/M metagenome (GOLD analysis project Ga0315273, IMG submission 205753) | Sediment microbial communities from Yellowstone Lake, YNP, Wyoming, USA - YL17G02_0 | ecosystem: Environmental > Aquatic > Freshwater > Lake > Sediment | place: USA: Wyoming | collected...
GCCGCCGGTCTTGACCGCGTAGGACGCCGACGTGCGGATCCACCCGGCAGTGCTCGCGTAACGGTTGTGATAGAGCACCAGGCCGCGTTCGAGGCCGGCGCCGTTGGAATATGCGAACACGTCCTCGTTCACCCGACCGTCGGCGGTGAAGAAGTCGAACAGCCGGAAGTTCTGCGCCTCGGCGAACACGTGGCGGCGGTGCAGCAACGGGAAGATCTCGCGCTCGTGCCGTTCGATCAGACCGCGATCGGGGGATTCGTGGCGGCCGGCGCGGCGGAACTCCATGCCGTAGCGTTCCGAGAAGCCTTCGACCTGGCCGTGGCCGAACATCGGCAGCCCCGGCAGCGTCGCCATCAGCGTGCACACCCCGAAGTACTTGTCCCCGGTCCCGAATTGATCCACGGCCGTGCGCTCGTCGGGATTGCTCATGAAGTTCACGTAGCGTTTGAGCACGTCCGCGTCGAACTCGAGCGTGTTCTTGATCACCGAGCGGTAGTTCGCGTTCTCTTCATCCCGCAGCATGTTCATGAACGCACTGTTGTAGACGCGATGCATCCCGAGCGTGCGCACGAAATAGCCTTCCATCAGCCAGAACGCCTCAGCGAGCAGCAGCGTGTCGGGGCTCTCGGCCGCGACCCGGTCGACCACTTCGCGCCAGAACTCCACCGGCATCGCGCGGTCGAATTCCTCGCGCGTCAGTCCACGCTCGGCACGCGACGGGATCGCACCGCCGCTGCCGGGCTCCGGGTACCACAGGCGCTGAAAGTGCTTCTTCGCAAGCGTCATCGCGGCATCGAGCCGGATCACCGGAAAGCCGCGCGCAACGTGGAGGATCGTTTGGATGACCGCCTCGCGCACTTCGGATCTGAGGTAGTCGAGCTGAGCGGTATCGTTCCACGGCATCGAGGTGCCGTCGTTGCCGTGATAGACGTAGCGCGTCTCACCGCTGCCGCGATCGACCCGCTGGAACACCACGGCGGCGTCCGAGCGGTCGTAGTAGTGATCGTCGATGCGAATCGCGACGCGCTCGTCCCACGACAGATCGGGACCATTGAACGAATAGCCGGGATACGGAGCGTGATCGAGCGACACGAACCAGTCGGGGTGCTCCATGACCCAGCCCGAGTCGATGCCCATGTGGTTTGGCACCATGTCGCTCGCGAGTCGGATGCCATGGCGCCACGCGCGCGCGCGCAGCTCGTCGCACGCCGCCTCCCCTCCCAGCGCCGCGGCGATGCGATAGTCGAGCAGCGAGTAGGCCGAGGCGTCGGCGTCAGGGTTGCCGCACAGCTGCTTGATGCGCCGCGACGCGTGGCTCCGCTCCCACAACCCGATCAGCCACAGCGACGAGATGCCCCAGCCCGCGAGACGCTCGAGCTCCGCGTCGGGCACCTGATCGAGGCGCTCGATGGTGCGGCCGTAGGCGCGGGTGAGCTGATCGAGCCAGACGTGGGCGCTCTTGGCCATGAGCACGACCTGCGGCATCCAGTCGCGGTCGGGCGTGAAGCGTTCGCGCTCGGTCTCGAGCGCATGGAAATCGGCGACGATGCCGCGCTGCGATGGCGCGGGGCGCGCGCTGAACCGCATGAAGAACGCGCGCTCGTCCTCGCGAATCACATCGAGTGTGACGAGCAGTCGCCTGAGAAACTCGCCGAGCAACGAGCCCCAGCGCGTGCGGATGTACTCGAGCTGAGCCGAAAGCGATTGCGGTGCGGCGATCGCCGGGCTGCGCAGCATCTCGGGCAGGCTCTGATCGTCAGGACCGAAACCAGGCTGCGACGCGAAGAACTCGCCGAGCGCGGAAATCAACTGGCGATATGCCGTGTGCTCCAGCGCCGAGTCGTCGAACAGTTCCCGGAACGGATCGAATGCGGGATTGGCGTTCGCGAGCCATAGCATGAGCAGCTCTTCAAGTACGAGCTCACGATGCGGAACGCCTGCGGTGTTGGCCGCGAGGTAGTCGTCGATGCCGGATTCGCCGCGGTACACCGCGAGCGGGGGAAACGTCGCCGCGAACTGCCGCAGCACGATGTCGAGCTCGCGCTGCCCGAGGCGGCGCTCGAGCCAGGTGAGGGCCAGCGCCATCGAATCGGCCCGGCGCTGCTCGCGGTACAGCGCCACTACATAGTGCAGGATCTCGTCGATCAGACCCATAGCATGCAGTGAGCCTGCCTGCACCGTCTGGCCAGGATTCCGCGCCGCGTCGCGCGCCTGGTTCATGCGGCTCGCAAGACGGCGTGTGGTCCCGAGATCGGCGAGCACGACGTTGCCGGTCAGCGAGAACCACGGCGCATCGATCCCGTACCGGTCGCGCGCCGCGCGTGAGACGTGAAACTCCATCGTGACGGAACGAGTGTGGGTCATTCGGATGTCGCATCCGGGCCAGAGAGTGCAGGCGTTTGCTGCGGCCATCGTAGCAGAAGCCGGTGCGGACTGGCGGATGGCCCGCGAATCGAGCAACATCGGATTGCTCGAGCGGTCGCGGCCGCGACGCCCGTTTCCCGTGGAGGTTGGTTTCGATGAAGCCGTACGTAGTCCAGGGCGGTCGCGAGCGAGCTTCGTGTGGCACGCCGTCGTGCGCGGGCGGGGCGACCCTGGTTTCCGGGATGCACAGGTCCCCGCGATGACGGAGTCCCAGGTCCTCGCCGCCCGGGGCGCAGAAATCATCCTCGCCACGTACGACGTCTATGTCGCGCGCTTCCGCGAGTTGACGCGCCACGCCCGCTCACACTTCGAACGCCGGGACTGGCACGCGACCCAGCGTGATTCGGCGCTGCGGCTCGATCTCTACACCGAATCCGTGGACGAAGGGCTCACCGGCCTGCGCGCGCTGATCGGCGACCACCTCGAGGAACGCACGACGTGGGCGGCACTGCGTTCGCGATTCGAACAGTTGATCGCCGGGCGCGGTGGCGACGAGCTCGCCGAAACGTTCTTCAACTCGATCACGCGACGCATCTTCAACACGATTGGGGTCGATCCGTCCGTCGAGTTCGTCGTGAGCGCGTCGCCCTACCAGCGTGCGTTCGGACGGCCGTGGAGCTTCACGACCGAGTTCGAGCGCTCCGGCAGCCATGCGTCGCTGTTCCGGCGCGTGCTGGAGCACTATCGGTTTGCCGTGGACTACGAGGATGCGGCCGCTGATGCCGAGCGCATCGCGGCCGCGGTCGAGGTCGAGCTCGAGGGCCGCACGGCGCGCACGCTCGAGCTGGCATGGCCGGTGTTCTATCGGAACACCCACGCCTACATCGTCGGCAAGTTGAACACCGGCGAGAGCGAAGTGCCGTTCCTGCTCGCGCTCACGAATCCCGAGGGCCGCATCGCGGTGGATGCGGTGCTGCTCACCGCCGATGAGATCAGCATCGTGTTCAGCTTCGCGCGCTCCTACTTCTTCGTGGAGATGGACATGCCGCGCGAGCTCGTCGAGTTCCTGCACTCGGTCATGCCGCGCAAGCCGATCCCCGAGCTCTACATGGCAGTCGGATGCAACAAGCACGGCAAGACCGAACTCTACCGGTCGCTGCTCAACCACTTGCGCAAGTCGGACGAGAAGTTCGAGATTGCCCCCGGCCAGCGCGGCATGGTGATGTGTGTATTCACGCTGCCCGGATTCGACATCGTATTCAAGGTGCTGCGTGACCGCTTCGACTATCCGAAGACCGTCACCCACGCCGAAGTGCGCGCCAAGTACCGGATGGTGTTCCGCCACGACCGGGCGGGCCGGCTGGTGGACGCCCAGGAATTCGAGCATCTCGCGTTTGACCGGAGCCGGTTTTCGGCGGCGCTGCTCGAGGAACTGACGACCTCGGCCTCCGAAACCGTCCAGGTCCGGGGCGAGCACGTTGTGATGGCGCATCTGTTTACGGAGCGCCGCCTGACGCCGCTCGACGTCTACTTGACCGAGGCCCGGCCCGAGGCGGCCCGGGAGGCGGTGATCGAATACGGACAGGCGTTGCGCGACCTCGCCGCGACGAACATCTTCCCGGGTGATATGCTACTGAAGAATTTCGGGGTCTCGCGGCACGGCCGCCTGATCTTCTACGACTACGATGAGCTGTGCCGGCTGACCGACTGCGACTTTCGGGTGCTGCCGGCGCCACGTCACGACGATGAGGAGTTCGCGCAGGAGCCGTGGTATTACGTCGGGGAGCGGGATATCTTTCCCGAGGAGTTCCGGGCGTTCCTCGGACTGCAAGGCCCTTTGCTCGACGCGTTCCTGGATGCGCACGAGGAACTGCTCGATGTCGAGTTCTGGCGCGGCATGCAGGACCTTCACCGGCGTGGCGAGGTTCTGGATGTGTTTCCCTATAAGCATGCGAGCCGGTTGCGCCGCGCGCGTTCCGTCCCGCCGAGCGGGACATTCCACGTGAGGAGCCGAGACGATGAGCACAGTGACAGGTGAGCCGATTGCGGTGAAAGACGGGCGGATGATCGTACCCGATCATCCCATTCTCCCCTTCATCGAGGGAGACGGGACCGGGCGCGACATCTGGCGCGCCGCGGCTCGCGTATTCGACGCCGCGGTCTCCCGGGCCTATGGCGGCAAGCGGCGGATCGCGTGGCATGAAGTTCTCGCCGGTCAAAAGGCATTTGACCGCACCGGGAACTGGCTCCCCGACGAAACGCTCGAAGCGTTCCGCACCTATCGCGTCGGCATCAAGGGACCGCTCACCACCCCGGTCGGTGGCGGCATCCGCTCGCTAAACGTCGCCCTGCGCCAGATCCTCGATCTCTACGTGTGCCTGCGCCCGGTGCGCTGGTTCGAGGGCGTGCCCTCGCCGGTCCGTCACCCGGAGCAGGTGAACATGGTGATCTTCCGCGAGAACACCGAGGACATCTACGCCGGCATCGAGTTTGCGGAAGGCTCGGAAGAAGCCCGGACGATGCTCGCCTTTCTCAAGCAGACGTTCCCGTCGGCCTACAAGAAGATCCGCTTCCCCGACTCAACCGCGCTCGGTTTGAAGCCGGTGTCGCGCGATGGCAGCGAGCGTCTGCTGCGTTCGGCGTTCGAGTATGCGATCCGCCACCACCGCGCGAGCGTGACGATCGTCCACAAGGGCAACATCATGAAATTTACCGAAGGCGCCTTTCGCAACTGGGGATACGCGCTCGCCGAGCGCGAGTTCGGCTCCCAGGTCTACACCTGGGAACAGTGGGAGCGGACGCGCACGGCGCGGGGCGAGGACGCGGCGAACCAGGAGCAAAAGGACGCGGTCGCGGCCGGGCGTGTGATCATCAAGGACGCCATCGCCGACATCACGCTGCAGCAGGTGCTGACGCGGCCCGAAGAGTTCGACGTGATCGCGACGCTCAACCTGAACGGCGATTATCTGTCGGATGCGCTGGCGGCACAGGTCGGAGGTATCGGCATCGCCCCCGGCGGGAACATCAACTACATCACCGGCCACGCCATCTTCGAGGCGACCCACGGAACCGCACCTCGATACGCCGACCAGGACAAGGTGAATCCCGGTTCGGTCATCCTGTCGGGCGAGATGATGCTACGCTACCTCGGTTGGAGCGAGGCGGCGGATCTCGTGATCAGAGGGATGGATGGCGCGATCGCGGGGCGGCGCGTAACCTACGACTTCGCCCGCCTCATGGACGGCGCGACCGAAGTGAAGTGCAGCGAATTCGCGGATGCGGTGGTCCAATCTATGGGATGACCCCACCGCTCACCCCGGTTGCGGTGCGGCGTTTCGCCCCACCCGTCTACTACCTCTGATCGGACACGAGACCACGACCATGATCGAAGAACGCACACCCGAGCACGAAGCCGCGAATCTCCCGCCCCTGGCCGACGATGATGCCGGCCCTTCAACGGAATTCGCACAGGAGCTCGAGCACTTCGAGCATGGACAGGTCGCGACGGTGAGCGACCTCAAGCAAGTGGCGCCCGGCGCGAAAGTGCGCGGCCGTCTCGTTGCGATCGGCGACGAGCAGAGCATGGTCGAGTTCGGCGGACGCAGTGAAGGCCTGGTTGAGACGCGCCATCTCAAAGACGATGCGGGAGCCCTGAAACACGCCGTGGGCGATGAGATCGAGTTGTTCGTGCTCGAAGCCGCAGAGCAGGTCGTGCTCGCGCCGTCTGTGAAAGCCGAAGCGGGTGCCGCGCTCCAGCAAATCCGCGCGTCGCAGGCCGCCGGAATCCCGATCTCCGGCAAGGTTACGCGCAAGAATGCCGGCGGACTCGAAGTCGACCTGGCGGGCGTACGGGGCTTTTGCCCGGTGTCGCAGATCGAATCGGGTTTCTGCGCGGATCCCTCGGTGCACATCGGGCGCACCTATGACTTCCTCGTGACGCAGATCAAGGATGCGCGCAGCGTCGTCGTCTCGCGCCGGGCGCTTCTGCAGAAGTCGGATCATGAATCGGCGAAACAGCTGCTTGCCTCGCTCAAGCCGGGCGATGAGGTCCAAGGCACCGTGGCGCGGCTTGAGACGTTCGGCGCATTCATCAGCCTCGGCGGCATGGACGGGCTGGTTCACGTCTCTGAAATCAGCCACGATCGCATCGGCCACCCTCGCGAAGCGCTGACCGTCGGCGAGAAGGTGCGCGCCAGGGTCTTGCGACTCGATCACGGCAAGGATGGCAAGCCGCGCATCGCGCTGTCGATCAAGGCGGCTACTGCGGATCCGTGGATCGAAGTTGAGCAGCGTTTCACCCGGGGCATGCGCGTGACCGGAACCGTGGTGCGACTCGCGGAGTTCGGCGCGTTCGTAAACCTCGCCCCCGGCATCGACGGGCTGATCCACATTTCGGAAGTGGCGTCGCGGCCGGTGGCGCACGTGAAGGAGGTGCTCTCGCCGGGACAGCAGATCGAAGCCCTCGTGCTCGGCGTCGATCCCGCGAAGAAGCGCATCGCGCTTTCGTTGCGTGAGGGTGCCGGTGAGCCCGAAGCGCCGGCGCGCCGCCCCAAGACGGGCGAAACCGCTTCCGGCGTAGTCGCGGGCGTGAAGCCGTTCGGCGTGTTCGTCGATCTGCCGGTCTACGGACGCCGCGCGCGGGGACTCGTGCCCCGTGAGGAAACAGGAGCGCCGCGGGATGCGGATCTCGAACAGCGCTTCACGATTGGAGACGCCGTCGAGGTCGAGGTGCTCGATGCAAAGGATGATCGCATCCGACTCACGATGCGAAGCGCGGCGGACCGCGCCGCCGTACCACCCCAGGAGGCACCGGCGGGCGAGCGGGCCGCGCGTGCGCCGCGAGCCAGCGGCGAGCCTGCGCGCGGACCTCGGCCCGCGAGTGGCAGCGAGCGTCCTGCGCGCGGCGCACGGCCGGGCGGCGGTGACCGCAGCTCACGCGGCGAGCGACCGGGTAGCGGTGGCGGCGTCGATCGATCCGGACGCAGCGAGCGCTCGGGCGGCAGCGGCGCCGGACGCGGGGATCGGACCGGACGCGGCGAGCATTCAGGTGGTGATCGGGGCGGGCGCGGAGGGATGGCGCGCGAATCTCGCTTCGACCCGCGTTACGAACGTCCGGCGGCGCCAGTCGGTCCACCGGAGCCGACGACGATGGCGATCGCGTTGCGGAAGGCGTTGGAGAAGGCCCGGGAAAAATCCGGCTCCTGATCAGTTCACAAGACGATACAGCGGGGAACACGGTGACGTGTTCCCCGCTGTTCGGTTTCCACTCCCCGCGCGTTCCCTACTTGCCGCCCGATACACCACCTTCGTTGTAGCGGCACAGGAACTTGCACGCCTTCTTGCGACCCTCGATCGCCTTTTTCGCGTCGCGGTATCGATTGTGCTCGTACCGTCGGCACGCGAGATCCGCACCACACGCGCGAATCACGCTCTTGTGCAGCGCAAGCTCCTCTGCCAGGTCATCCTTGTGCTCCTGGTCGCAGCGCCTCGTGCATTCCTTGTGACGGGCATCGAGCGGTGATATTCCGCCCTTGCTCAGTTCGATCGCGGGGTCGGTCACATTGCGACACTGTGAGAGACCGAGGCCCACGCTCGCGAGCGCGAGCAGGATGAGCCACATGCGCACCATGCGCCCGGATCGTTTCGAGTCATGAGAGATCACGGCAATCTCCTTCGAGTAGTGCTTTGCTTCCGCTTCGGAATCGGCGGGACTTCGAACGTCCGGACCGTGACGGGGCAAGGAACGGGCCAGAAGCGCTTGGGCGTCCGGGTCCCGGCGATCCCAGCATTTGCGGGCAGTGACGCCGGATGCCGGTGAGGCGCACGAGATCCCTGACCTTCAAACTGTAGTCCGCGCCTTACACCCCTTAGGGTTTGACCGCGCGCAATTCAGGGGCTGGCGTTCGGCGTGATCGGCAACTCGAGCCCCGCCATGCGAAGGACCACGCGCACGGCGTACGTGCGGACGGCGGAGTTTGGAGTGTCAGGCAGCCTGCTCACGCACCGCTTCGTCTTCGGTCCCGTAGAGGACCAGAAACGTCTGGAGGTTCATCAGCTCGATCGCCTCCTGTACGGTGGGCGATGTCTCGGCGAGGCTCAACGTGATCCCGCGTTCCCGGAACTCCTCGGTGAGCACGAGCAGCGATCCGATCCCGCTCGAAGACAGGAACGAGACCGCGCGCAGGTTGAGAATCAGGTTTCGCCCTCCGTCCCGGGCTGGAATGCAGCGCTCCATGAGCAGCGGTGACATGCGGGTATCGAGCCGGCCGTGCACGCGAATCACGTCGACGTTTCCGCCACCGCTCAACTCTTCGAACGTCAGCTCTTCGCTCATGACTTCCTCCTCAGGTCTGACCGGCGCGGTCGGGGTCGAACACCATCAACGTCAGGTTCCCCTCTGCCGTCCCCGGGTGATAGTGGATCGAATCCAGGATGCGCCGCACCATGTGGAGGCCGATGCCTCTTCCACGGCGACGCACTCGTGGATCGGCGAAGTCGAGAAACGATTGATGCGGCGGCTGGAACGGCACGCCGCGGTCCTGAACCACGAAGCATCCGGTTCGCACGCGCTCGCGGGCCGCGGCCGCGGGATCGGTGGGCGGCTCTGAGGCGGTGCGCCCCGGCGCCCACCACAAGTCGAACGTCGCGCCCGCGCGATCCCGATAACCGTGCTCGACGACGTTCGCGCTCACTTCGTAGAGCGCGCTCTCCAGCAGCCGCGCCGAGCGAGCGTCGAGGTCCCGCAGATCTGCGCACGCGGCGATCCAGCCGCGAATCTCGACCAACTGCGCGAGATCGGCGGCGAGCGTGAGCGGAGCCCCCGCGCGGCGTGCCGCGGCGAGCACCACGAGCGGCGCAGCCGTCTCCGCCCGCGCCACGGCGTCCGATCCCGCGACCGAGCCGGTCCTCAAGACGATCGCGGGACCGGTGTATCCGACTATCAGCAGCGTTTCGTCATCCAGCGGCACGTCGCTCTGCGACCCGTCCCGCATCGCGGCTGCGAGCGCATCGATCACTGCGCGCGGCCCGGACGGGGCGTGCCGCGTGACGATCTCGCCCATGCGCGGCAGGCCGAGTTGATCCCCCATCCCCTCGCGCATCGTCTCGTTGTAGCCGTCGGTGAAATTCACCATCAGGTCTCCGGGCTCGAGATCGATCGTCTCGTCGCACAGCATGCGTGCGAGCGCATCGCCGCCCACTGCTCCGATCGGGACCGCGCGTCCGTAGCGCCACTCCACCGAGCGCGACGCCGCGCGATAGACAAGCACCGGTGTGTGGCCCGCACAGGCAAAGGTTACCCGTCCGGTCGTGGGGTCGAGCACGCCATAGAGCATCATGACGAAGGCGCCGCGGGGCAGCGTCGGGCGGAGGTTCTCCTCGAGGGCGACGAGCAGCAGCGTCGGTGTGTGATACGCGAACCGTAACGCGCGCAGCAGCACGGACAGCATCGACATTACGAGGCATCCACCGAGCCCCCTGCCCGACACGTCGGCGATCGCAAAGCCGATCCTGCCGTCTTCGAGCGGGAAGATGTCGTAGTAGTCGCCGCCGACCTCGGCCGCAGCGCGATGGTCGCCTACGAGAACGAAGCTGCCCGCGGCGACACTGCCGTGCGGGAGCAGCGACTGCTGCATGTCACGTGCGATTTCGGCTTCGCGCGCGAGGCGTTCTTTCTCGACCATCTCGGGCTGCGTCGTGTTCAGCTCACGCATCGGCGCACCACGAGCAGCGCACATTCGAGAACGATTGATCCAGAGCCATCTCCTGCCAAGAAGGATGCGACCCGCCTGCGCTGCCGCATGCTGCAGAGTCGCTGCAGTTATCGGCCAAACTGCAAAGTGACTTGAGACACGCGCTCGTGAGGTGAACGAGATGGTGCTCTCGCCACTCATGCCGTATCTTGCGGGCTGGAGGAACCAGCGTGACGCATCGAAAACGACTCGCAATTCTCGTGGGCGGGGGCCCTGCGCCCGGCATCAACAGCGTGATAGGCGCGGCGACGATTCGTGCCGCGCTCGAGGGCGTCGAGGTGCTCGGCATCGAGGACGGTTTCGAATGGATCATGCAGGGCGACATCGAGCACGTGCGCCCGCTGACGATTGAAGCCGTGAGCCGCATTCATTTTCGCGGGGGATCCTACATCGGCATCTCGCGGGCGAATCCGACGACGCACGCTGACCTGCTCGAGAACACGGTCATCTCCCTGCTGCGGCTGAACGTGGAGGACTTGATTACGATCGGTGGCGACGACACGATGTTCTCGGCAAAGCGCCTCGAGGAACAGGCGCAGGGTCGCATCCGGGTCGTGCATGTGCCGAAGTCGATCGACAACGATCTCGATCTTCCGTCCCACGTCGACACGTTCGGTTTCCAGACCGCGCGCCACCTCGGTGTCGAGATCCTCAAGAACCTCATGGTCGACGCGAAAACGACCTCGCGCTGGTATTTCGTCATCGCGATGGGCCGCAAAGCCGGACACCTCGCGCTCGGCATCGGCAAGGCGGGCGGGGCAACGCTCACGCTCATCCCCGAAGAGTTCGGCATGCGTCCGATCCGACTGCGCACACTGGTTGACACGCTGGTGGGCGCGATCATCAAGCGGCTGAATGACGGGCGCCGCGACGGCGTGGCCGTGATTGCCGAAGGCGTGGTGCTCGATCTCGATCCTGCGGATCTTGCCCGCATGGAGGAGGCCGAGCACGATGCGCACGGCAACCTGCGCATCGCCGAGATCAACATCGGCGAGATCCTGAAGCACGCGGTGCAGGAGCGCCTGAAGGGTTTCGGGATCGAGGCGACAATCGTCCCCAAGAACATCGGCTACGAGCTGCGCTGCGCGGACCCCATCCCGTTCGACATGGAGTACACCCGCGACCTCGGCTACTGCGCCACCAAGGCATTGCTGTCGGGTTTCAACGCGGTGACGGTGTCGATGCAGGCCGGGCACTTCGTTCCGATTCCATTCTCGACGCTGACCGACCAGGCAACCGGCCGCGCGCGGATCCGGCTGGTCGACATCTACTCCACGCGTTACGCGATCGCACGCCGTTACATGATCCGCATCCGCCGTGACGATTTCGAAGACCCCCACGAACTGGCGAAGTTCGCGGCGACGGCGGGGATGTCACTCGAGGAGTTCCGCGCCCAGTTTGAATCGCTATTCGCCGACGAGCCCCCCGGGCTCGACTTTGGAGCCCCGCTCCCGGTCGAGCATCCGGAGCAGATACCGCGCTCCACGGGATAGCCGCTCAGTTTCCGGCGGACTTCATCTGCTCCGGCACGAACTGCTCCATCACCGCCCTGCGCAGCAGCGACGGCGGGAGCAGACCCTGCGCAAGTACGAAGTCATGATACTTCTGCCGGTCGAACCTGCGCCCGAGCATGCGCTCGGTATCGGTCCGCAACTCCATCAGCCGCTGGTAGCCGCAGAAATATGAAGTCGCCTGCCCCGGAGCGCGGAACGTATAGCGCTCGACCTCCTGGGTCGCCATCGGCAGCGAGAGCACGACGTCGTCCTGCAGCACGCGCAGCGCCTCGTCCTTCGTGATCGTTCCTTGCTGGAGGCCCGGATCGAGGAACGCACGAGCCGCGCGCAGCAGTCGATGTTGCAGCGCGATGATCTGGCCGTCGAGCGGCTCGTACGGCTTCATCTCGGCCTCGGCGTAGAGCCCCCAGCCTTCCACGTTTACGCTGTTGAACGCGAACAACGCACGCGGAATTGAAACGCCCTTCTCGACGATCGAGGCGAATTGCAGTTCGTGACCCGGACGGCCTTCGTGCGCGGTGAGCGTCCACGATCCGGCTTCAAACGTGAAGTCGTCGTACATGCCGCTGCCGGGCTTGTGCAGCGGCAGCACGAACGTGCCCTTCTCGCCGGTGTTGCCGATCAGCCGCGGCGGACGCATGTTGGGGGCCGGCTGCTGCGCACTCTCGGCCTCGGACGCAAGGCGGATCTGCATCGGACGGTCGGGCAGGGTGACGATGTGATGCTCGACAATCAGCTTTTCGAGATCGCGAATGCGCGCCTCGTAGTGCGGCAGGATCGCACCACCGGCGAACTGCCGCTTCTTCAGTTCGCCGATCACAAGACGATAGTCGCCCGATGCGAACCCCTGCTCCTTCGCAAGCAGCGGCGCCAGCGCCTGCATCTCGTTCTGGATCTCCCGGAATGCGACTTTCGCCCGGCTCGCAAGATCGGCGACCGGCATGTCGACGCCGACCTGGCGCAGGCCGAACGCGTACAGTTCGGGCGGCTGGCGAAAATCGGTGCGTGCGCGCGGCAGCACGTCGGCCGTGATGAACGCGCTGTAGCCGTCGAGTTGTCGGCGCAGCGTCTTCAAGGGCTCCTGCCAGCCCTTGATCGAATACTTGCCGAACAACTGCGCAATGCCGTCCATCATCGCGGCCTGATTCGCGAGGTCGTTCTCGACCTCGGCGCGGATCGGCCCGATCAGCGCCGGGTCTGCGAGCTTCTCGCGAATGCGCTCCTCGGCGAGTTTCGCGATTGGCTCGTAGCCGTTTTCGAGTCCCGCATAGCGGCGCAGGCGCACGAGCGCCGCCGCACGGCGCTTCGGCTCGACCTGGTCGTCGAGCAGCGCACGCAGACCCTGGAACACGGTGCCATGCAGGTCGAAGTATGGAACGACCAGACGTTCGTTGATATCCTGTCCTTCGATCTGCTCCTTGGCACTCTCCAACAGGATGTCGAGATCCTGCAGTACTGCGGGATCCTTCTCGGCCGCGCGCTGCACCTCAAGCGCCGTAATCGCCTGCTCGGTTGCTGCCTTCACGCGCGCGTTGACGCCGGATTTGAGATCGAAGATCTCCTCGTCGTAGCCACTGAGTCCCAGGAAGCCGGCCTGCTCGGGACCGAATCTCGCCATCACCTGCATCAGGACCGCGGCGTTCGCATTGCTGCGCTGGACCCATTCGGGTGAAGGCGGCGGCGCGCTCGCGCGACCGGCAGCCGGCTGGGCGTGCACGGCCACGAACGCCAACACCAACGCGAGCAGCGTCGCGACGGCAATGCGGCGCACAAGTCGGATCGGCTGATCGATGGGGCGTGTGTGGAACATGAATCCTCCGGAAGTGCGGCGGTCGGACGGGGCAACATGAACGACGGGCAAGCTACGCGGGGGAGCGGGCCGGCGTTACACGAAACAGGCCGGACGCGGCACCTCATGGGGACGAGTGCGGAACATGGAGTCGCGCGGCAGCGGATTACGGCAGATCAAACGCGATCCGCAGCCGGCGCACGAACTCCGAGCGCCGACCGGGGAACGGTCAGCTCTCGGAATCGGCGAGCTTGCGCAGCACGGCGATCTGTCCGGCGTGGTAGAGGTCGTGCTGTATCACGCCGTGCAGGAGGAAGTAGCGGCTGCCACTTCCGGGAGTTCCGGCCTGGTCGAGCGCGGCATCCTCGATCGCGCCTGCCGCGCTCACGAGTTCGTGGTGAGCCTCCTTCAGCGCGGCGACCGCCGCCGATAGGTGCGCCGGGTCTGCAGGGCCGGTCGGTGGCCAGTCCTGTTCGGTTGTGGGATCAAACACGCGGCCTTGGATGCGCGCTGTCACCACCCGCTTCCAGGTCGTCATGTGGAGCACGAGTTCCTCAATCGAATGAATGTCCGGCGTGGGGCGGTAGGCCGCCTGCTTCGCGGTCACTCCATGGAGCAACTCGAGCACGGCGCTGCCATGCCACGATTCGCGCTCGAATGAACGCCGGAGCTGGTCAAGAATACGAGCGATCTCGGACACGAAACCTCCTTCGCGCAGGGGATGCGCGGATGTCGCGCAGTGCTTGGCGCCCACCGCGCCGCCAATCATGGTGCGAACGCGGACCGCGTGCATCCTACGCGCGCTCCGGGTCCCGGCACCATGCCTATGCGGTCGTGACGGTGCTCGAGCCCCGACGCGACGACCACATTGCGCGCAAGATCCTGAAACAGGATCCGCGCAGCTGCAGCTAGGCGAACAAAAGGGAGGTCGGGAGGTTTCTGGCGGGCATCATGCGACAGGGCGGCACGATCGGTTGGGATTGATCGCACGACAGGCCCGGGGCAAGGGGTGCCGGACCCATCGTGCAAATCTAGTGCGGGCCGCTCCCAGGGTCTTGGTGACGTAAGCGCCTGAGAGGAGCATGTAGGATCGCCACCCGGTGCCCGCGGTCGCAGCCCGCATTGAAGTCTCTTCGCAATGTGCACGCCAGCTCGTGTAGATGTGTGCGAAGTCACGCGCGCTGTCGCTCGACGGTCCGCGTTCGTGCGACTTGGGGCGACCTCCAAGCCCAAGCGCTGCATCCCGCTGCAGGCGGCCGAGCCGATCCAGCCGACGACACGCTCGGCACGCCATCGCGAACACCACACGCCGTGATCCCCGGTCGTCGCGATCCATCTTTCCGGGTCACATCACCCGGATTGGTGCGTCCTATGCGCCGAATGCCCCACGCCGGAGCCACGCGCACGTTGACCGCGACCGGACCATCGCCGACATTGGCCGCCTGTGCATCCGATACGGGGGCGATGCGGGACCTCGGTCGCCACACCCACCGTTCATGAGGATCGCGATTCCGATGAGCTTCGTCTCACGTTATGCGCGCTGGCTGCACACGCGCTGGCCGGCCGGGACCGTCGAGAAGTTCCCGTGGGTCGGCGACGACGGCAGCACCCAGATCGCGGGTCTTCATGTCGCGGGAGATCTCACCGGTGTGCCCCTGCTCAAGTTCTCGCTCGATTCCGGGGCGCGCGTCGTGCAGCGCATCGCCGCAGATCCCGCGCTGCGCCGCGATCGGGACGACGGAACACTCGATCTCGTGATCATCGGCGCGGGCGTGTCGGGCATGTCGGCGGCGATGGAAGCCAGCCAACTGGGTCTGCGCTTCGAGATCCTCGAGGCCTCGGCTGCGTTCTTCACCCTGGTCAACTTCCCCAAGGGCAAGCCGATCTACACCTATCCCCTCGGCATGAAGCCGGCAGGCGCCCTTCAAGTGTCGGCGAACGTCAAGGAAGCGCTGATCGACGAACTGGTCGCCCAGGTCGATCGAGCCGGAATCGTCGTGACGCCGGCGCGCGCCCAGAAGGTGACTCGCGAGAACGATGGTTTGCGCGTGGATCTCCAGGGCGGTGCGAGCCGGCGAGCGCGTCACGTCCTGATCGCGATCGGGCGCAGCGGCGACTATCGCAGGCTTGGCGTGCCCGGCGAGGAACTGTCCAAGGTCTACCACCGACTCCACGACCCGGCGGACTTCGGCGGCTTGCGAGCGCTGGTCGTGGGCGGCGGAGACTCGGCGATCGAAACCGCCGTCGCACTGGCCGGAGCCGGCGCGGAGGTGACCCTCACCCATCGCCGCACCGAGTTCTCGCGCCCGCGCAGGGAGAATCTCGAGAGGCTGGAAGCGCTGCGGCGCGACCCGGCGGCTGACGTCGCGATCGCGCGACCGAACGCGCAACTCGGAACCACGGCCACCACTGCGCAGCCACTGCTCCGCCCGGGCTCAGTCGTCGTGCGACTCGAAACCGAGGTGCGCGAGATCCGAGCGCACCAGGTCGTGCTCCGCAGCCGCGCAGGCGAATCCGTGATCGACAACGACGTGGTGTTTGCGATGACCGGGCGCGAGGCACCGCTCGAATTGTTCCGCCGCTCGGGACTTCCGATCGCCGGCGACATGACAGGGGCACACTGGGCCGCGATGGGTAGCTTCATCGCGTTTTGCGCGTGGCTCTACAACTGGAAGTCGGGCGGGTTCTTCTCAAACATGTGGTACCGCAACCACTGGTTCCCGACCAATCTTCCTGGCCTATTGGCCGCGGCAGGGGGTGCGATCGCCGCACAGGCGAAGGATCCGTCCTCGCTGATCGGCACGCTCGCGATCAGCGCCGCGGGACCCTCGTTCTACTACACGCTCGCCTACTCGATCGTGGTCGTGCTGTTCGGCATCCGCCGCATCCGGCGCCGCAAGACGCCGTACGTCACCGCCCAGTCGCTTACGCTGATGATGATCCAGGTACTGCCGCTGTTCCTGATCCCGGAAATCCTGCTCCCGCAGCTCAACTACCACGGGCTGCTGCCGCAGGGCGTGGCCGATGCACTGTTCCCGGTCGCGAACTACGGCCATGGTCGCGAGTTCTGGCGCGCCTACGGGCTGATTCTCGCGTGGCCGCTCAACGTCTACAACATCTTCACCCACGAACCGCTGTGGGCGTGGATCGCAATCGGATTCGTCCAGACCTGCATCCTGATCCCGCTCGGCATCTGGTTCTTCGGCAAGGGCGTGTACTGCGGTTGGATCTGCTCGTGCGGGGCGCTCGCCGAGACCCTCGGCGATACCCACCGCCACAAAATGCCGCACGGGCCGGGCTGGAATCGCTTCAACATGGCAGGTCAGGCGGTGCTCGCGATCGCCGTGACCCTCTTGATCATTCGGATCATCGGCTGGGCGCTCCCCGACGGAAACTGGGCCGACCGTGTGTTCCCGGTGCTCCAGACGAACTACAAGTGGTGGGTCGACGTGTTCCTCGCCGGGATCATTGGATATGGCGTCTACTTCTGGTATTCGGGGCGGTTCTGGTGCCGCTTCCTGTGTCCGCTCGCGGCCCTGATGCACATCTACGCCCGTTTCAGTTCGTTCCGGATCCTGTCCGACAAGAAGAAGTGCATCTCGTGCGGGCAGTGCACACGCATGTGCCACCAGGGCATCGACGTCATGAGCTTTGCGAACAAGGGCATTCCGATGGCGGACCCCGAATGCGTGCGATGCTCGGCCTGTGTGCACACCTGCCCGACCGGAGTGCTCAGCTTCGGCCGCGTGAACCGGGCCGGCCAGTTGATCGGCATCGACTCGCTGATGGCCTCCCCGGTGCAGATACGCGAGGGCAAGCACTGAGCCCCAGTGTGC
>Ga0315273_10004401_pt1 | contig 17253 bp, 11 predicted proteins | sample YL17G02_0_MG_FD_205753 | JGI IMG/M metagenome (GOLD analysis project Ga0315273, IMG submission 205753) | Sediment microbial communities from Yellowstone Lake, YNP, Wyoming, USA - YL17G02_0 | ecosystem: Environmental > Aquatic > Freshwater > Lake > Sediment | place: USA: Wyoming | collected...
CCCGCTGCGTTCGCGGTCCCCCCTCGCCGCCTGGCCGCGCCCCCTCCCCCCTCCCCCCCCCGCCCCCGCCGCGCCCCCCCCCCCCCCCCCCCCCACGACACCTCAAGGCACTTGTCATCGACCGCGGGTCGCCGATTTACTTCTTGATCTTCTCCACCACGTCGGCCTGTCGGAGGGCCTCGATCACCTCGTCGAGATTGCCGTCGAGGATTTCGCCGAGCCGATGGATCGTCAGTCCGATCCGGTGATCCGTCACCCGCTGCTGCGGATAATTGTATGTCCGGATCTTTGCGCTTCTATCGCCGGAACCCACCTGGCTCTTGCGTTCCTGCGAAATCTTCTCTTCCTGTTCCTTTTCGGCCTTCTCGAGCAGGCGAGCTCTGAGGACTTTCAGAGCTTTCTCCTTGTTTTTGTGCTGGGATTTCTCGTCCTGGCAGCTCACGACGATCCCCGAGGGAATGTGCGTCACCCGCACCGCGGTTTCCACCTTGTTCACGTTCTGGCCGCCGGGGCCGCTCGAGCGGAAGACGTCGATGCGAAGATCCTTGGGATCGATATCCACCTCGACTTCCTCCGCCTCGGGGAGCACCGCGACGGTGACCGCCGAGGTGTGGATCCTTCCGCTCGCCTCCGTCGCCGGCACGCGCTGGACGCGGTGGACTCCTCTTTCATACTTGAGCATTCCGTACGCGTTGTCTCCCTCGATGAGAAAAATCACTTCCTTGAACCCGCCGATACCCGTGGGATTGCTCGACAGAATGTCGATCTTCCACCCCTTGGATTCCGCGTACCGCAGGTACATCCGCATCAGGTCAGCGGCAAAGAGGTTCGCCTCTTCCCCACCCGTTCCCGCACGGATCTCGACGATCGTGTTCTTCGAGTCAGCGGGGTCCTTCGGAACGAGGAGGATCGTGAGCTCTTCCTCCAGCCTGAGACACGTCTCGCTCAACTCCTCGACCTCTGCTTTCGCCATCGACACGAGCTCCGGATCCTCGTTCGCCCGTATCACTGCTTCGTCATCCTCGATCGTCTTGTACACGTGCCGAAGCCGCCTCGCGACAGCGACCGTTTCCTCCATGTTCGCCCGCTCTTTGGCGAACTTCTTGTACTGGTTAGGATCCGAGAACACCGCCTCATCGCTGAGCCGATCGGTGAGCGTCTGGAAATTCGACAGTATCTGCTCGACGTGTTTTTTCATGAGAGGCCTCTCCGCAACGGGGGTGGCGTGCCGCTAGTTGGACGGGAGCTGCAGCTTGACCGCCTGGCGATCCAGGCAGGCGTCGAGCGCGGCGATGGCGACTTCGAGCATGTCGTCAGTCGGTGCTTTCGTCGTGATCCTCTGGAGCGCCAGCCCGGGCCAGATGGCCGGCTTGAACCAGCTGGCGAATCCCCGCTTCGCCGACAGCTTGATGAATTCGAAGGAAATCCCCGCGATGAGCGGTATGAGGGCGAACCGCAGAAACCGGTCGCCGATGGTCTCCGGTCTTCCGAGAAACACGAACACGAGAATGCTCACGAGCATCACGACGATCAGGAAACTCGTCCCGCACCTCGGGTGATGCGTCGAGTACTTCCTCGCGTTCTCGGGGGTGAGCTCCTCTCCCGACTCGAACGCGTAGATCGTCATGTGCTCCGCGCCGTGGTACTGGAAAACTCTTCTCATCTCTTTCCATCGGGAGATGGCTAAGATGTAGAGAAGAAAGACGGCCATCCGAAAAGCACCATCGACGAGGTTGAACACGATTCCGTTCTGGAAACCGAGGAGCTCCGTGAGCAACAGCGGGATGTAGAAGAAGAGGAGCAGCCCAAACCCGAGGGCAACCACGACGGAGCCGGCGAGTGTGATTGACGTCCAGAGTTTTCCCTTTTTCTTCTTTCGCGATTCGTCTTCGTCAACAGCCTGAGCGGCGGAAAACGTCAGCGACTGGACGCCGATGTAAAGCGTCTCCACGAGCGTGAACGCACCCCGCAGAATGGGGATGTTCAGGATCTTGCACCGGCGGACGACGCTGGTGAACGGCGTCTTCTGAATGACGATCCTGCCCTGAGGCGACCTCACAGCCGTCGCGTACTGCGTCGGAGAGCGCATCATGACGCCCTCGATCACAGCCTGGCCGCCAATGCTGGAACGGTTTTCGGACATGGTATGGGCGGACTACCGCCGGGGAAACGTGTTCGTGAAGACCGGCCTAATCGGAGTCTTTGTACTTGTACTTGTTTCGGAAACGCTCCACACGGCCGGTGGAGTCTACGAGCTTTTGCTTCCCGGTGAAGAAGGGATGGCAACTGGAACAGATCTCGACGTGGATGTTCTCCACGGTGGAGCACGTCTCGATGACGTTCCCGCAGTGGCACGTGATTTTCGTCTTTTTATATTCGGGATGGGTTTTTTCCTTCATTATGTTCTCCTCCGGTCGTTCTCCACCGCCGCTTTGCCCCCGGGTCCGGCCGTTTTTACTACACTATGGACTGCTAGGCGATCGGTCCGTGGTCTGGTTGGGGTAGTATAACTGGAGATCGCGCCCCAGGCAATAGCGATTCCAGCAGCTCTCCGTCCTCCTAAGCGTTCATCGATTTGAGGAACGCCGTGTTGTCCTTCGTCTTGCCGAGTTTATCGAGGAGGAACTCCATGGCCTCGACGAGAGGTTTTTCGTTGAGGAACTTCCTCAGAATCCAGATCTTGTCGAGATCCTTCTTTGGAAGAAGAAGCTCTTCCTTGCGCGTCCCCGACCGGAAGATGTCGATCGCCGGGAAGATCCGTTTGTCGACGAGGCGGCGGTCGAGATTGATCTCGAGGTTTCCCGTGCCCTTGAACTCCTCGAAGATCACGTCGTCCATGCGGCTACCCGTTTCGATGAGAGCCGTCGCGATGATGGTGAGGCTTCCGTTGCCCTCGATGTTTCGCGCGGCGCCGAAAAACCTCTTCGGACGCTGGAGAGCGTTCGAGTCCACGCCCCCGGAGAGTATCTTGCCGCTGTGCGGAACCACAGAGTTGTGCGCCCGCGCCAGCCGTGTGATGCTGTCGAGAAGGATCACCACGTCTTTTCCGTGCTCGACGAGTCGTTTGGCCTTTTCGATCACCATGTCAGCGACCTGGACGTGCCGCTCGGCGGGTTCGTCGAAGGTTGAGCTGATCACTTCCCCTTTTACCGATCGTTCCATGTCCGTCACCTCTTCGGGACGCTCGTCGATGAGCAGAACGATGAGGTACACCTCTTTGTGATTCGTGGTGATCGAGTTCGCGATCTTCTGCATGAGGATCGTTTTTCCCGTTCGGGGAGGCGCCACGATGAGCGCGCGCTGCCCCTTGCCGATTGGCGTGAGGAGATTGATCACGCGCGTCGACAGGTCCTCTTCCTCGGTCTCGACGTTCAACATCTCCTCCGGATAGAGAGGCGTGAGGTTGTCGAAGAACGGCTTCGTCTTCGCCACGTCGGGGTGTTCGAAGTTCACCGCTTCCACGCGCAGAAGCGCGAAGTAGCGCTCCGAGTCCTTGGGCGAGCGGATCTGCCCGGAAATCGTATCACCCGTGCGCAGGTCGAATTTCTTGATCTGCGAAGGTGACACATAGATGTCGTCGGGACCCGGCAGGTAATTGTAGTCCGGAGAACGGAGGAAACCGTACCCTTCGGGGAGGACCTGGAGCACCCCCTCGGCAAAGATCAGACCGTTCTGCTGAGTCTGGGCTTCGAGGATCTTGAAGATCAGCTCTTGCTTGCGCATGCTGCTCGTCCCCTCGATACTGAGGGAACCGGCAACCTCCATGAGCTGCGGGATCGTCTTGACCTTCAGCTCGGCAATGTCCATCGACTCACTCTTAGTAGTAATGGCAATCCTCCTCCTCGTGGGTCCGACGCGCGGTCAAGACCTTCGGCGGCGAACGGGTGTCAACTCGATCTCCCGTGGGATCCTGCTCCTGGGAAATCCGTTCACCTGTATATGGCGCAAATCAGCTTCACGAACTTGAAAATCTAAAGAGGGCTTGGCCTGGAGGGGCCGAGGGCTCCAGAAGACCCGCCTGTCCTGTCGCCCCAGCTGCATCAGCCATCCGCCGCGCGGTCCGCCCGCGCGGCGGGATGCCGTAACTGTTTCGTTGCAAATTCCATTCCAGAATGTAAACCCGGTGCCGGCTTCTACCTCAGGAGGAAAACTGTCCGATCGCGTATCCTGGGCGCCGGACGTGCAGGCTCGGTGTTGGAAGCATGTGGGCGCGAGAACGTCGCCTGTTACTCGGTTCCGCTCCCGCGCTTCCTCAATTCATTCCAACGAAGCTCACACCGGCGAGCTTTTTCTTTGTCGCCTATCTCGTTGTACGCCCTGGTCAGCGCCCGCCACCCGATCTCATCGTCAGGGCTCACAGCCACGAAACGCTCACCCCAGGTGGCGACTTCGCGCCACTTCTCGGCAAAGACGTAGGTTACCACGATGTTCTTCAGTGTCAGCGGCTCATTGGGGCTGAGGTTGAGCGCTTTCTCGTAGTACGACACTGCTTTCTCCAGAGCCGCGGGGTCGGAAGCGTCCTTGCCCAGGTTAAAATTCGCTACACCGAGGTTGAAGAAGAGAGTCGCGTCATCGGCGCCTATCTTGGCGCGCGCCTGCGCGGCGAGATCGAGAAAAACCGCTGCGAGTCTCCAATCTCCGTCCTCAACGAGGTCGTAGCCGATTTTCTCTATGGTTCTGTAATTCGTCGGGTCCTCTTCCACAAGACGGTTGAACCGTGTAGCCGCTTCCTCGGCCTTACCGGACTTCGCGAGGACCTGGCCGGCGAGGCTCAACGCATCTCTGTAGTGCTGATCCGTGGGCTTTGCCAGCTCGAGAACTTTATCGAAATGAGTAACGGCCTTCGCGTAGTTCTCCGGGCGTTCGGCGGTGCTATCGGGGCTTTCGTCCCCGAGCTTCGCGTAAATGGAGCCGATCTGGAAATGTCCTTTTTCGTCCATGGGATCGGCGCGGACGGCCTTCTCGAGCTCGACGGCCGCGTCGGAGTAACTCTCGTCCTTGATCTTATTGAGAGCAGCGTTGTAGTGCCGCGCGAAGTTGCTCTGAATGTTGTTCTGGACATCCGCCGCCCGCTTGGGATCGAGCTTGCCGGCCTGCTTGAAATGCCCGTACGCGAGCCCGACGCTGTCGAGATAGCTGTACGCCACGCCGAGCTGGAACTCCGCCTCGGCATCGTACGGATTCTCCGCCAACGCCTTGTTCGCCGTATCAATCGCCTTATCGTACTGTCCCGACTGGTTGTGAAGGATCGCGCTCGTCGTCATGGTGGACTTGCACCCCGCCAGAAAAACGACGAACAATACGATCGCCGCTCCAAGTATCCGTGATTTCATTCGATCATCCCTCCCGTAAGGATTGTCTTTCGGTAACCTCGTGAGGAGCCGGGTGGTACCCACGAAGCCCGCAATGGCTGGGCCGGGTTGCCTTCGGGCAAGCCAGAAATTCGCAACAGACTGTTCCGCACTTGCTGATTCATGGATGGCGGTTGAGTAGCTCGACCTAAGGAAGGTGCCTTATACGGAATCTCACCGCAGCGGACTGAGATGGAAATCCCACACAAACGGGGGCGTTCCTGCCTCTCCTATATAGCCGCTCCCCCTCGAGGTGTCAAGGCATTTTAGGGTGCTTCCGTGTTACGTGTCAAAGGTTTTCGTCGCCGGTCGCGGCTGCGGAGGGGCGCGTGGGGACTCGCTTCAGCCATTTTGTTGGGCGGTCACGATCAACCGCGACGCCGATGACAACTAATTGCCGGATAACGTGTTATTGGGACGTCGGACGTGATGTTCATGCGAACGATTCGGGATCCACATCCCATCGAAGATCGATCGTGCCTCCGCCGCGCACGCGCTCCGTGGTCCGTCGGCAGGCCTCGAGGCATTCGTTTTTGACCGTTGACGAGAGCTGTCCTTTGACCAACACGTGCTCGCGATATCTGTTCTTCACGCGTTCCACGAGCGGCGAGGCCGGACCCAGGATGTCCACCGTCGTGCCCGCGAATTTTCGGCGCATCTCGTTCGTCCAGTCTTGAACAACGCTGTGGAGGACTTCCCTGTTCGACCCGCTGAACGTGGCGAGCACGAGTCGGGTGAACGGCGGATACCTGAGCTGACGTCTCGCCGCGAGCTCCTCTTTCATGAAACCGTTGTAGTCGTACTCTTTCAAATACTTGAAAACGTAGTGATCGGGGGCAAACGTCTGGATGACAACCTCCGATTCGCCTCCCGAACGGCCCGCCCGCCCCGCGACTTGTACGAGCTGGTGAAAGGTCCTCTCCGCGGAACGGAAGTCCGGGAAGTTCAAGCTCTCTTCGGCGTAGAGGACGCCGACGAGATTGACCCGCGGGAAATGATGCCCCTTCGCCACCATCTGAGTGCCGATGAGAACCCCGAAGTTCCCCGTGCTGAACTGCTCCAGCACTTTTCGGTGGCCCTCTTTGCCCCCCGTCGTATCGGCGTCCATGCGGAGGATTCCCACACCGGGCAGAAGCGAAGCGAGATCGAGCTCGACTCTCTGCGTTCCCGCGCCGGCAAAGAAGAGCTTCGAGCCCCCGCACTGATCACACTTCGCCACCGGCGCCCTGCCGTAGCCGCAGTAGTGACACCTCAGACGATTCGCGACCCGGTGATAGATGAGCGCAATATCGCAGTTCTTGCACTTCGCCACCCACCCGCAGGCGTTGCACTGAATGAAACGGGCGTGACCCCGCTTGTTGAGAAAGAGGATGCTCTGGTGCCCTTTTCGCGCGTTGTTCTCCAGGCGATCGAGAAGATACGCCGAGCAAAATGCGCTCTCCACGGGCTCGTTTCTCAGATCCACGAAGTGTATCGGCGGCAGAAGCGCTCCGCCGACGCGCGTGGGAAGCGAGAGATACGTGTATCGGCCGTCGAGGGCCTGGCGTAGCGATTCGGCCGATGGCGTGGCCGAACCGAGGACGACGGCGAGGTTCTCGAGCTTGCCCCGCATGAGCGCCACGTTTCGCGCGTGATACCTGGGCTTGTCTTCCTGTTTGTACGAGTCGTCTTGTTCTTCATCGACGATGATGAGCCTGAGGTTCTTGACCGGACTGAACACGGCGGACCGGGGACCCAGAACCACTCTGCAGCCCCCCTTCTCGACTCGCTCCCAGATGTCGAAGCGCTCGGCGCCGGTCAAACGACTGTGGATGACGGCCATCCGCTCCCCGAACACTTTCTTGTAACGGGCGATGGCCTGCGGAAGGAGGCTGATCTCGGGAACGAGGATGATGCAGCCGCCTCCCCTCGACAGAACGAGCTCGGCGGCGCGAAGGTACACTTCCGTCTTCCCGCTGCCCGCAATACCGTGGAGCAGAATCGCGGAAAATTGCTCTGTCGAGATCGACTCGGCGATCTTCTCGAGGGCACCGCTCTGATCGGCATTGAGCGCCGCGACGGGGGAGTCGATGGATTCGAGCGGCGAGACAACGACCGCGCGGTCTCTTTCGGCCGCGCCTTTGTCAATGAGAGCTTTGATGTGGGCGGCCGCGAAGCCCCAGTCTGTGATAATAGTCCCTACATCTGCCCCGCCGCCCGCCTCTGCGAGATGCTCGACGAGCGCGAGCTGTCGGCGCGCTCCCTTGAGTTTCTCTCGAAGCGCTTCGATCCCACCGCTTTTTTCGAGCGTCAGAAGGACGGTCCCCTCGAGCCTCGTCTTTCTTAGAGACCGCTTGAGACTCGACGGGAGGACGGACTGAGCCGCCTCCCCCAACGAACACCCGTAGTACGTCGCCACCCAACCAGCGAGCCCGAGCAGCGCCGGCGCGAGGTAAGTCTCCGCGACCGCTCTGATGGGTTTTGTGCGCTCAACATCTCGTTTGTCGGAAAGTGCAACAACGAAACCGCTGAGGATCCGCCGCCCGAACGGAACTTCGACCCGCCGGCCTACAAATACCTCTGGCCCGAGATCGGTCGGTATTTCGTACGTGAAGAGCGTCGCCATGGGAAGGGGCAACGCAACCTTGGCGTACGCAGGGGTGCGCTTGGGAAGGGATTCGTCTGCGGCCGACATGGGAGGAGTATACCGACGGGAGGCGTGGCGGGCAAGAGAACCGCGGGGATTTGATGCGCGCTGCAGGGTCGTTGAGAGCCCAGCGCTCCGCTTCGCTCGGCTTTCCGCCGCGGGTGACGCCGATGGGGCCCCCGGGCCGCGCGCAGCTTGCGAGCACGGACGGGGATATCGGCGGCAGGACCCGCGGCGGACGATCCTCGCTCGCTCCCGCGAAGGGCTCTCAACGACCCTGCAGCGCACACACGAATGCCGAAAGCTATTTCCTGCAACCGATGATTTCTTCGATGCGGCTCACCAGACGATTCGGGCTGAAAGGTTTCACGATGTAGTCCACCGCCCCCACCTCGAAACCGAGTCTCTTATCGGCCTCGCGCCCCTTCGCTGTCAGGAGAATCACGGGGATGTTCTTAGTTTCCGACCGCCTCTTCAATCTGCGGCAGGTTTCATAGCCATCGAGCACGGGCATCATGATATCGAGCACGATGAGATCCGGCTGAGCATGCAGGGCCTTTTCGACGGCGAGTTCTCCGTTGTTCGCCGTGATCACCTCGAAGCCCTCCGCTCCGAGGCTGAAGTCCAGGATCTGCAGAATGTAAATTTCGTCGTCGACGACAAGAATCTTTCCCTTGCTCATGCGATGCTCCTCTTTGGCGGCCGTCCCCTAAGCAGGTTCGGGCGCGCGCGTGCGCGAAGGCTTCTCTACGCTTGCGGGCGGCTGCGGGGGCCGCTCGGCCGCGATTTCGTCGATGGCTTCTATGAAGGCGCCGGCCACTCTCGGGTCGAAGAACGTACCAGACCGGTGTTTCAGAATATCCTTGGCTTCCTCGAACGTGTACTTGCGCTGGTATGGCCGCTCCGATATCAGCGCCCTGAGCGCGTCGGCCACACGGAGGATCCTGGCGGCGAGCGGTATCGAAGATCCCTTGAGTTTTCCCGGGTAGCCGCTCCCGTCGTAGTTTTCGTGATGATACAGAATGATCTCTTTGACCGCGGATTCCGGCTCGATCGTCCCCAGCAGTTCATTGCCGATGATCGTGTGGTTTTCTATCTCTTCCCTGTCTTTCAGCGACAGCCTCGTAGGTTTCTTGAGGATGTGGTTCCCGACCCTCGACAGCCCCATGTCGTACACGGCCAGCACGTACGGGAGCGACGTTCTCGTCTCGTTGTCGACCTGGAGCTTCCCCGCCACTCGGGCGACAAGCTCAACGATGTACTTGTTGTCGCGCGGATCGACGAACCTCATCGATTCGAGCATCGCCGCGTACGCATCGCGCACCCGTTCGTAGACGAGCGAAACGTCCATGAATCTTTCGACCTTTTCCACAGCCACGGCGAGGCGCGTGGCGAAGAGCTCGAGGAGTTTGCAATCGTTCTCGTTGAATTCATCCCTCCCCATTGGACTCGAGACGTTGATGACACCGATCGCTTCGTCTTCCTGGATGACAGGCACGCAGAGGAACGACTTCGATCCATAGACGGGTTCGTTGTTGCCTCTCGCCACCCGCGTGTCTTTCTCTATGTTTCTAACCAGCATCGGTTTGGCTTCCGCGGCCACCCTTCCCGATATTCCCTCGCCGAGCTTGACCTTCGTGTGCTCGACGACCTCCTCCTGGGTTCCGATCGCCGCCTCGATTCGCAAGTTCTTGTCCACGGGATCGATGAGCATCAGCGATACTTTCGACGCACCGATGAGCTCCGCGACGTTCTCAACAACCAGCTCGAGGAATTTCTCGATCTCCAGCCGCCGGACCGTGCTCGTCACGTTCATCACGTGCGAGCGCGTGATCGCTTGCTTCTTCGGTATCACCGCGACGAATCGCGCCCCTCCCTCCGCCGCATTCTGAACCCAGATCCGGCCGTCGTGCCACTCGACGACGCTTCGGCACAGGGCGAGCCCCAGGCCCGACCCTCCGTGCTCCCTCGTATCGGATCCGTCCACCTGATAGAACTGATCGAACACCTTCTCGAGCTGGTCTTCCGGAATACCGATGCCGTCGTCTTCAACGATGATCCGCGCGGAGGCGACCTCATCTTCGAGCCGCATCCACACGTTGCCCCGCGGTTTGCAGAACTTGGACGCGTTGTGCAGGAGACTCACGACGAGTTGCCGTATCAAATCCCGGTCCGCGTGAACGATCACCGGGTCGCCGGGCAGATCCTGTTGAAGCGTGACCTCTCTGAGCTCGAAATTCCTCGCGAGCTCGGCGGCGGCGCCGCTCATCACCTGGTTGAGGTTGCATGGGCGCTTCTCCGACCTCATCGTTCCCGACTCGATCTGGGAGAAATCGAGAATGTCCTCGACGAGCGTCACCAGCTTCCCGCTCTCTTCATCGATAACGAGCAGAAACTCCTTGAGAAGCCCCTTGTCCACGCTGTCCACGTTCTTGATCAGCGTGTCGCAGTACGCCTTGATTGATGTCAGCGGCGTCCTGAACTCGTGCGACATGGTGGCGACGAAGTTGGACTTCATCTTGTTCACGCTGGAGAGCTTGTCGGTGAGATTTTTCAGCCTGTCGTCTTTTTCGCGTAGCTCCTCGAAGATCTTCGCGTTGCGGATCCCGATCACGGCCAACGTCGATATCTTCTCCAGAGTCTCGATCGCGTAGCTCAGCGACAGCGTCGTATCGTCGGGGGTTTCGACGGTGAGATAGCCGATCGTTTTGTTGTCATCCGCTGCAAGGGGCACGATGAGCATGTCGATCTCGCCCCAGGTGCTCTCCACGAGCATCGAATCCTCGCGGCTCACAGCCACATCGTTTTTGATGAAATAGCTCCTGCTGATGCGGAAACGGGGATCGATCATCTTTTCGAATTCCGATATCGGGATCCGGTAGCTCAAGATCTTTTCCCGGACCGCCGGGTCGAGCCCGACGTGCGCCCGCGTTTCGAAGCTCTGGGCCTTGTCGTTGAGAAGCCTCACCGTGATCGTCTTGAACCCGAGATGCTTCCGAACCACCTCGACGATCATCTGCAGAACGTCGTCGAGTGTCCGCCGCTGCTGGATCAGCGTCCCCATCTGCAGGATCTTCTCCAGGTTCGCGGCCTTGCGCATAGAGGCGAGCGCCTGCTCCTTCTGCTTGATCATCAGGTCGTTGCTGTCCTCGTAGATGTCCTTCGCGATCTTGTTGAGCTTCGCGAGCTCGTCTTTGGCCGCCTCCATTTCGGTTTTTCTGACGCGCGCCGCCGCGTCTCTTCCTGCCCCCCAACGCACATAACCATCGAGAAGGACGACGACGACCACCGCTAGTGCGGCCACATCGGACCATCTCGCCGCCTGGAGCGTCCACCAGACCGCGCCCTCCCCAACGAGCACGGTTGCCTGGTAGAGCATCCACGACACCGTCGTGATCGCCGCGATGCACAACGCTCCGCATCCCATCGTCCGGGTTCGTATGGCCCACCCGAACGCGAACGCGGCGATTCTGATCGTCGCCCCGACCAGCATCGCGTTGATGAATCCGACGACGAGGATCGTCGTTGTTTTCACCAGGGGAGTCGCAACAAAAACGGCGGCGAGTGCAATTCCAAAGAGGAGCATCTCGCGGGCCAGCCCGTTCGAAAGAACGGGCGACTCTCCGCCGTCGGTGGCGGCGCTTCCTCCGGCCGCTGCCTTTCCCGCGGGGTCTTTGCCTGCATCCGTTTCCCTACTTCGCCCGAGGGTTCCGAGCTTCAGCGCCGCGTGCGAGAGGAAACAGAAGCTGACGAGACTCAGCAGCGAGTAGATCAGAATCCTCACGGGGAACCCGCCTGCGCGAGCGCCGCGTGCGTCCCAGAATGGCAAACGGGCGGCTTCGAAAACCAACAGGGCATAGAACAGCATGAGGAGGACGTTCTGGAAACGCGTGGTCCGCCCCCGCCACATCGAATAGGCGGCGACTCCCCCCAACGCGCACGTCAGGAGAAAGTACCCCGTCATTCCCGCGTCGCCGAACTGTAGAATTTCCTTGAGCACGAACATCGTCCTCGATCCACCAGAGCGTTATCAGTACGAGTGACTTCCCACGGTTTCGCGCAGGGTCTTCCTGAACTCGAGAGCCTGCTGTTTCGACAGCGCGCCCTCATCGACCAGCACTTCGATGAACACTTGCACGACCGTCTTGTCGAACTGGTGTCCGGCGCACTCGACGAGTTCCCTCGCCGCATCGGCCACGCGCCGCGGTTTGCGGTACGGTTTCGAAGCCGTCATCGATTGGTACGCATCGATCACGGCCAGGATTCTCGCCCCCAACGGTATCTGGTCGCCCTTGAGTCCGACCGGATAGCCCAGGCCATCGACCCTTTCGTGGTGATAGAGAGTGATGTTGCTCACCAGCTCCACGAACTCGAGCGGCCGCATCAGATCGGTGCCCTCCTGCGGGTGCTTCCGGATCTCCTCTATCTCATCGACGGTGAGGTTGAACGTCTTGTTGAGGATCTCGTCGCTGACCTTGGTCATGCCGATGTCGTGGACGCTCGCCACGTACTGGAGCACCTTGACTTCTTTCTCGTTCAGTTCGAGTTTTCTTGCCGTTTTCATGGCCAGCGCCACGATCTTCTCGATCGCCTTGGTCTCGACTTGCTTCTCGACGAGCTTCTCGAGAGCTTCCACGGTGGCCCGCAGACCAAGCCCGGTGTCGTCCGCCGTGCGGAACCTCTCCAGCGCCTTCGATATGCGTTCCCCGAACGACATGAGAAGATTGAGGTCGTCCTGATTGAAGGGCTTGCCCGAGATCTTGTTGTTCACGTTGATGACGCCCACGACGACCCCGTTCACAATGAGCGGCGCGCTCAGCAGCGAGAGCGTCTCGTACTGGGGGTTGTTCGGCGCGCTATGGACCTCGTTCTTCTCGATATTGTCGATGAGCAGTGGCTTGCCCGTCTCGGCGACTTTCCCCGCGATCCCTTCGCCGACCTTCACCCGCGCCTGCTCGACTATCCATTCCTCGAGCCCGTAGGATACTTTGATGAAAAGCTCCGACCGTGTCCGGTCGAGAAGCATCAGCGATATGATTTTCGCCGAGAGGAGCTCGGCTATCATCCGGACGATGAGATCGAGCAGTTCGTGGAGATCCGTCTTCGCGCTGATGAGCTCGGAGAGATACCCGAGCGGATCGTTGGCGCAATGTTCCTTGGGGAGCGTGACGATGAACTTGCTTCCGATATTTTCTACGCTTTCCGCGCGGATCGTTCCGCCGTGCCGGTCGATGATATTCTTCACGATCGCGAGACCCAGTCCTATGCCGTCGTCCATCCTCGATCGTTCGGATTTGACCCGGTAGTACCTTTCGAAGATCCTATCCACCGAAGCCGGGGGGATACCGATCCCCTCGTCCTCGATGACCAGCTCCACGTTGACCGCTGTTTCCTTGCCGCGCACGCGCACCGTGGTCCCCTCCGGCGAGTACTTGACGGCATTGGCAATGAGATTGATGAACACCTGGATTGCGAGATCCCTGTCCGCGTCTATTCTCGGAAGGTCATCGGGCAGGTTCGTCTCGAGCTTGATGTTCTTTTCGTCGAGCTTGGGCTTGAGTGAATTGGCCACCTCTTCGACGATCTCGCGGACGACAAGCGGCTTTTTCTCCAGGGGCCGTTCGCCGAATTCGATGTTGGACAAATTCAAGATGTCGTTGACGACGCGGATCAGCCTCTCCGTCTCCTTGCTCACGATGCCGAGGAATGTCTTTTTCTCCTTGAAATCCGGATTGTCCAGATGCTGGGCGATCGTCTCCACGTATGCCTTGATAGAGGTGAGCGGAGTCCTCAATTCGTGCGAGACGTGCGACACGTATTCGAGCTTGAGCTGGTTGACCTTTTCCAGCTCGCTAATCTGTTTCTCGTAGCCGTCGATCTTCCGCCGGAGCGATTCATACAAGGTGCTTTTCGCTATCGCTATCACGAGCTGATCACAGACGATCGAGAGAAGCCGGACGTGCTTGTCCTCGATCGCACCGGGAGAAGAATCGCCCACGTACACGACGCCCATCACTCTGTGGCCCGCGTCCAACGGACAGCCGACGACGGACCGTATGTTCGCCGACTTGAACAGCGTCTCTGCATCGGCCCTCCTGTCCGTCCGTACGTCCTCGACGAGAACTCGTCTGTTCGTATCCGCTATCCATTCGCTCAGGGGCCCGATGCGCCCGCTCGTAGGGGGCGTGTTCTGCGGGTTTTCGGGGGCACCAACCGATTCCATGTTCGTGATCTCGCGGTTCGAGTTGAAAAGCACGATGCTCGCCCATGGCCGTGAGGTGAGCATCGTGGCTTCCTTCGCGACCATCTTGAGAAGCGTCTCCAGGGTCATCACGGCATTGATTCCGAGGCTGATGTCGTAGAGGCGGGAGAGTTCCTTGATCCTGTCCTCGAACTCCCGGTCATTCCGCCGGAGCTCGCCCACCGCCTGGGAGGAGCGGCGCTGGAACGCGGAAGCGAGAAAGAGAATGAGGCTCAAGAAGGCGGAGAGCACGAGAAGCGATCCGATGTAGAAGTTCACATCGACGTAGAAGCGGTCTTCGAACGGGTAGCAGTTGTGATGCGGGATCACCCCACGCATCTCAAGGTACCCCATGAGCGCCATCGCCGCCGTTGTCGTTGCGAGGTACATGACCGCCACGCGTCTTTGTCCGAAGACGGGGCCGACAAAGAACAGAGGCACGGCGAGAAACAAGAGAAACGGGCTTCCGATTCCGCCCGTGCCGTGGACGATGCCGAGCACGGTGAGGAGGCCCAGAACGCTCGAGCACCACATGACGGCCGTGTTGACCGCTGACACCGGCCAGCCCCGGCGGGCGCCCACGCGCCTGCACAACCACTGCCCTCCTACCTGGAGCACCGCGGCCGCGGGGAACAGAACAAGAAACAGGCGCGAATCATACGTGAAACCGGCGATTTCTTTCGCCACCACGACGATGACAAAAAACACCAGCAGCTCGATGATGCGCAGCCTCAACACGTTGACCGGGGCCTCGTCGTGGCGGTCCCCCCGGCCGCCGCTCGCTCCTTTGATCCAAGTCATGCGAGAACCAACCCCCCGCCGCCTTCCGGCGTCTCTGGAAGAGTGACGTGCACTGTCGTCCCCCGCCCTTCCCCGCTCCTGATGTGCACGCTGCCTCCCTCAAGCTCCGCGAGGCTCCGCACGAGAGTCAGCCCCAACCCAACCCCTCGCCCAACCTGCTCGTGCAGCCTCACAAATGGTTCGAACACTCTTTTGACGGATTCTTCGGGGATCCCGCTGCCCTGGTCGGTGACGCTGATCTTCAGCAGGTCGCACGACGCGGCGCTCCTCCTGTCGCGGGCTCGTTCGATCCGCACATCCACGGGCTTCCCGTCCTCCGAGTACAAGAGCGCGTTCTCCACCACGTTTCCGAGAATGATCTTGATCGTATCGAGGCTCGATCTGAACAGCATCGCATCGGGCGAGACGCGGACTGTCACCCTCGCTCTCGCGCCGAGACCCTCGGGAAAATGCCCCAGCACCTCGCTGACGCACCTGTCGATGTTCACGACTTCACCATGGCCGGCGATTCTCCTTCCGTCTGCTTTGAGGAGACGGAGAAAAAAAGAATTGAGCTCGTCGATGAGCCCGCACTCGTTCTGCGCCTTCTTGATCGCATCGACGGCTTCAACGTCCGTGTTTCGATCGAACTGTTCGAGCGCCAGATCCAGATACCCCCTGATCGCCGTCGTGGGCCGTTTGAGCTCGTGTCCCATGATGAGCCGGGTCGAAAGAAGCGTCCTTTCGTCGCTCTCGAGACGCCTTCGGAGATCATCGATCTCCAATCGCGTTTCGTTGAGGAGCTTCAGCAAGGTTTCGGACGTATCGTCCGTTTGGACTTTCATCCGCGCTCTCCCCCAGCCGGCGCTCGTCCGCCCCGGCGGCTACTCGGCCTTTCTGGCCTTGGCGACGACGTCCTGCCTTCTCTCTTTGATGACGACGCTGCCCTTGATCTTTTTGCCGTAACTCTTGAGCTCGCTCGCGATGTCGTTTATCTCGGCGAAATGCTCGATGTTGTTGTCGGTGCTTAGCACGAGAGCGATCGTGATCGACATCAGCGAAATCCGGGCAAGCTCGCCCTGACGGTTGCGGACCTCGAAATATCCCCGTTTCACGTCGTCCTCGTTCAACAGGAACAACGCCCCTTTGTCGAACTCGTCGATGATGTACTTCGCCATGAACTGGCCTCTCGACGGAGCGGTGATGAGAACGAAATCGTCGCCGCCGATGTGGCCGACGAAGTCCTCTTTCACTCCGAGCTTCTCCACCGCGTTCGTGAGAATGTTGGCAAGATAGGTGATGATTTCGTCGCCCTTCTGGTACCCGAAGTAGTCGTTGAACGCCTTGAAGTTGTCGATGTCCATGTATAGGAATGCGTACGGCTCTCTCTTGTTGATCCTCGTCTTCAGCTCCCGCTCGATCGCCGTGTTGCCGGGCAAGCCTGTGAGCGGGTTGGCTTCTTTCTGCTTGATGTTCCACTCGAGCACGTTCTTCACACGGAGCAGGAGCTCCTCGTTCGAGTAGGGCTTGACCAGATAATCGTTTGCCCCTCCCTCCAGACCCTCGACACGGGCTCCGGGATCTCCTTTTGCCGAGAGCATGACGATGGGTATCTGGTTCATTTTGAAGTCTTCTCGCATTTTGCGACACACCTCGTACCCATCCATGACCGGCATCATCACATCGAGCAGGACGAGGTGGGGCTGCACCTCCCGCACCCGCTCGAGCGCCTTTTGCCCGTTGTCGGCTGTGAAGACCTGGTAGCCTTCTCGTTCCAGTGTGAACTTGAGAATCTGAACAATGTGCGGCTCGTCATCGACGACGAGGATCCTGTAAGGGGAGCTGTCAGGCGTAAGCATGCATTCTCTCCATTTCGTGACCTTTCTCAAACGCTGCGAGTCGGCAATAAGTATGCCAGGCGGGGAGCCCCGCAATTCAGGCGTACTCGAACCGCAAGCCAACGCTGCAAGATCTCGCTGTGCTCGTATCCGTGTGAGGTGCCTTCGAGTCGGCACCGGGACTCCTAGCATCCCGTATGCCGAAGCCGGGGAGTTTGAGGGGAAAACGGACCGCCCTTCGCACGCGGCGGATTCGAGGCGTCTTGATCGTCACTGGGACGGTCGCCGGAGGAAGAATGAGAAACGATGGGGAACGATCGGGAACAGGCGGGGGATGGGGTCGGTGGGGTTGTGGGTCGGTGTGAGCCCATAGCGGGGACGGGGGTGGATAGGCCGCCGCCAAGCGGGGAGCCGAGC
>Ga0315273_10004403_pt1 | contig 17250 bp, 12 predicted proteins | sample YL17G02_0_MG_FD_205753 | JGI IMG/M metagenome (GOLD analysis project Ga0315273, IMG submission 205753) | Sediment microbial communities from Yellowstone Lake, YNP, Wyoming, USA - YL17G02_0 | ecosystem: Environmental > Aquatic > Freshwater > Lake > Sediment | place: USA: Wyoming | collected...
ATCGTTTGGCGCGTATAGAACTGCAGCCACAGCAGCCGCGAGTACCCGAGCACGACCACCAGCGCGTAGCGCTTGCCCCACGGTAACCGGAACTCGGCGAAGTCGACCTGGCCCTGATGGCCCGGCGGCGTCTCAAAGCGCACCACCGGCTCCGCCGCCGGCGTCGGGCGCATCTGTCGTACGCAGTCCTTCACCTGGGTGTAGCCACCCGCGTAGCCGCCCGCCCGGATCTCCTCGAACAGCCGCACCGCCGACAGCTTCGGATACTCGGCCAGGCGCGCGGCGAGGATGCCGCGAAAGGGGTCGACCTTGCAGGTGACCGGCGGTCGCGCGGCATACCGCATCGGTGCGTCATCGAGCTCACGCTCGAGCTGCCCGGTGGCAATCCAGTGGTAGACGGTCCGCCGTGCGACGCCCAGCTCCCGCGCGATCTCCGCCTTACTCAGGCCCCGCTCCAGGTAATGACGTAACAGCACTCGTTGATTCCTTGCATACATCGCCGGCTCCCGCGCAAGTCACGGAATCGCCAGCTTGGGGTGTGCAATTTTCGTCCGCCAGATCTGTGCAATTTACGTCCGCCGCCGACACTGCCAACTGTGTAGTGCGCAAGCGATTTTTTTTGTGCGGGCGGCCAGGACTTAGCCTTTTGCGAGAAACGACCGACCGTACTCCGACATGGGCCTGGGCACCGGCCGTTTTGGTGTATTCGCAAACAGCGATCGGCGGGCATCCCCCCGGCCCAAGGGCTGATCCCGACGCGTCCGGTCCTTGGCCGTCCCTCTGGTCTCTCGGGACACGGCAGGAAGCCGCCTCCTGGCACGGTCGACCCGGGTCCGCTTGTCGAGAGTCGGTTGAAGCAGTAGCCTGCGGGCACGGGTGCGCGAATGGTTGGTAAGACAGAGTGTCGGAATCCCACAACTTGCTCGAAGATCTCGTCGCAGGTCGATCGTCACTGACGGAGATCGCCGCGGCGCTGGCCGGCCTGCGTGTCACCAACCCCGCCAGCGGCGAGACACAGGACGTTCTGATCGACCAATTGACCAGCAGCGGACGGCTGTCGGGTGAGGACTCGCGGCAGCTGCGAGCGGCGCTCATGCCACCGCGCCCGGCGGCGGACGGGACGATGCTGCGGGCGCCGAGCCTGCCGGGCGGGAGAGTCGCCCCTGGGACGTCTGCCACCGACAGCGGATTGCGCAGTGGCCCCCCGCTGTCGAGCTGGCCCGGTCGCGGCAGCGTCGAGACGGCCGGGCCGGTCGTCGGCGTCGGCACGGTCCTGCGCGACCGGTTCGTGATTGAGGAAGTGCTCGGGCAGGGTGGAATGGGCGTCGTCCTCAAGGCCCGTGACCGACGTCGTGAAGAGGCGCTGGACCGCAATCCCTATGTCGCGATCAAGATTCTGGGCGACGAATTCAAGGGCCACCCGGACGCGCTCGTCGCACTGCAGCGCGAGGCTCGGAGGATGCAGCAGCTGTCACACCCGAACATCGCAACGGTCTACGACTTCGATCGTGATGGCGAACACGTCTACCTGGTCATGGAACTGCTCGAAGGCGAATCTCTGGATCACGTGATCCAGCGCCATTCAAGCACCGGGCTGCCCAAGAACGAGGTGGCCCGCATCGTTGCCGGGGCGGGCAGCGCGCTGAAACATGCGCACGCGAAAGGCATCGTGCACTCGGACTTCAAGCCTGCCAACGTGTTCCTCACCAAGTCCAGCGAGGTCAAAATCATCGATTTCGGCATCGCGCGTATCGTCAAGGACGCCACTCAGCTCGAGGAGGCGATGAAGACCCGCTTCGATGCGGGCAAGCTCGGTGCGTGGACCAACGCGTACGCGAGTCCCGAGCAGATGATGGACGGCGCCGCCCCTGATCCACGTGACGACATCTACGCATTGGGGCTGGTGGCGTACGAGTTGCTGACGGGCCATCACCCGTTCGGCTCCAAGTCCGCGGTGGAGGCACGCTTCAACGAGCTGAAGCCGGCCCCGATCAGGGCCCTTACCAGCGCGCAGAACAAGGTGCTTGCCGCGGCGCTCAACTTCAATCGGGCACACCGACTCGGCGACGCGATCGAACTGGTGCAAGTTCTCGGCGGCACGGCCTCGGACGCGACAGGCACCGCCGGTCAGCGAGGCAGCGCGTCGGGCGCGCGTGCCGACGCGGAGAGCCCCGCACGTCGTCGGGTGCAGTTGTCGGTCACCGTAGTCGTGTTGCTGATCTGGCTCGGGCTGGCCGGTGCCTACTGGTGGTCGAGGCAGAGCGTCGAAACCGCGCATGAAGAAACGCCGGCGACGACGGGCGCGAGTTCAGTGCCCGACAATCGACCCGCCGCAGGGGCCGGGAAATCGCCGTCCGCCGGCGCCAAGCGCTTGGAAGTAAGACCGGCCAAGACGCCGGTCATCGCCGATCGAACTGGAGCGAGGCAGGGTGCGGTCGCGTCCGTCGGCGAGGCGGCCGGCGAGGCGGCGAGTGTTGCCGGCGGCGAAGGCGACGCCGGGCCCAGTCCAACTGATTCGTGGGGCCGGCGGGCGGCGGTGGGCGCGGAGGCCGCAGCGGCCGCAGCGGAGGCGGCCGTGGCCGGTAGCGGGTCCGGCGGACGCCCCGCGACGGGTGCAGGACCCGATGCCGCCGTCAGCACTGAGGCCCCCGGCGCGAAGAAGGAAACGCTGTACCGGTGGGTGGACAAGGACAACCAAGTGCGTTTCGGTGCTGTGCCGCCCCCTGAATACGCGAAGACTGCGATCAAGATCGTCGATACGGATTGAAGGCGAAGCGCATGCCAAGAATGGTCAGGCCCCTGCACGCCCGCGCTGGCGCGGCGCTGCGGATGGCGATGGTGACGGCCTTCGGGTGTTGGTGTGCGTGGGCTGAGTCCGCGCAGCCCGCCATGCCGGCGAGTGTGCCGCAGGCGGAGAGCGCCGCTCCAGCGGAGCTGCCTGCCGCGACGCCGGCCGAGGCCGGGGCGGCGAGGCCGTCGGGGTCGGCGGACCCGATCGAGCCAGCCCTGTCACCGCCGCCAGGCGAGGCCACGAGCGCGCCCCTTGAATCTTTGCCAATGCTGGAGGTCGCGCAGGCCGAACCCCTGCCGGTGCCGCTGGCGCAGCGAGAGAGTGTCGTCAAGCAGCAGGTCGTCGAAGCCATGAAGGCCGGCCGATTCCGCGACCTCTTTGCCGGAATGGATCAGTACCGGGCGCTGGAGCGCGAGGGAGCCAGGGTTCCGGCAGGACTCTATTTCGCGGAGGCCGAAGCCGCGCTGTCGATGGGAGACGGGGTGCGCGCGAAGCGCGCCTACGACGATTACTTCCGCGTGGCCGGCAGCAAGGATGCCCTCTACAGACAGGCGACGTTCGGCTACGAGGCGCTCAAGGAAGCGGTGCCGGATTCACTCAAGCCCATCCTCGACGACATGGTGCTGGTTCCCGCCGGCGTGTTTCAGATGGGGAGCGCGGGCAACGCGCAGGAGGCACCGGCACGTCAGGTGCGTGTCGCACCGTTTGCGATCGGGCGCCACGAGGTGACACGTCAGGAATTCCTCGCGTTTACGACGGCAACAAACTACATGATGGTGGGTGGCAATGGTGACGACCAGGAGTTCTGCGATCTGCGCCAGGTGGACTGGCGCAGGCCGGGCTTCGAACAGACCGACCTGGACCCGGTCGTGTGCGTGAGTTCATACGATGCCAAGGCCTATATCGACTGGCTCAACGTGAAGACCGGGCTCAAGTTCCGCCTGCCGAGCGAAGCGGAATGGGAGTATGCGGCACGTGGGCAGACCGGCAGCGCCTACTGGTGGGGCGACGCATTCGATGCCCATCAGGCGAACGGGCAGGGCGCGAGCGACGACGACAGGTGGGCAAACGGCACGGCGCCGGTCGGGAGTTTCCCGGCGAGCCCGTTCGGGCTCTTCGACATGAATGGCAATGCCGCGGAGTGGGTCGCGGATTGCTGGCACGACAATTATGAGGGCGCCCCGGCCGACGATGCGGCGTGGCGCAGCGGGGATTGCGCGTGGCGCGTGCTGCGGGGTGGAGGATGGGTTCATTTCCCGGAGCAACTGACCTCGTCGGCGCGCCTCCGCAAGGATGCTGCGTACCGGGCCACATATCTCGGATTCAGGCTGGCGATTTAGGCGCCGGCGTCCGTTCTGAAGGTTGCTTCGGTCGTCACCCTGCGGCGAAAGTCGGGCCTTGCTTGACACGAATGGCGGCGTGACTCGTCCCCCGGGGGGGGGCGATTGTGGCGCGGAGATTCAGTCGACGGATCGAACCAAACTGCTGGCCCGACTCGACAACTCAGACCTCCCAATCGTTGCCTTTCGCGACGAACCGGCAGCCGAATCTGCGGAGGAGCGCGCCGCCACGATGGCGCTGCTCGAGGCGCTGTCACGGTGAGCCGACGGCCGCGGAGCAACCGCGGGCGAGCGATCACGATGCGGAGGCGGCCTGGCGAAGCGAGAACGACGCCGTCGATCTGCATGAAGGCAGCGTCGTGCACGACTGGTACCGACTCGAGTCGCTGCTCGGCGTGGGTGCCATGGGGCAAGGCTGGAAGGCGCTGGATCTGCAGCGTGCACGAGCGCACGACCCACAGCCGTACGTGGCGCTCAAACTCATCGGGCACGAATTCGGCCTATTGGTACAGTGATGCGTACGACGCGAACAGCGGAAATGGGTTGGGAGTCCTTGGTAAGGTTCGGTGGGAGCATGGGAAGTCGCCTGCAGGGCAGTTTCCAGCCAATCCATTCGGCCTGCAGGACATGCTTGCCAATGTCTCGGAATGGACTGAGGATCTTGCAATCGGCCCCGACCCGGCATCCCCTGGCGATGGGGCGACCCATGGTCCGCCAGGCTGCACCGCACGGGTCGTGCGCGGCGGCAACTGGACCAGCGATCCGGCGCAATCGCGCGCGCAACGGGCCGGATTCGCTGCAGTGGTATTTTCAGTCGCAACTTGAGAGAACAAGTGTTGTGCAAAGCACAAATCGCGCGGTCGACGCCGAGCCGGCGACTGCTGTTGACATTCTCTCCGAAAAAGCGAATCTTGCCTGTCCAAAACTAGAATACACGGGAAGTTCAAGAGCTTCGGTCGGACAGGCAGCAGGTCGGACTGGCAAGGCTGGTGTGACCGCGTCATTTTCCGGATAGGCAGAACCCCCGAGCGCGAGACGAATGGATTCCGAAATCGAAAAGCTGCTGGCGCCCATCGCCGCGGACGACCCCTGCGGCGTGGACCTCGAGGACACGCCGTTGCTGGCGACCTTCGACAGTTACCGGGTATTCGGGCAGATGACGCCTTTGTCCGACGAGGTCAACTGGCGGGAGCTGCGCAGCAAGGCGATGGAGGCCCTCGAACAGAGCAAGGATCTGCGGCTTCTCGCTCACCTGGGTGCCGCGCAAGTCCGCACCGGCGGGATCGCGGGCTTCTGCGACGTTCTCGCGGTCGCTGGACGCTGGTTCAGCGACTTTCCCCAAGCGCTTTTCCCACGCGTCGACGAGGACGCCATCCTGCGCAAGAACGCGCTCAATGCCTTTGCGGACCGCATGGCAGTGATCGACGCGCTGCGCCGGCAACCGCTCATGTCCAATCCCCAACTGGGCGCGTTCAGCCACCGGCACTTCGAAATTGCGGCTGGCCGGCTGGCCGCGACCGAGGCCGACGGTGCGCCGCCGAGTGAAGCGCAGCTCACCGGGGTGCTGGCTGCGGCCGCGCCTGAACAGATTGCCCCGCTGGAAGCCAGTCTGGGCGGCGCGGTTGACGCATTGCAGCAGATCGACGACTCGATGCGGACGGCGAATGGTTACGAAGCGGGGCCTGACTTCGGACCTCTGCTCGACGTGCTCAAGCCGATGCGCAAGATACTGGCAGACGAACTCGCGCTACGTGCGGCGAGCGCAGCGGCGGCGGGCGCCGAGTCCGGCGGCGACTCGTCCGGTGGCGGGGCCGTGATCGGCGTCGGTAGCATCAAGACCCGCGAGGACGCGATCCGCGCACTCGATGCCGTCATGGCGTTCTTCCGCAAGAACGAACCCTCCAGCCCGATCCCGATATTCGTCGAGCGCGCCAAGCGGCTCGTAGCCAAGGACTTTCTCGAGGTCCTCAAGGACATCGCCCCGGATGGACTCGATCAGGCGAAGCGGGTTGGTGGTATACGGGATGATGGGTGAGAAATTGAAGGCGAGGCCCGTCCGGGCAGCGTGGAAATCCGAATTGGAGGTGCACAGTGGCAAAGCAGAGTAGTCAGAAGTTCATCGGTCGCAATCGCGCGCCGCGCGTGCAGATCGAGTACGACGTGGAACTGTACGGCGCGCAGAAGAAAGTCCAGGTGCCCTTCGTGATGGGCGTCATGAGCGATCTCTCGGGCGACGCGAAGGAGCCGCTGCCGTCGGTCGACGAGCGCAAGTTCCTGGCGATCGACGTCGACAACTTCGACGACCGCATGAAGTCCATGAAGCCGCGCGTGGCCTTCAGCGTGCCGAACACGCTGACCGGCGAAGGCAACATGGCGATCGACATCACGTTCGAAAGCATGGACGATTTCTCGCCGGCGGCCGTCGCGCGCAAGGTCGACGCGCTGAACAAGCTGCTCGAAGCGAGATCGCAGCTTTCGAATCTCATCACGTACATGGACGGCAAGGCGGGGGCCGAGGACCTGATCGCGAAGGTCCTGAACGACCCAGCGCTGCTTAAGTCGCTGGCCGCGCAACCGAAGCCGGAAGGCTCGGACGAATCCAAATAACCACTCCGGGGACGACCAATGGCTGACGCAAAGCAAGTCTCAGAACCGCAGGTAGCCGTACAGGAAAGCGACCAGTTCGCGGCGCTGCTGCAGAAAGAATTCAAACCGAAGACCGATCGCGCGCGATCCGAGGTCGAGAACGCCGTCCGCACGCTGGCCGAGCAGGCGTTGCGCGAGACGACGGTCGTCTCCGACGACGTCATCGGCACGATCAAGGCGATCATCGCGGAGATCGACAAGAAGCTGTCGGACCAGGTCAATGCGATCATGCACAGCGAGCGCTTCCAGCAGATCGAGAGCGCGTGGCGCGGCCTCCATTATCTCGTCAACAACAGCGAAACCGACGAGATGCTGAAGATCCGCGTGATGAACATCTCGAAGAAGGACCTCGCGAAGAACCTGAAGAAGTACAAGGGCACGGCCTGGGACCAGAGCCCGCTGTTCAAGAAGTTGTACGAAGAAGAGTACGGCCAGTTGGGCGGCGAGCCTTATGGCACCCTCGTCGGCGACTACTATTTCGACCACACCCCGGGTGACGTCGAACTGCTCGGGCAGATGGCACAGATCGCTGCCGCTGCCCACGCGCCATTCCTGGCCGCTGCGTCACCGACGTCCATGGGCATGGACTCGTGGCAGGAGCTCGCGAATCCGCGCGACCTCACCAAGATCTTCTCGTCGCCGGAGTATGCCGGGTGGCGCTCGTTGCGCGACTCGGACGATGCCAAGTACGTCGGCCTGGCGATGCCCAGGTTCCTGTCCCGTGTGCCTTACGGCGCAAAGACGAGCCCGGTCGAGGAATTCGATTTCGAGGAGGAGACGGGCGGCGGCGAGCACAGCAAGTACACGTGGTCCAATGCGGCCTATGCGATGGCCGTCAATATCAATCGCGCGTTCAAGCAATACGGCTGGTGCACGGCGATCCGCGGCGTCGAGTCGGGCGGTGCGGTCGAGGGACTGCCGGTGCACACGTTTCCGAGCGACGACGGTGGCGTCGACATGAAGTGCCCGACCGAGATCGCAATCAGCGATCGCCGCGAAGCGGAGCTGGCGAATTCAGGTTTCATGCCGCTGATCCATCGCAAGAACACCGACGTCGCCGCCTTCATCGGTGCGCAGTCGCTGCAGAAGCCGACGGAGTACTCAGACGCGGATGCGACGGCCAATGCGCGGCTGGGCGCCCGGCTGCCATACCTGTTCGCAAGTTGCCGTTTTGCGCACTACCTTAAGTGCATGGTTCGCGACAAGGTGGGTTCGTTCAAGGAGCGCGCCGACATGGAGCGCTTCCTGTCCAACTGGATCAAGGGCTACGTGATCGGCAATCCCGGCGATGCCGGTGACGAGCTCAAGGCGCGCAAGCCTCTAGCTGGCGCCGAGGTCAAGGTCGAGGAGGTCGAGGGCAACCCCGGCTACTACTCCGCCAAGTTCCACTTGCGGCCGCACTACCAGCTCGAGGGCGTCAACGTCACGATGAGCCTGGTGGCGCGCTTGCCGTCGGAGAAGAAGTGATAGGGGAAACCGGGCAGCCCTGCGCCGGGGACTGATGGCCGAGCATTCTTTTAACAAGGAGAACCGCGATGGCGATGGATATGTTTCTGAAGATCGAAGGCGTCAAGGGCGAGTCCCGCGACGCCGACGCCAAACACAAGGGTACGATCGAACTGTTGGCGTGGAGTTGGGGTATGAGCAACTCGGGCACGGCGCACTCGGGCACGGGTGCCGGTGCAGGCAAGGTCAACGTGCAGGACTTGAGCCTGACCAAGTACATTGATTCGGGGTCGCCAACGCTGCAGCTCGCCTGCTGCAACGGCAAGCACTTCCCGGAGGCGACAGTCACTGTCCGCAAGGCCGGCGAGACTCCGCTCGAGTACCTCGTCATCAAGATGACCGAGGTGATGATCACTTCGGTCAGCACCGGCGGGTCAGGCGGCGAGGATCGCCTGACCGAGAACTTGTCGCTCAACTTCGCCAAGGTCGAGGTTACCTACACGCCGCAGGACGCTGCGGGCAAGAGTGGCGACCCGATTCCCTACGGCTGGAACATTGCGGAGAACGTCAAGGTATAGGCGTTCGTATTGCGCGCTCCGGGCCGGCCGCTGTCGCCCGGCACCGGAGCGTGGTTCACTCGATTGTCATCGACTCAGGGACGCACATGCCACCGGAACCGAACCCGCGTCAGGCCGCCGAGGAACGATTTCGCGTCGGCGATCTGGCGGGTTGCCTCAAGGACCTGCAGGCGGCCGTCAAGAAAGACCCTGCCGATGTGAAGCTGCGCATCTTTCTCGCGCAGTTGCTGATGCTGCAGGGTGACTGGGACCGCGCCGTCAACCAGCTGAAGGTTGTCGGCGAGGTCGATGCGAGTGCGCTGCCGATGGCTCACGCCTACAGCACGGCAATCCAGTGCGAGCGATTGCGGGCGGACGTGTTCGCGGGCACACGTCGTCCCCTGCTGTTCGGCGAGCCGGAGCCCTGGATCGCACAGTTGATGCAGAGCCTGACGCTGCTGGGGCAAGGCAACGCGCAACAGGCTGCCGAGTTCAGGGCGCAGGCGTTCGAGACTGCGCCAGCCACTGCGGGGACTCTGAATGGGGAACGGTTCGAGTGGATCGCGGATGCCGATTCGCGGCTGGGTCCGATGCTCGAAGTGATGCTGAACGGTGCTTATTACTGGGTGCCGCTGCACAGGGTCACGCGCATCACCATCGAGCCGCCGTCGGATGCGCGCGACCTGGTCTGGGTGCCGGCGCAATTCCAGTGGAGCAATGGCGGCGAGGCCATGGGTTTGATTCCGACGCGTTACCCGGGCTCGGAGGCGAGTGACGACACTGCGATCCGGATGGCGCGCAAGACGGAGTGGCGGGAGGCCGGGCCCGACACTTTCTTCGGCCTCGGCCAGCGCGTCCTGACGACCGATGGCCCGGAGGTCGGGCTGCTGGAATTGAGAGAGTTGCTGCTCGACGCGGCCTCGTAGACGAGGAATGCGCGACCTTGCAATCGCATCCAGGGTGTGTCCATGGCGGAGCTGAGCCTCAAGGACCGTCTCCAGCCTGCGCTTCTCGATCGCCTGACCGACGACGAAAGAATGGTGACGGTCTTTCGCCTGACGCTGAACCACGAACTCATGCGCAAGCACGGGCTGGCTGAACAGGACGTCGAGCGAGCACTTGGGCTGCAAGGGCTGCGACCCGTCGGAGCGGCGGTCGCCGTAGGCGAGGACCTCTCCGCTCGGGAGTATCTGGCGACCGTGCGCTCGGCGAGCCAGGTCTCGCCGCGTGCCCTGCGCGTGCGCGCGGCCGACGGCAAGTCCGACATTTCCCTTGCTGAATTCTGCAAGGTCGAAGCCACCTCGACCGTGAATGCACAGCTGGAGTCGCCGGACCGGCGCGCGATGTCCATGAGCAAGTTGCGCGAGGCCGTGCTGCGCGATCTGGGGTGGCTCTTCAATGCATCGGGCATGGACGATATAGTCGACCTGGAGCCTTTCTCCGAAGTCAGGCGCTCGGTACTCAACTTCGGCTTGCGGTCGCTGGCCGGCCGACCGGTCACGTCGATCGATCCTTTGGATGTGTGCCGGAGGATTCGCGATGCGATCACTTTTTTCGAGCCGCGCCTCAGCCACGTCCGCGTCACCCCGGAGACCCGCAACGGATCCGACGTGGGAATGACCGTCAGCTATCTGGTCGAGGCGGAGCTGTGGGGCCAACCGCTGGCTCAGCAACTGTCGCTGCGGACCAGCATCGACGTCGATTCCGGTGATGTCGTCGTCGCCGATCGGGCTGGGCGAACCTAGGCCAGGACATGGATACCCGTCTCCTTCAGTACTACAACCGTGAGCTCCAGCACCTCCGCGACATGGGTTCGGAGTTTGCCGAGGCCTATCCGCGCATTGCGGCGCGGCTGGGGATGGACGGAATCGAGTGCGCCGACCCCTACGTCGAGCGCCTGATCGAGTCCGTCGCCTTCCTGGCGGCGCGCGTGCAACTGAAGCTCGACGCACGCCACCCGGACTTTACCCAGCACCTCATGGAGATGGTCTATCCGACGTTCCTGGCGCCCGTGCCATCCTGCGCGATCGTGGAGCTGGTCCCGACGCTTGCGGAAAGCAGTCTGCAGGAAGGCTACACGGTGCCCAGGGGTAGCGCGATGAACGCGCCGGGCGGGGCCGGCGACCGCACGCCTTGCCAGTTTCGAAGTGCTCATGAGGTCGTACTCTGGCCGCTGTCGATCACCGAGGCGAAGTATGTTATCGGCACAGGCTCTTTTTCCGCGTCCGGTCTGAAGCTCGACAGCCGCTGCCGGGGCGCCATTCGCCTTGGCCTGCGCACCGAAGGCGGGGTCGCGTTGCATGAACTGTCGGTCGATTCACTGACATTCTTCATCTATGCCAGTGCCGACCTCGCGGGAAGGATCTGCGAGCAGATGCTCGCCAATTGCATCGGCGTTGTCGTCCGCTCGCCTGGCGGATCACGGGCAGTGCTGTTGCCTGCCGGCTCGGTGCGCGCCGTCGGCTTCGATGACGAGGAATCTATGCTGCCGGGGTCGGCGCGGAGTTTCCAGGGGTACCGCCTCGTCCAGGAGTACTTCGCGCTCCCGGATCGTTTTCTGTTCGTCGCCGTGGACGGCCTGCACCAGGCTCTCGCCGAACTCGGAGGCGAGGAGGCGGAGCTGCTGTTCCTTGTCGACCGCAACGTGCCGGATCTCGAAAACGCTCTCGATGCGTCGCAGTTCCGCCTCAACTGCACGCCAATCGTAAATATTTTTTCGCGTTCCCTCGACCGCATCCATCTGTCGCCCCACGACACGGAGCATCACGTCGTACCCGACCTGAGCCGGCCCATGGATTTCGAGGTTTACGCCATCGATCGCATGCTTGGCATCGGTTCGGGCGGGGAGTCGCTGGTAGATATCCTGCCGATGTACTCGACGGACCATCGCAGCACGGAGAGCGGGTCCCAGGCCTACTATTCGGTGCAGCGCCGCGCCAGGCTTCCCTCGCCGCGCCAGCAGCGCACCGGCGCGAGGACAAACTACCTCGGCAGCGAATGCTTCGTTTCGATCGTCGATTCACAACAGCGGGACTTTTCGGGGGAGGTCCGGCAACTGGACATCACGGCCCGCTGCACCAATCGCGACCTGCCCATCGGGCTGAGTTTCGGGAAGGCCGCGCTGGAGTTCGAATTGCAGGGTGGCGCACCCGTGCGGGCCGTCCGTTGCCTGGCCGGGCCCACCGCACCTCGTCCGTCGCCCGCGTTCGGTGACACGGCCTGGCGGCTCATTGGGCAACTGTCGCTCAACTACCTGTCGCTGAGCGACACCGATCCTGACAAGGGGGCGGAAATGCTGCGGCACCTGCTTGCGCTCTATGCGGATCCCAACGATCCGGTGGCGCAGCGACAGGTTGACGGCGTGCGCAGAGTCAGTCACCGGACCGTCGTTCGCCGCATCCCCGGCGGCGGGCCGATTACCTACGGCAGGGGAATTCAGATCGGCATTACACTGGACGATTCTTCCTTCGAGGGCCTCGGGACGCTGCGACTCGGCGCCGTGCTGGAGCGTTTCTTCGCCCGTCACGTCTCAATCAATTCGTTTGTCGAAACCCGCCTGCACTCAGTTGCGCGCGGGGAGATCAAGCAATGGCCGGTGCGCACGGGCTCGCGTCACATCCTCTGACAGCGTTGCAGCGACTCAGGCAGGAACCCCATCGGTTCAGCCTGTTCGCGGCGCTGCGAGTGCTCGAGCAGGCCGACCCGGCCCGGCCGCGGCTGGGCGAAGCGCGTCGACCCGCCGAGGAGTCGGTTCGGCTCGAGCAGCTGCCCCACCTCACGTTTGCGCCAAGCGACGTCGCCACGGTCGAGGCCGGGAGCCGTGGCCGGCTGCGGCTTGCGCAATACGGTTTTGGCGTGTTCGGCCCCAATGGAGCGTTACCGTTCCACCTCACCGAGTTCGTGTTCGAGCGCGGACGGCATCACGAAGACACCGCCGTCAGCGATTTCATCAACCTGTTCCAGCATCGACTGACGACACTCTTCTACCGGGCCTGGGCCGACTCCGACCCCGTCGCCAGCCACTCACGGCGGGACGACGACGATTTCGCCGCATTTCTCGGTGCGCTTGTTGGCCTTTTCGACGAATCGGCCCGGGGCCGCGACTCGATACCGGACTACGCCAAACTGTGCCGGGCCGGCCAGCTCGGTGCTGGCTCAAGATCCGCAGACGGACTCGAGGCTGTCCTGGCGGACTATTTTCGACAGCCGATCGAGGTACGGGAGTTCGTCGGCAGTTGGCTCCGCATCCCCGATGAGTTGCGCACGCGACTGGGAGGGACGGACGACGCGGCCGTGCTGGGACGGGCAGCGACGCTGGGCGGCGCGTCATGGCAACGGCAGGGCAAGTTTGAAGTGATGATCGGACCGATGTCCTTTGAGGACTTCCTGCAGTTCCTGCCCGGGTCGCGGGCGCTGCGTTCTCTTGCCGACTTCATCCGGTTCTATACGTCCGGGGAGTGGTCCTGGCAGGTGCGCCTGCTGGTGGAGAAGGGCGGCGCGCCGGGCATCTCGCTCGGCCAGGTCGGGCGTCTCGGCTGGACGAGCTGGCTCGGTGGAAAGCCAAGCGTTGCCGGCGACGTCGTCCTGCAGGACGAGCAGGCACAGGCGGCGTGACGAAGGCAGCCCCGGCAACGGAACGGATCTGACAACAATTCGATGGTTACAGCTGGAGATCAAGAATGAGTGGCATCAGCCGGGTCGCCTTGTTCGGCAAGCTCAACAACGTCGGTTACAAGGCGATTGAGGGCGCCACGGTCTTCTGCAAGCTACGCGGTAACCCCTACGTCGAGGTCGTGCACTGGCTGCACCAGATGCTGCAGCTGCAGAATTCAGACCTGCATTGCATCGTCAAGGCGTTTGCGCTCGATCCGGGCAGGCTGGCACGCGACATCACCGAGACTCTCGATCGCCTGCCGCGCGGGGCAACCTCGATCTCGGACCTCTCGCCGCACATCGAGGACTCCGTCGAGCGCGCCTGGGTGTGGGCGACGCTCAAGTACGGTGACACGCAGGTGCGCACCGGCTACCTCGTGATCGGCATGCTCAAGACGCCCTCGCTGCGCAACCTGCTGAGCGGAATCTCGCGTGAGTTTGAAAAGATCAAGGCGGACGACCTCGCCGACAGCTACGAGAAAATCTGCGCAGGTTCGCCCGAAGCCAGCCTGGGCGCGAGCGACGGCACGCAGTTCGGTGCCCAGGCGGCGCCGGGCGAGGCGAGCGGAGCCATCGCGCCCGCGGCGATGGGCAAGCAGGAAGCACTCAAGAAGTTCACGGTCGACCTCACCGAACAGGCACGCGGCGGCAAGATGGACCCGATCGTGGGTCGTGACGACGAGATCCGCCAGGTGGTCGACATCCTGATGCGCCGGCGGCAGAACAACCCGATCCTGATCGGCGAGGCGGGCGTGGGCAAGACCGCGGTGGTCGAGGGCTTCGCACAGCGCATCGCACGGGGCGACGTGCCGCCGAGCCTGAAGGACGTGGAACTGCGCGCGCTCGACGTCGGCCTGCTGCAGGCCGGTGCGAGCATGAAGGGCGAATTCGAGCAGCGGCTGCGCTCGGTCATCGACGAGGTGCAGGCCAGTCCGAAGCCGATCATCCTGTTCATCGACGAGACGCATACGCTGGTGGGCGCCGGAGGCGCAGCCGGCACGGGGGACGCGGCCAACCTGCTGAAGCCCGCACTGGCGCGCGGCACCCTGCGCACGGTCGGCGCCACGACCTTTGCCGAGTACAAGAAGCACATCGAGAAAGATCCGGCGCTGACTCGTCGCTTCCAGTCCGTGCAGGTGGACGAGCCCGACGAGGCCAAGGCCATCCTGATGATGCGCGGCGTGGCCAGCACGATGGAGAAGCACCACAAGGTGCAGATTCTCGACGAGGCGCTCGAAGCTGCAGTGAAGCTGAGCCACCGCTACATCCCGGCGCGCCAGTTGCCCGACAAGAGCGTGAGCCTGCTCGACACCGCCTGCGCGCGGGTGGCGGTGAGCCTGCATGCGACACCGGCGGAAGTGGACGACAGCCGCAAGCGTATCGAAGCGCTGGAAACCGAGCTTGGGATCATCGGCCGCGAGAAGGCCATCGGCATCGACATCGGCAAGCGCGAGGTCGAGGCCAGTGCGATGCTGGAGGCGGAACGTACGCGATTGGCAGCACTGGATTCACGCTGGGCCGAGGAAAAGGTGCTGGTCGACGAGTTGCTGGGCCTGCGCGCCAAGCTGCGCGACGGCGTCAAGCCGGTCGAGGGAACCGGCAGCAAGCTCGAAGCCGATGCGGAGGCGGTGGCGGTACTGGCGGGCGCGACGACGGTTGATGTTGAGACCGAACGCGCTGGCAATCTGGCGCACTTGAAGCTGGTGCAGGACAAGCTGACTGCATTGCAGGGCGAAACGCCGCTGATCCTGCCGACAGTCGACTACCAGGCGGTGGCGGCGGTGGTTGGCGACTGGACCGGCATCCCGGTCGGGCGCATGGCGCGCAACGAGATCGAGACCGTCCTGAAGGTGGCCGACAGCCTCGCGCAGCGCGTGATCGGCCAGGACCACGCGATGCACATGATCGCGAAGCGGATCCAGACCTCGCGCGCCGGGCTCGACAACCCGAGCAAGCCGATCGGCGTGTTCATGCTGGCCGGCACGTCGGGCGTCGGCAAGACCGAGACCGCGCTCGCACTGGCGGAGGCGTTGTACGGCGGTGAGCAGAACCTGATCACCATCAACATGAGCGAGTACCAGGAGGCGCACACGGTCTCCACGCTGAAGGGCGCTCCTCCGGGTTATGTCGGTTACGGCGAAGGCGGCGTGCTGACCGAGGCCGTGCGCCGCAAGCCCTATAGCGTCGTGTTGCTCGACGAGGTCGAAAAAGCCCACCCCGACGTGCACGAGATGTTCTTCCAGGTCTTCGACAAGGGCTACATGGAAGACGGCGAGGGCCGCACCATCGACTTCAAGAACACCCTGATCCTGCTGACCACGAATGCCGGCACCGAGCTGATCGCGGGACTGTGCAAGGATCCCGAGCTGATGCCCGATCCCGAGGGCATGGCCAAGGCGCTGCGCGAACCGCTGCTGAAGATCTTTCCGCCGGCGCTGCTGGGGCGGCTGGTCGCGATTCCGTACTACCCGCTCAGCGACGAGATGCTCGGCAAGATCGTCAGATTACAGCTCAATCGGATAAAGAAGCGGGTCGAAGCGCGCTACAAGATCCCGTTCGAGTACAGCGACGACGTGATCAAGCTCGTCGTGTCACGCTGCACCGAAAGCGAATCGGGCGGTCGCATGATCGACGCGATCCTGACCAATACGATGCTGCCCGACATCAGCAGGGAGTTCCTCACCCGCATGATGGAAGGAAGCGCTATCGAACGGGTTCGGGTTGGCGTTACGGAAACCAGCTTCGCCTACGACTTCGGCGCGTGACATGTCGAAATCCAAGAAGCTGCTCGAGGAGCGCGAGCGGACCCTGGCCCGGCTGGCGGCGTCCGACGTTGCGGGCCTGATGAACCGCAGCATCGAGATGACGCTTCCGGCCGACCGGCGGCGCGTTTACGAGCGCATCTGCAAGTTCTATGGTGTCGATCCGGCCCGACTGACTGCCGACAAGGGTTGGTTGAAGACAGTGACCAGCCATGCCGACGAGATGGTTGCTGTCTTGCGCCAGGCTGAGCTGAACATCAACTTCAGCGCCAAGGACTTCTTCGCTAGCGTCAGTGCGTCGCCGAAATACACCACGAAGTTCGAAGTGATGCGCAAGGCGGGTGCACCCATGGGCAACACGCGCGACCAGGCCGAAGAGAAGATGTTCCGGTATTCAGAAGGCGTCGGTGTGGATCCTGCGGCCGCAGGCGCTGGTGAAAAGGCCGCGGCGTTGCGGGCCGAGGACTACGGTGTGCTGAGCGGCAAGAACTTTGTCGGCGCAATCCGGCCCAAGTATTGCAGCCTCAATTTCCCAGCTCTGATCGACGGCATGGGGGCGCAATGGGGTCGCTCGCACCTGGTGCTGGCCGAGCATCTGAAGCCGAACATGACCTTCATCCACAGCGACTCCTTCGACGTCGTCAGCAGCGACAAGGTCACCACGTCCGCCGGGCAGGGCTTCGTTGCGAACTACCACCACATGTACCGGCTGCTCGCGAACATGACGCCGTCGATGTACGAGGCGCTGTTCGACGTGACCACCAAAGCGCTGCCGCCCGGCGAGACCTTCGATACGTTCAAGAAGAAATACGCGCTGGGCAGCACCGCCTACATCGAAGGTCACGTCCACGCGGAAGTCTACTTCGCGCGCGATTTGAAGAAGATCCGCGTCTGCAATGGTGAGATTGTGAGCCAGGACATCCGCAAGAACGTCAGGAAGTTCGAGGACAAGTATTCTGTGGCGATCGAATATTTCGACTAGCCACCACGTTCCGGTCCAAGTGCCATATTGAGAGGAACATGCCATGACGTCTCCGACGAGCTTGTTGCTGGCA
>Ga0315273_10004404_pt1 | contig 17249 bp, 15 predicted proteins | sample YL17G02_0_MG_FD_205753 | JGI IMG/M metagenome (GOLD analysis project Ga0315273, IMG submission 205753) | Sediment microbial communities from Yellowstone Lake, YNP, Wyoming, USA - YL17G02_0 | ecosystem: Environmental > Aquatic > Freshwater > Lake > Sediment | place: USA: Wyoming | collected...
CGAGCGTCAGCGAGGGTCAGGTGTTGGCGCGAACGCCGGCTGGCGCCTCGGGCGCAAAAACAAAACCCCGCCCTTTCGGACGGGGTTCGTTTTCATCGGCGTGTTGAGTTAGCCCCCTTCGGGGCGGCGGACGTTTTCCGCCTTGGGGCCCTTCGGGCCCTGAGTCACGTCGAACTCGACCTCATCGCCCTCGGCCAGGGTCTTGAAACCCGCGCCCTGGATTGCCGAGTAGTGGACAAAGACGTCGGTGCCAGTGTCCTGCTCGATGAAACCAAATCCCTTCTGCTCATTGAACCACTTCACCTTGCCACGAGCCATCTGATGCCACTCCTATTCCTCTTCCCGGAATCTCTTCCTGCAGGTCTGTTACCGGGAAGCCCTAACAGACCCAGCCAAATCGAACCGCACACGCGGTTCTATCCCCCGGGACCGGCCCAAGGCCGACCCCGAGCGGTTTCTTTAAGAGCCTTAGTGTATCGGCATGCCGGCGGATTGTCAATACCAAATAATCGCGAGATTTCCCGGATGGGCCGAAAGGGCCTACCCCCCTCCAGGACCCCTTCCAAGGGGGGTTGATTGGCCCTGGGTTCCCTGTTAGGCTTCCGGCGTCCGGTTTTTTTCCAGGCGGCACGGCAGCGCCCGGTCGGCGAAAGGGAAGTCGAGGATGCCGAGACTTCGGCTCATCAATCCGCGCAATCCGCTGAACGGCCTCGTGCAGAACGACGTCGCGCGCCGCGTGACGCTGGGGCGGAAGGCCATTTTCATGCCGCTCGGCCTGGCCGTCGCCGCCGGCGCCGTGCCGCGCTCCTGGAACGTCGAAATCGTGGACGAGTGCACCGGCCCCGTGCCGATCGGGCGCGACGCGGACCTGGTGGGCCTGACGGCGATGACGTGCCAGGCGCCGCGGGCGTACGAGATCGCCGACGCGTACCGCGCGCTCGGCGTGCCGGTGATTATGGGCGGCATCCATCCGTCGGCCCTGCCCGAGGAGGCGCTCGGCCACGCGACGGCCGTCGCGGTGGGCGAGGCCGAGGGAACGCTCCCCCGGATGCTGGCGGACTTCGAGGCGGGGCGGCTCGGTGGCATCTACCGGGCGGAGGGCGAGTTCCCCATCGCGACGCCGCGGCGAGACCTTCTCGCGCGCCGCGATTACCTTGTGTGGAACGCGGTCCAGATTTCGCGCGGTTGCCCGCACCGCTGCCGCTTCTGCATCACGCACGCCATGTACCGCGGCCGGTACGTCGTGCGGGACATCGAGGAAATCTGCGAGGAGATCCGCAGCCTCGGCGCGAAGTGGATCGTCTTCGCCGACGACAACATCGTCGGCAACATCGCGTGGGCCCGCCGGTTCTTCCGCGAGTTGGCGAAACTCAAGGTCGGCTGGTGCGGCCAGGCGACGATCACCGTCGCACGCGACGAAAGCCTCCTGGCGCTGATGAAAAAGAGCGGCTGCCTGGGCCTCATCCTCGGCCTGGAGAGCCCCAATGCCGAGAGCCTTCGCCTGGGCAACAAGACCTACTGCGACCCGGCCGACTACATTCCCCTGATTCGCCGCCTCCAGGCCGCGAGGATCGGGACGTGGGGCTCCTTCCTCTTCGGCTTCGATTGCGACACGGTCGCGTCGTGCCGCGAGTCGGTGCGTTTCGCGCGGGAGGCGCGGCTGGCGTTCGCCTGTTATCCCATCCTGACGCCGTACCCGGGGACGCCGCTCTTCGAGGAGTACGAATCGGCGGGGCGTATCCTGACGCGCGACTGGTCGAAGTACAACGGTGCGACGGTCGTTTTTCGGCCGGCGCGGATGAGCGTCGAGCAGTTACAGAAATCTCAGATGGCCGCCTTCGGCGAGTTCTTCTCCTGGCCGAGCATCCGCGAACGCCTCAAGACGCCGCCCGCGCAGAAGGCCGGCTGGATCATGAACCTCGCCGCCCACTGGGGCTTCCGCTACTATTACCGTCGGCAGAAAAAGCGGATGCCGGACTTCCGTGACGCCTGGGCCGACCGGGCGTGATGCCGCGTTTTTCCTGAAACGCAGCCCGAAGGGCCCCGTTGTTACATGGGGAGAGCGCAGAGCACGTACACAAGAGAGAACGGGGGGAGTTGCCATGGGTTGCCAATCCATTCTCCGTGTTTCACGGTCCCAACTTTGCACGATTCCCCTTCTCTGCGCCCTGGTTCTTGTCACAGTGGTTGGCGCAACAGGCGCTTCCGGCGAAGAAGACTTGACGGGCGGGGGGCGCTTGCGCGTCTCGATTGAGGCCGTGAACTCCCCGCTGCTTGTCGGAGAACCGCTGTACCTTCAGTTGTCCTGGCACAACATATCGGAGCAGGCGGTGCCGTTGGTATTCGGCATCGTATATCAGGTGCATGTCGGTGCGGAGGGCCAGCCTCCAGCCCTCCTGCGCCTCTACCGCGGATGGGGGCCCTCGACGTCCATCATGGTTCGCCCTGTGAACCTCGATCCCGGCCAGGTCCATGTGAGGACCCTGTGGGTGGATCTGGTGGGCGAACGCGAAGCCGATGTGCGACTCCTTTTTGATCGTGCGGGGACGTATCGCATCCGGCCGGTGGGCTTTCCCCCCGACTCCGCCGCCCTTGTGGAGGTCCGGGACCCGGCGGACCCCCAGGACCGTCAAGCGTCGCGCCTCTGGAACCAGGCGGCCGCACGCGCCTGGGGAAGTGCACGGGACTTCACCCACGAGACCTCGACCGGCCCGGTTCGCTCCTCGGTTGACGAAATTCTGACCAAGTGCCCGGAGAGTCGTTTCGCCCCGTATGCGGCGTGGATTAAGGTCATGGACCTCAAGCACGGGATACGCTGGTGGGCCTCAAGCGACGTGGATTATCCCGCCGTGTCGAAATGGCTCGAGTTCATTCTGACTCGGCACCCGAAATCTCCCTTGCGCGAGGCCGTCCTTGAGGAAGCGGTCGATGCGTACTTGGCGCAAGGCGATTGGTCTCGTGCGCGGGAGACGGCCGAACAGTTGGCTCGCGAGTTTCCCCTCAATGCCCGCGTGGCTCGGCTGCGCAAAATCTATGGTGAGGATTTCGATCGCTTGGCCCTCCTTCCGCCGCCCTGGAAACTTGCGATTGTCGCCAAACTAGGATTCCGCAGCGGCTTCGTGGCCTGGCCTGGGCTGCTGGCGGTGGTCTTGGCGTTCGTGGTCTGTACGGCCGTCGGCTGGCCCGCGCTTCTGCACGCCTGCGGTGAGATGGGTCCATGGCGGATCGCCGCCATGGGGGCGGCGATGCTCCTTGCCGACGCAGGGGTGGGCCTGCTGGTTTTCGGACCCAATTCCTTTCTGCACAGGATGCAGCCGTGGGGAACGCGCGACTACATGGTGATCATGGCGGTTAACCTCGCCGTGTCGTTCGCCGTCACGGGAGCCTTGATCTGGTTGCTGGCTGGACGCGGATTCCAAGACGGAAGTCCGAGGCTGCGGCGAGTATGCGGGGTTGCCGCTCTGTTGCTTGCCAATTACTTCCTGACCTTCGCGGTTTACGTGATCTGCCGGCCGCATTGAGTCCGTGAAGGCGGCGGCGTTCGGCGAACACCCGCGCCAGGACCGCCGGCCGCGTGCCGACCGTCTTAAAGCCAAAGCCGCACTCGCCCGTCGCCGTGTCCACCGTGTATGCCACACGCTTGCTTTTCCCCACGTCCAGTGCCAAAATCCTCGTGCCGGTTCTCCTTCCGTTCGCGTTCGTGGGCGACCCCCAGGAGTCGGCCAGTTTGCGATTGGGCCATCGAGTCCGAATCTGGGCGAAACCACGAGGTCCGGCTTGTGTTAGTTTCTTTGCGGTCTAAAATCCGGTTGAATTGCGGCGAAAGCCAACGAAAGGAGCCGTGCCATGGCAGAATTCGGAAAGCGTGAGATGGGCAGGCGGAGTTTCCTGAAGGCGGCGGCCGGGGCGGCGGGCACCGCGGGACTCCTCATCGTGAAGCCGGGCACCGTGCGCGGCCTGGAGGCCAACTCGAAGGTCGAGGTCGGCGTCATCGGTTGCGGCGGACGCGGACGATGGATCGCCAACCTGTTTGCCCAGAACGGCAACTACCAGGTCGTGGCCGTCCACGATTACTTTCAGGAACGGGCCGACGGAGCCGGCAACGATCTCAAGGTCGATGCGAAGCGCCGGCACACGGGCCTGGGGTCGTACAAGGATCTTCTGGCCGGCAAGGTCGACGCCGTCGCCATCATCAGCCCGCCATACTTCCACCCGGAGCAGGCGGCCGCGGCCGTCGAGGCCGGCAAGCACGTCTACCTTGCGAAGCCCGTCGCGGTCGATGCGCCGGGCTGCAACCTCATCGGCGCCTCGGGAAAGAAGGCCGCCGAGAAGAAGCGGGTCTTCCTCGTGGACTTCCAGACGCGTGTCGACCAGTTCTACCTGGAGGCGCTGAAGCGGGTGCACGAGGGGTCGATCGGCAAGTTTGCCTTCGGCGAGGCCAGTTACCACTGCGACCGGCTCGATGCCCAGGGCGAGGACAAGACCCCCGAGGGCCGCCTCCGCAACTGGGTCTTCGACAAGGCCCTCTCGGGCGACATCATCACCGAGCAGAACATCCACGCCCTCGATGTGATGAACTGGATCCTGCAGGTCCCGCCGTTGCGGGCCTGGGGCAAGGGCGGCCGGAAGGTCCGCGTCGACGTGGGCGACTGCTGGGACCACTTCGTCCTCGTCTTCGAGTACCCCGACGGCGTGGCCGTCTCGTTCAGTTCGCGGCAGTTCGCCGGGCACGGCTCGCAGCCCGACGGCATCCGGAACCGCATGTTCGGCGACCAGGGCGTGCTTGAGACGGCGTACGGCGGGCAAGTCCTCATCCGCGGCAAGAACTTCTACCGCGGCGGGTCCAGCCCCCGCATCTACCAGGAAGGCGCCATTGCCAACATCGCGGCGTTCGGCGACTCGATCCGCAACGGCAAGGTCGACAACCCCACCGTTGCGCCCAGCGTCCAGAGCAACCTCATCACCGTCATGGGACGCATGGCCGCCTACGCCGGCAAGGTCGTGACGTGGGAAGAAACGGCCAACTCAACCGAAAAACTCGACGGCCGCCTCGACGGCCTGAAGGCATAGGACCGAGCCGCGGACTCCGCCTGCGGGGTCCCGGTCCCTCTGCCCGGCAATGGCCCCGTGGATGCCTTCCGGGTAGACCCCGCGCACCTTCTCGCTTTTCTTCTCGTGAATGCCCTCGTTCCAGACGGTGACGCGAATCTTGGACACGGGCGTTTTCTTTCCTTGACAGAGGAGCGGGACCGGATGCCGTCACGGCTGCGGCGGGCCGGCCGCGATGATGCTGATGAACTTATAGAGGATCAGGCCGACCATGACGATCAGGTACACCCGCAGAAAGTACAGGGCGAACGTGGTCATCCGGGTCATCTGGGCGCGCGGCATAAAACACCTCAGGTTCTGGAGTAGGAACTGATGCCCTTAATTATGTCGTTGTGATGGATGATGCCCACCAGGTGATCCTGGGCGTCGACCACCGGGATCGTCCGGTAGTGGTACCTGCCGAACAGTTCCTCCAGGTCGCTGCGCGTATCGTCCTCCTCGGCGGAGACGACCGGCGCGACCATGATATCGCCCAGCGTCAGGTGCTCGGGCGACAGGACCACCTGCCTCAGGTCCGCCACGCCCAGCAGCGAGTTCTCCGGGCCGCTCACGACGTAGATGTACGAAATGCCGTGGTACTCTCGGCCCGAGGACCGGAGGGCGCCCAGGACGTGGCCGAGGGTGGCGTCCTTCCCCATGGCCAGGTAGTCCGTCGACATCAAGGCCCGCGCGGTCGCCTCGCGCTTGGTGAGGATGGGGCGAATGCGTTTGGCCTGCTCGGGCGGCAGGAGCGACATCATCTTCATCATGTCGTCGTGGGGGAGGACGGAGAAGAGGTCGGCGAGTTGCGGCACGGACATTTCGGAGAGGATCGTCCGGGCGCGTTCCCGGCGGAGGCTGGCGATCAGTTGCCGCTGGGCGCGCGGCTCGGCGTGGCCGAGGGCGTGGGCGGCCTTCTCGGAGTCGAGGGCCGAAAAGAGGGCCTGCTGCTCGCGGCCCGAGAGTTCCTCGAGCGCGTCGGCCAGGTCCTCGCTCGGCAGTTCGTGGATGCGCTTGCGCGGGATCGAGAGCGAGACCGTGTCGGTGGTCCGGTCCTCGACCGACAGCGGCTGCACGTATCGCCACGAGATGAAGCGGTCCTTCCGCCACGTCAGCCGCCTGAGGTGCCAGCGGCGCAGGAACCCGTTGAACGAAACGTCGACGTGAACGATGATCATGCGCCCTTGCGATTCCAGCAAGTCCACGTCGTTGACGACCTCGGTGCGCCGGCCGTCCATGTCGAGGATCGTCTGCCCCATCAGGTGCTCGTTCACGAGGAGGTACTCCGGCTGGTCGGCGAAGGGCGGGTACGGTCCGCCGCCCTCGTGCGGCCGGATGAAGATGGCGTCGTCGTCGATCTTCACGACCTTCTCGTACGGGACGAACTCCGAGGGCCGGCCCCAGCCGTGGTCAATGTAGAGGCCGACGGCCTCGGGGTAGGGTTCGGCGATGCGGAACACCAGGTCCGAGAGTTTGCCGATCTTGTCCTTGATCTTGCCGGCGCAGACGCGCCGCCCGAGGAGTTCCGAGAAGTAGAACGTCTGGAAGTCCTTGACCCCAGGGGCAACCTCGGACGTCTTCGAGGTTAGGATGTTGGGCGGATTGGTCATGGAACGTCTCCGGAACCAGGCGATCCCTGGAAGAGGTTGGTAATGGCGTACGCCACCGACATGCCGATGACGAAGACGACGATGCTCCAGTTGGCGATGTTCTGCCATCGCGTGTTGGTGTGCTCGCCCATGAGGGGCTTGTCGTTCAGGAGGAGGATGAGGAAGACCAGGGCCGCCGGCAGGAGCGTCACGGCCACTACCTGCACGAAGATGGTGATGGCGTTCTGGACGTCGATGCTCGCGATGAGCGACACCACGCCGGCCGAAAGGAGCATGGCCACGTACGCCATGTAGAACCACGGCGCCTCGCGGACCCCTTTGTTCAGGGAGTGGGCCCAGCCGAAGACCTCGCCGAGGGCCCAGGAGGTGGCGAGCGAGATGCACAGCGCGCCCAGCAAGCCGGCGTCGAACAGGCCGATGGCAAACAGCACCTTGGCCCACTTGCCCCAATCGCCGTCGGGCATGACCTCGGGCATCTTGGCGGCGGTCTCGGCCGCCGACTCGACCACGATCTGCCCGCCCGGGTGGTAGAAGAACGCCGCGGCGGTGGCGACGATGATGAACACGGCCACAGCGCACGTCAAGAAGGCGCCCGCGAACGTGTCGATCTTGCCGAACTTGATGTCGCGGACGTCCATGCCCTTGTCCACGACGGCCGATTGCTGGAAGAAGATCTGCCAAGGCGTGATCGTGGTTCCGATGTTGGCCATGATCAGGGTGAGCAGGGCGGCCACCCCGAGGCCGCTGGCTTGCTGGAACTGCGGGTTGTAGAATCCCCGGGCCACCGCGCTCCAGCCCTCGGCCACGTTGCCGGTTTGCATGGCCCAGATGGCGGCCGGGATGTAGATGAGGTTGAAGAGGCAGAAGAACAGGGTGATCTTCTCAAACGTCCAGTACCGGCCGGTGATGACGATCACCGTCAGCAAGGTCGTCACGCCCAGGAAGGTGACCCATTCGGGAATGTGGAACAGCCTCATGGCCTGCGTCATGCCGATGTACTCGGTCACGAGGGTCAGCCAGTTAATGAGCGCCAGGTCAAAGATGGAGAACCATCCCCAGAACTTGCCGAAGCCGTCGAAGATGGCCTCCGCGTGGCCGCGCTTCGTCACCGCCCCGAGGCGCACCGTCATCTCCTGGACATAGTAAGCCATCGGCACCAGGAGGATGAAGGCCCACAGGAGGCAGAAACCGGTCTTGGCGCCGGTCTGGGCGTACGTCGATATGCCGCCGGCGTCGTTGTCGGCCACCATCGTGATGATGCCCGGTCCAAGGACGGCCAGGAGGATCGCCGACCGGCGGCTCAAACGGCTCAGGCGATGGATGGTTTTCGAGATCCAGTACACGGCTCAGTCCCGTTCCTCTGCGCGCCGCAAGAGTTTTCACGAACTCCCTATTGTCTCGCCCCTTTGTTCCCAGTAAACTGAAAAATCGAAAAAATGTATCCCTTCAGAACCGGGGCCGCGAAGGTTGTCGCAGACGACCGCTCCGCGGATAGAGGCCGGGTGCACGGCGCGCGGCAAGGGGAAGACGGCGGATGAAACTCTTCGGGACGCGATTCGGCCCCCTCTACGTCTTCGGCGCGGTCTGCCTTGGCCTGGCGCTGGTGCTGCGGGTGTCGCTTGCGCTGGCCGCAATCCACGACATGGATGCCACGCTGTGGGCCCTCGTCAAGATGCTGGCGGTGGGCCTGCTCTTCGACCTCGTTGCGTTCTTCTACGTCGCCCTTCCGGCGGCCGTTTTTCTCCTGGCGGCGCCCGACCGGCTGGTTCGCTGGCGGCCCGTCCGCTGGTTCGGCGTCGGCCTGTACTTCGTCGCGATCTACGTCCTGCTCTTCTCGTTGGTGGCGGAGTGGTTCTTCTGGGACGAGTTCGGCGCCCGCTTCAACTTCGTCGCCGTCGATTACCTGGTTTACACGCAGGAACTCACCCGGAACGCGTGGGAGTCGTATCCGGTGGTCCCCGTCCTGGCGGCCATGTTCGTTGCGGTCCTGGCGGTGGTCCTGGCGACGCGCAAGGCCTTCCTGGCGGGCTTTCACGCGCCGAGTTCGTTCGGGCGGCGCCTGGCGCCGGGCGCGGTCTTTTTGGCGGTCCCGGTCCTGGCGGCCGCCTTCGTCGACCAGTCGTGGAGCCGCGTCTCGACCAATCACTACACGAACGAACTCGCCAAGAACGGCATCTACAGTTTCTTCTATGCCCTTGCGAACAATGTCCTTGAGTACGACCAGTTCTACCTGACCGAGGACGACCGGGACGCCTTCGCGCGCCTGCGGGAACTCGTCAAGGAGCCGGACGCTACGTTCGTCGGCGACGGCCCGCTGGACATCACGCGCCAGGTGGCCCACGCCGGCCCGGAGAAACGCTGGAACGTCGTCATCGTCGTCGTCGAGAGCCTCAGCGCCAAGTACCTTGCGGCGTTCGGCAACGAGGAACACCTGACGCCAACCCTCGACCGTCTGGCCGCCGAGGGCCTCTTCTTCCGCCATTTCTTTGCCACCGGGACGCGGACCGACCGCGGCCTGGAGGCCATCACGCTGTCGCTCCCGCCCACGCCCGGCCGGTCGATGCTCAAGCGCCCGGACAACGAGCGCCTCTTCTCCATCGGCCCCATCTTCCGCTCGCGCGGATACGACACGAAGTTCATCTACTCGGGTTACAGCACGTTTGACAACATGAATACATTCTTCCAGGGCAACGGCTTTGCGGCGATCGACGGGGCGGACTTCGCGCCGGACGAGGTGACCTTCGCCAACGCCTGGGGCGCCTGTGACGAGGACCTCTACCGCCGCGTGGTCGAGGAGTGCGACCGGTCGCACGCCGCAGGCCGGCCGTTCTGCTTCGTCGTCATGACGACGTCGAACCACCGGCCGTTCACGCATCCCGAGAAGCCCGGCATCCCCTCCGGCACCCGCCCGATGGCCGTCAAGTACGCCGACTACGCCATCGGCGCGTTTCTGGAAAGCGCGCGGTCCGAGCCGTGGTTCGACGACACCCTGTTCGTCATCGTCGCCGACCACTGCGCCTCCAGCGCCGGCAAAAGCGAGGTGCCCGTCCAGCAGTATCACATCCCGCTCCTGGTGTACGCGCCGAAACTCGTCAAGCCCGCCTGCGTGGACCGCCTGGCCAGCCAGATGGACCTTGCCCCGACGCTCCTGGGGCTCCTGAACTTCACCTACAGGAGCAAGTTCTTCGGCAATGACGTCCTGGAGTCCACGCATGACCGGGCCCTGGTGGGCAACTACGAAAAGGTCGGACTGTTTACCGCCGGGAAACTCGTGCTCCTGCTGCCCCGGAAGAAGGTCCAGACATTCGAGGCCGACGAAGACGGGCACCAGACCGAGTGCCGCGAGGACAAGAACCTCCTGCTGGATGCGGTGAGTTACTACCAGTCGGCGGCCTACCTTCTGCGAAACCACTTGTACACGGCCGAGTGAGCCCATACCATAGCCCTAAACGATGCGAGCGTGGCTTGGCCGTTGCCTACCTGGCAGGTAGCGAGGAGACACACAATGACGGAAAGTCGAACTGCCTGGACCGCCGTCGCGGCGATGGCCCTGTTGGCGTGCGCCGCAGTGACCGGTTGCGAAAAGTCTACCTCCACTCCATCCAACAACAAGGAGAAAACCGTGGCCGAACCGCTGCCCCAGGTCACCCTTGAAACCAACCGGGGCCGCATCGTCCTGGAACTCGCGGAGGACGGCGCGCCGAACACGGTGGCCAACTTCGTCAGCCTCGCCGAGAAAGGGTTCTACAACGGCGTCACGTTCCACCGCGTCATCGCGGACTTTATGATTCAGGGCGGCGACCCGACGGGAACCGGAAGCGGCGGGCCGGGATACGTCATCGCCGACGAGTTCAGCCCGCGCCTCAAGCACGCGCGCGGGGTCCTTTCGATGGCCAACGCCGGACCGAACACCGGCGGCAGCCAGTTCTTCATCACGCACGTTCCGTGCCCGCACCTGGACGGCAAGCACGCCGTCTTCGGCCGGGTAATCGAGGGAATGGATGTCGTCGATTCTATCCGGCAGGGTGACCGGATCGAGAAGATCACCGTGGACCGGAAGCGCAGCCACGCGTACAAGCCGACAATCCTCCGCGGGCGGTAGCGCCGGCGGGTTCTTCCTCTGCCTCCTCGCCCGATGGGGTGCAGCATAAAAAAGTGGCGGAGAGGGTTTTCGCCGTGGGTGCCACGGTTTGCTTGTCAAACCGTGCCTGGATTCCGATCCGCACCGATTGACAAGCAATCGGTGGCACCCCGATAGGCGCCACTTTTTTGTGCTGCGCCAGCCCGATGCCGCCGGGCGGCGAATTCCGCTGCAATTCTGCGCCGGGGCAATCGTTTGACATGCACAGAGTCCCAGTGCGCGACTAGGGCCGAAGCATTGTGGGGAGAGCGAGTCATGCAGACACGCGGCTGGAGTGTGGGCGTTGCGGTGACGTTGCTGGCGGCCGGTTGGGCGAGCGGCCAGGTCGGACCGCCGAAGTTCGACCCGCAGTCCCTGCGCGAGAGCGCCGGTCCCGCCGTCTGCCGCATCACCGTGGAGAACACCTGGGGCATCCCCCAGGCCGTGGTCACGGGTTTCCTTCTGGGCGAAGGCCGATTCGTCGTGACCGACCTGGGGGCGGTGGCGCATCCCGGGGTGGCCCGGGCGAGGCTCCTGTTTTCGGACGGGACCGAGGCCGCGGCCACCCAGTTCGGCCTGGCCGATCCGGCACTGGGTCTGGCGGCCCTTCGGGTGGACGCCGAGGAACCGCTGCGTCGCGGCCTGAGTCTGGCCCCCTCCCTGCCTCCGCTCGACGGGGTCGCACCCGTGGGCGTCATCGGCTGGCCGTGGGGCAAGCAGTTGGAAGCCGCGACCGGCCGCGTGCGCCGAGGACCGGACATCCGGGAGGTGGCCAGCCGGTCCAGTGTCGAGACGCCCGAGGGCATCGACGCGTTCCTGCGGATCGAGGGAGCCCGGCTGAGTGCCGTCAGCGGGTCGCCGGTCGTGGATGCGGCCGGGACGGTCCTGGCGGTGCGGCTCGACGTGGCGGCGCCCGGGCTGGTCCTGACGCTGGCCATGCCGGCCGTGTCGCTTCGGCAGTCGCTTCTGTCGGCCGAGCCGAAGTTGAAACCGCTGTCGGACCTTCCCCGGCCGCTTTGGCCGGTTGACATCTTGCGTCTGCCGGGCGTCCCGCCGACCCCGGCCGAGTTCCTCCTCGCCACCCAGACGGTCAAGACGGCCATGGCCTGCGGGCGGTGCAAAGGGACAGGGAAGATCAAGACGGGTTGGGACTGGTTTGACCGGAGCGACGTGCGGTGCGAGGCCTGCCAAGGCGCGGGCATCGCCGTCCGGGCGGAAGACTTCGACAAACTTGCCCCATGGGCCGAGGAGGGCGCACGCGCCGTCTGGTCGGCGGGCCAGGACGGGCGGTCCCGGGCGGCGGTCCGAACCGTGGGGGCGGAGGTTCTGAAATCGCTGGCGGTCGTCGGGCGCAACTTCCAGTCGCTGTTCGGATCCGTGGGGGTGGACCTCGTGAAGTTTCCGCCCGCCATGCCGCGCGGCATTGTTTTGTACTGTCGTGTCTCGGAGTCGGTTGACGGTCCCGACGGCCGGTACCTGTTTTTGGAATCGGTGAACACCCAGACGCTGGCGGCCGTCCGGGCCGACGACCTGGTGGGGCACGGTGACCTGGGTCCGGCCGCCGGCCGGGCGGAGCCCAAGGTCGGCGCCTGGTTCGCCCTCGCCGGGGCCGTCCTGTCGCGGTTCGACACGGGCGAGCGCCGCGGCGTCTTCGTGCTTCCCTTCGAGTGGACGCCTTACCAGCCTGTCGCGGTCGATCCGGGTCGCGAGGGCGATCCCCGCCGCGACGGCGGGGGGGGTGGGGGGCAGCACGGAGACGGCGGCGGTCGCGGCGGCGGTCGCGGGCGCTGACCCTTCCGAGCGGTCACGTGGCGTTGGAGGGGTAGGGAACAAGGCGCTGTTCGAGCCGGCGGCGGAAGCCGACGGCTACGTTCCCTGCCGTGGCACGTGCCACGGTAGGGAACATGCCCGCCCGCTTCCGTCTCCGCCCTGCGGGCTACGCCGAGACAAGTCCGCGGGCGGCTCGAACTTTGAACCTGGAAACGACCCCCACCACTTTTTGCCGGACATCGAGGCGCTTGCTCCCGGCGCGGGAGCAGGCTATAATCGCGGACGCATTATCCGTTATCGGGCAGGCTGAATCATTGGAGGTGCGATCATGCTTCTGGCGATTCTTCGGCTCTTATTCCTTCTGGTGATGGCGGGAATCGGCCTGCTGTTCGGGCGGGCCCTCGCGCCGCCGGACGAGCAACTCGCTATTCCCCAGTTGCCGCTCTACATGATGCTCGCCTTCATGGGGGCGGCCGTCGTCGTCATCGGCCTGGACGTGGCGCTGAGACGAAAGAACATCAGCCTCGTCTCGGCCGTGTTCTTCGGCCTGGTGGTGGGTCTGGTGGTCACGATCCTTCTGGGGCCCGTGGTGGAAATCACGGTCTGGATTCCCGAGAAGGCCCGCGAGCCGGTCAAGGTTGGGATTGCGGTGATCACTTCGTACCTGGCGATCTCGCTCATCCTTCAGACGAAGGACGATTTTCGCTTCATCATTCCGTACATCGAGTTCGCCAAGCAGCAGAAGGGCGGGCGCCCGCTCTTGCTGGACACCAGCGCCGTCATCGACGGCCGCATCGCCGACGTCGCTGAGACGCACTTTCTCGATTCGCCGCTCGTCGTCCCGCGGTTCGTCCTGACGGAACTTCAGACGGTCGCCGATTCGACGGACCGGCTGAAGCGGAACCGCGGCCGGCGGGGCCTGGACATCCTGAACCGGCTCCAGTCGATGGCCCACGTGGACATCAGCATCCAGGAGAGCCCCGTGCCCGCCCAGGCGGGCGACGGCGTGGACCAGAGGCTCGTCGCCATGGCCTCGAGCGTCTCCGGGCGCATCGTCACCAACGACTTCAACCTGAACAAGGTGGCGAAGGTGAGCGGCATCGAGGTGATCAACCTGAACGACCTGGCGAACGCCCTGAAGCCCGCTTTCCTGCCGGGCGAGACCGTCGAAGTCACCGTCATCAAGCCCGGCCAGGAGGGCGGCCAGGGCGTCGGATATCTCGAGGACGGGACCATGATCGTGGTCGAGGACGGCGAGAAAAGCATCGGACAGGCCGTCACCATCACCGTGACGAGCGTTCTGCCGACGAGCGCCGGACGCATCATCTTCGGCCGGATTGAGCCTCTCCAGGAAGGCCTGAACCGGCGGCGGTCCGGCGGCGCCGGCGCGCGATGAGGCGCGGACGCCCGCTCTCGAGCGTCGCGCCGCCCCTGACGGACCTTCCGCAGAAACCCGAGGGCCACCGATGTCGACCGCCACGGTCATTTTGCCCGCCGCCGGGCGCGGCGCCCGTTTTACGATGCCCGGCGGCGGAGGTCGCGCCTCGCCGGTCGGGGCGCCGGAGACGAAGGTGTTCGTCTCGCTGGCGGGCCGGCCGGTGCTGGCCCACACGCTGGATCGTTTTGCGGCCTTGGAGGCCGTCGTCGAGGTCATTGTGCCCGTGCCTCCCGAGGCGGTGGCGTGGGCGCGCGAGACGTTCGGCGAGCGGGTTGCCTCGGGCCGGCCGCTGATCTTCGTGGGCGGCGGGGAGGACCGGGTCGAGAGCGTGGCGGAGGCGCTGGCCGCCTCCGACGGCAAATCGGACCTGGTGGTGATTCACGACGCGGTGCGCCCCCTCGTTCGCCGGGCGGTCGTTGAAGAGGCGATGCGCGTCGCGATGGAAAGGGGGGCCGCCGTCGTCGGCCGGCCGGTGGACCATACCGTGAAGCGCGTGTCGGACGGGCGCCTGGTGGCCGAAACCGTTCCGCGCGAGAACCTCTGGCTGGCCCAGACGCCGCAGGTCTTTCGCCGCAACGTCATCACGCAGGCCTACGAGCGCCGCCGCCACGTCGTCGGCCGGGTGACCGACGACGCCCAGTTGGTCGAAGCGATGGGCGGGTGCGTGGCGATGGTGCGCGGGGACGCGGCCAACGTGAAGATCACCACAATCGAGGACCTTCGGCTGTGCGAGGCGCTCCTGGAGGCCGGCTGGCCGTTCGAAGGCGAATGAAAAAGGGGACGGGAGTCGTTTTGGCGAAAACCCGCTTGGCGTGGGCGCCAAGGCCGGTTTTTAAGAAACGACTCCCGTCCCCTTTTTCTACTTCAGGCCGTAGTCCTTGATCTTGCGGTAGAGCGTCCGCTCGCCGATCCCCAGCATCCGGGCCGCCTGCTGCCGGTTCCCGCCCGTCATCTCCAGCGTCCGCGAGATGACGATGCGTTCGGCGTCGGCGAGGCTCATGCCGGGCGTGAAGCCGTCGGCTTCCGTCTCCTGGCCGCTCGGGTGAATCTCCGGCGGGATGTCCTCGACCTGGAGCGTCTCGTGCGGCGCGAGGAGAATCATCGTTTCGAGGGTGTTGATGAGTTCGCGGATGTTGCCCGGCCAGTCGTAGGCGGCGAGGGCCCGCTGGGCCTCCGGCGTGATGCCTTTGATGTTCTTTCCGTGTTCCCGTGCGATCCGGCGGAGGTAGTGCTCCGTCAAGAGGGGGATGTCTTCCCGACGCTGGCGCAGGGCCGGCAGCGTGACGCGCACGACGCGGAGGCGGAAGTAGAGGTCCTCGCGGAACCGGCCCCGCTTGACCAGTTCGTCGAGGTCCTGGTTCGTGGCGCTCAGGAGCCGGACGTCGACTTTTCGCGGCTCGTTGGAGCCGACGCGCACGATTTCGCCGTCCTCCAGGACGCGCAAGAGTTTGATCTGCGTCGAGGCGGGCATGTCGCCGACCTCGTCGAGGAAGAGCGTCCCGCCGTCGGCGTGCTCGAAGCGGCCCTTGCGCCGCATGACGGCCCCGGTGAAGGCGCCCTTCTCGTGGCCGAAGAGTTCGCTCTCGAGGATTCCCTCGCTGAGGGCCGCACAGTTGAGCGCGACGAAGTTCTTTCCCTTTCGGCGCGAGTTGGTGTGGAGGGCCTTGGCCACCAGTTCCTTGCCCGTGCCGCTCTCGCCTTCAATCAGGACCGTCGCGTCGGTCGGGGCGACCTGTCGGCAGGTCTGGATGACGCGCTGCATGGCCGCCGAGTGGCCGATGATCCCCTCGAATCCGAACCGCTCGTCCAACTGGGCCGACAGTTGCTCCGTGCGGCGCAGGAGCCGCCGGTGCTCCAGCGCTTTGGCGACGCGGTCCCTCAGTTCGCCGATGTTGAGCGGCTTGGTGATGTAATCGCTGGCGCCCTGGCGGATGGCCTGGACGGCCGTCTCGATCGTCCCGTGGCCGGTGACCATGAGGACCTCGGCCGCGGGGTCGATCCGCTTCGCGTGCCGGAGCACCTCCATTCCGTCCACGCCTTGCATGACGAGGTCCGTGACGACGAGGTCGAAGTCGTCGGCGTCGAGGCTTGTGATCGCCCGGCGCGGGTCGGTGACGACGACGCACGTGTGGCCGACGCGCTGGAGCGCTTCGGCCATGGCGTCGGCCTGGGGGCGGTCGTCCTCGACGATGAGGATTCGGCCGCGGTCGGTGGCGCCGGTTTCAGCCATCGGTCGGTGTCCCACCTGTACAAGGTTATTTCAACGCAGAGAACGCAGAGACCGCGGAGAAAAGATTTTTCTTTTTGATTTCTTTGAATCTGTTCTCTGCGTCCTCTGCGTTCTCTGCGTTAAGAACACGGCATCTCGGCGGCGGGGAGCCAGAGGGTGAATCGCGTGCCGCGCCCCGGTTCGCTGTGGACCTCCAGCGTCCCGCCGTGTTCCTTCACGATGCGGTGGACGGTCGGCAGCCCGAGGCCCGTGCCGCCCTTGCGCGTAGAATAATAGGGCTGGCCGATCTTGTCCAGGTCCTCCGGCCGGATGCCGACGCCCGTGTCCGTCACGTGGATGCAGATGCCGCGCTTCACCCGTTCCGTGCTGAGCATCAGGTCGCCGCCGTTCGGCATGGCGGCCTCGGCGTTCAGCACGAGGTTGCTGACGGCCTGCTTGATGAGGTCGGCGTCCAGGGCGACGGGCGGCAGGTTCTCCGCGAAACTCGTCCGCACCTGGACGTGCGCGCGCGCCAAACGCTCCGCGTAAAACGCCACCGCCTCCCGGACCACCGCGTTCACGTCCTGTGCCTCCAGACGCACCTCGTGCTTTCCGGCGAAGCGGAGAAAATCGTCGAGGATCTGTTCGAGGCGTTTGGCTTCCTGGCCGATCGTCTCCAGTTTCCTCAGGATTCGCGGGTCGGCGGCGGCGCCCGGGCGCTCGAGGTCTTCCCGCAGGAGTTCCAGGTTCAGCGTCAGCGTCGAGAGCGGGTTTCGGATCTCGTGGGCCAGGCCCCCCGTCAGCGTGCCGACGTAGGCCAGGTGCTCGGCCTCCCGCGCCCGCCGCTCCGAGGCGCGCGCCCGCTCCTCGGCGCGCCTGCACCAAACAAGCGCCACCGGCGCCGCGAGCGCCAAGCCGATGACCAGCCCGATTCCGATTGCCGCCGCCGAAGGCACGCCCGCTCCTTTATTTCGAGTTCTGCGCGGTCGGTCTCCCGCCTTCGCCGAGACTACG
>Ga0315273_10004405_pt1 | contig 17248 bp, 15 predicted proteins | sample YL17G02_0_MG_FD_205753 | JGI IMG/M metagenome (GOLD analysis project Ga0315273, IMG submission 205753) | Sediment microbial communities from Yellowstone Lake, YNP, Wyoming, USA - YL17G02_0 | ecosystem: Environmental > Aquatic > Freshwater > Lake > Sediment | place: USA: Wyoming | collected...
ATTAGCGGCGCGCCCCGACTTTCGAAGGGCCGCGGCGCGACACGGGCATCGATCCGCCGCCGTGCGGCCCTCCGCGCGCTGCGCGCGGAGGGCCACGCCGAGCGGTCGAGACACAAAGAGAACGACTCTACCGATCCACTTCGAATGGGCCGTGTTCGGGCCAAGGCCGCGGGTCTTCCTCGATCTTCTTGAGAAGCAGCTCGATCCCCTTCATGAGCTGCGCGTCGTACCCGCGCGACACTTCCACGGGATCGAGGTCCACGACGACATCGGGCTGGACACCGACGTTCTCGACGACCCATTTGCCGTTCGGAGAGTAGATTCTGTAGTCGGGTGCCGTCAAGCCGCCGCCGTCGATCATCTGTATGAACATCGAGACTCCCACGAGTCCGCCCCACGTTCGCGTCCCAATGACGGGCCCCATCCCTTTGAGCTGAAACTCCATCGGAAGCATGTCGCCGCCCGACCCCGCCTGGCGGTTCGTGAGACACACCATGTGCGCCCGCGTGACGACTTCGGGGATCGTCTGGTCGTGCGAATACCGGCGAGTCCAGTAGCCGAGGAGCTGTTTGTCGAAGCGCCGAAGGAAGATGTCGGGATCGAGCCCGCCGCCGTTGAAACGGCCGTCGATGACGACACCCTTCTTGCGGAGCTGAGAGTAGAAGTACTTGGGAAACTCGCGCGTCGAGCCGAGATACGTGTCGGGAAGGTGAATGTAACCGATCTCTCCGTTGGAGGCCTTCTCGCACACCATCCGGTTGTGCTCGAGCCAATCCTGATAGCGAAGCGTGTTCTCGCCTGCGCGGGGCTTGACAACGTACTCCTTCGCCCCTTTCTCCGTCGGCTTGTCGTTCACGGTCAGAGTGACTTGTTTTCCGGCGAGCCCCTGGAAATAGCTGTAGATGTCACTGTCAGCGGTTACTTCACGGCCGTCCACACGGAGCAGAAAGTCCCCCTCCTTCACGTGAACGCCGGGAACGGCGAGCGGCGGAATGACCTCTTCCGTCCATTCGGGGACGCGATAGATCTTTTCGAAACGGAAACGATTGCTCCCGGTGTCGACGCTCCAATCCACGCCGAGCATGCCGACGTTCACGGCCTCCGCCTCACGCTTCCGGTCGCCGCCGAACACGTACGTATGCGACGTGTTGAGCTCGCCGATCAGCTCGCCGACGAGAAACTGAAGGTCCTGGCGGCACGAGAGGTACGGAAGGAGCCGGGAGTACTTCTCCTTCATGGCGTTCCAGTCGAGCCCGTGCATATTGGGCTCGTAGTAGAAATCCCTTTCCATCCGCCACGATTCGTTGAAGATCTGCGCCCACTCGGCGGGCGGATCGAGGGTCATTTTGAGGTCGGAGAGATCGAGAGGTTTGCCCTCGGAGTCCGTCGCTGTCGCATCGATGATTCCGACCGACCCCTCTTGTCCATAGACGATCTTCTTGCCGTCCGCCGAAAGCGTGTACGTGTCGACCCCTTTGATCACCGTTTCTTCCTTGCGCTCTTCGAGCGAGAAACGGTGGAGATCCATCGGTCCCACCTCGCGGAACTCGAAACGGTTGAAATCCCCCTCTTCTTTGTCGAGATAGAAGACAGCGTCATCGTTCACCGCGAGACCCCGGTAGTTGCCTCGCGGCAGAGGAAGCGCTTCGATCCGGCCCGCGATGCCGTCGAAATCGATTTTGACCGTCACGGCCTCTTCTTTCTTCTTGTCCTCTTTCTTATCGTCCTTCCCGGCCGCTTCCGGCTGCTCTTCGTCGCTTTGGGGCGGCAGAAGCGGCTCGCCCGCCTCCGTGAGCGTGAGCGCGTAGATACCCGCCACCTTCTTGTAGACCATCTCCCACTCGAAATCGCACAACGTCGGATCGAAGCGCCGGTTCGAGACGAAGAGGAGATGTTTTCCATCCTTGGTGAACACCGGCCCGAGATCGTTGAAGAGCCCGCCGCTCACGCAGCGTTTCTCGCCGGTGCCAAGGGAGTAGATGTAGATCTTGTACACGAGATCCGAGTCCATTTTGGAGTACGCGATGAAACGGCTGTCCGGCGACCACGCGAAATCGTGTATGGGTTTGATGTCGAGGGACACGTCCGTGTCCTCGTAGAGCGCCTTGTCCACCTCGACGATCTTCCCGCTCGCCACGTCGAGGTAGAAGCACCGCAGCGTTTGATCGGCGAAGGCGATCTTCTTGCTGTCCGGCGACCACCGAAGGGTATGCCGGTAACCATCCTTGTGCGTCGTGACGCGCCTCGGTTCCTCTGTTCCCTTCGGATCAACGACCCAGACCTCGTACTCGCCGCTCTTGTCGGAGAGATAGGCGACCTTTTTCCCGTCGGGAGACCAGACGGCATCCTTGTCGCGGGACCCGGAGTCTCTCGTGAGGTTCCGCGTGGGTCCATCCTCCACGGGAACCGTGAAGACCTCTCCCCTCGCGACCACCAATGCGCGCTTTCCCGACGGAGAACAATCCACGTGCGTAATGAAATCCTTCACTTCCTTCACGTACGGCCGTCTCTCGGGAGCGTCGGTGAGGATCTGGACGGGAACCTCTTGGGCCTCGCCGGTCGTGGTGTCGAGAAGCCAGAGCGAGCCGCCGAGCTCGTAGACAATCTGGTCCCCTCCCATGCTCGGCCGGCGGACGTCGTAGTCGGTGTGGCGGGTGACCTGCTCGATATCGCCGGAACGTGTGTCGTACGAGTAGATGTTCAAAACGCGGCCGCGGTCGGAGTTGAAGTAGATCTTCTCTCCGGTCCACATGGGGATCCGGTCGGTCCCCTCGAAGTCGGTCAGCCGCGTGTCCTGGTTCTTCGCGAAATCGAAGAGGTAAATGTCCTGGGCAAGGCCGCCCTTGTACCTTTTCCATGTTCTGAACTCTGTTCCGTCGCGCGTGTACGCGATCTTCGTCCCGTCGGGCGAGAAGCTCCCGTTCGACGCCTCGTGCATGATGAGCTCTTCCAAACCCGTCCCGTCGGGAGAAACGAGAAACAACCGGGTGAAACGGCTGAAGCTCTTGCGCCCCGAGGCAAAGAGGATCTTGTTCTTCGTCGGATGCCAGCCCACGACCTCGTCGTACCCCGGGTGGAAGGTGGCGCGCGTGATTTCTCCGCCGTGGACGCCCATCACGTACACGTCCCCGTTGCCGTCGTATTCTCCCGTGAATGCGATCCACTTTCCGTCCGGCGAGAATTTCGGAAAGCGTTCTTCGCCGTCGTGGATCGTCAGACGCGTGGCGACTCCGCCCGCAGTGGGAACGGACCAGATATCCTCCCCGTAGACGAACACGATGGTGCCCTCGGAGACATCCGGGAATCTCATGAGAGGACGTTCGTTCGCCGCCTTCGCGGCATGGAACACTCCCACAGATGCGCACATCACGAGCAGAAAAACGACCGACGATGCCAGAGCACGGGCCACGCCCGTCACCCGTTCGCGCAAACGGACCATCACGCCACCTCTCTTGGCTTGAACCGCAACAACTTAAAACACAATAGGTTACATGAGTACATTGAAGCAATTTACGAAGCAGACCGAGGTGATCTCCAGGGTTGCTCCTCGCCTGGACACTACCACGTGCCGTCTCGTCGAGCAAGAGGGGGAAAAAGCGAATGGCCTCGACGAGATTTCATCGAGGCCACCGTGGCTCTATGTTTTCGAAGCGGTTGTTCCGCGCAATCCCGAGCTCAACCAGGATTCTTCTTGTTCTGGCCGTCACCGGGGTGCGACGGATAGTGCGCCGTCGCCGCGCGCCTCATCGCGTCCTGCAGCCTGTAGTACGCGGGCTTGAGCGCGGGACCGAAGTATATGAGAGCGCTCACGGTCACAACCGAAAGGAACGCCGCCAACAGGGCGTATTCGACCATGTCCTGGCCGCTTCGCCTTCGGATGAGTCGCTTCCACCCGTTCAACGGTGTCTCCTTTCTGTTGCGAATCCCTGTTGTCATTTTTTGACCGTCGATGTCAGGAAATGGGGCCGCCCGGTCGCCCGCGCGGCCCCGAGTTCTTTCTCTTCGCTTATGCCTGCCGTTGCTTGGCACGCATCTTCATCTCTTTCTGCTTCCGATAGCTCCGCTTCGCGAAATACGCGACGCCGAACACGACACCGAGAATCAGAAGCACCATGTTGAAAGACATGCTTTGCCCTCCTCTCTGATTTACCTATTCGACAACCGACCTACGCACCGTTTCAATGTTGCGCCATTTTCGATAGTACCCGGAACAGCGCCAGCATCCCCGGAGCGAGAATCACCACGAGGAGTTCCGGGAAGATACAGAACACGAGCGGAAACACGAGCTTCACGGGAGCTTTTCTGGCGATTTCCTCCGCGCGCTGGCGTCTCCGTACGCGGAGCGATTCGGCGTGAGTCCGCAGCGCCTGGGCCACGCTCGTCCCGAACCGGTCGCTTTGAATCATGACGGCTACGAGCGCCCGAACCTCATCCACTCCAGTGCGCAGGGCGAAGTTCCGAAGCGCCTGGATTCTGGTCACACCCGCGCGCATTTCGTTGTTTATCTGTCTCAGCTCCCCGGCGAGCGAACCCGCTTGGGCCTCGCTCTCACGGCCGACCTTCAGAAGAGCGGCATTGAGCCCCTGGCCCGCCTCGACGCAGATCACGAGCAGGTCGAGCGCATCGGGCAGTGCGAGAGTGATCTCCCGTTGCCGCTTGGATTGCTTCGTCCTCACGAACATCATCGGCAGATAGAAGCCGACGAGAACGCCAACCAGCGCGAGCACGAGGATCTCTTGCGGCGAGCGATGGAGCACCCACGCACCAATCATCGCCCCGAGCGCGATGACGATGGTCGAAATGACCCTCGCGCCTGAGAAGACCTTCCGCGCCTCGAGGTGCCTGTAACCCGCCTGAGCGAGCTCCCAGTAGAGAGTCTCCGATTCGATGTGCCCCGGCAGGAGCCACCCGAGAAACGCGACGAGCTTGAGCGGCAGCGGGAGCGTCGTCTCCATGGGATCCACGACGTGCTCGGGCAGCGCTTCCCCGTCGACGACTCTCTTCAACCGATCGGGAACGTCGCGGTTGCTCATATGAAAGTGATAGATCGCAGCCGATATGGCAATCAGCGCCAACGCGGTAAGAATCGGGATAATGTAGAGAAACATGACCTACACCTTTATGTCGATGATACGCCGAATGACGAGAAAACCGATGACCTGCAGCGCGACCGCCGCAACGATCAGCAACCGGCCAACCTGATCGGCCACGAGGCCCTTGAGGTACTCCGGCGCGACAAAATAGATCAACACCGCCATCACGATGGGGAGAACGCTGAGGATGAAACCGGAAAGGCGCGCCTGCGCCGTCAGGGTTCTGATGTCGCCGAGAATCCGGAACCGGTCCCGAATGATCAGCGCGGTTCTTTCGAGAATCTCCGCGAGGTTGCCGCCGGTCTCGCGCTGGAGGATCACCGCGGTGACGAAGAGGTGCAGTTCTGTGCTGTCAACACGTCCCGCGAGCTTTTTCAACGCGTCTTTCATGTCCAGACCGAGGCGATTCTCCTCGAAGAGAACCTTGAACTCCTTGGCCACCGGGTCCGGCGACTCGTCGGCGACGATTTGAATCGCACCGTTCAACGCCAGCCCGGCCCTCAGCGCTCTGTTGAGCATATCGAGCGCGTCGGGAAACTGCTCTTCGAACTTGCGAATGCGCTTGAATTTCCTCTGCCGCGCGTAGAGAAGCGGCAGACACGTAGCGACGAGTCCCACCGGAAGGGCAAGAAGCGCCCGGTGAAAGACCACGATCATCGAGGTGAACCCGACAGCCCCCAGCACGGCCATCAGGAGAATGAACGCGCCGAGGCGCATCGGGATGTCACCCTGCACGAGAAGGTTGTCCAGTCTCTGCGCCCACCTGGCGCTCTTCAGCAGATCGTTGAGAAACGGGACAGTCGAAAGTTGCATGTCACGGAGAATCACCGAACGTGTGCCTGTGTCCCCATCACCCACCAGGATCACGTCCTGGAGTCGCTCGCGGACGCGCTTGTTCGCCTGCGCTCTCGCGACGAAGAGCAGACCCGTCGCGAAGCACACGACGGCCAGAGCGGCGCCGATGCTCGGAAGGAGTAGTTGGGTGTGCATTAGATCACCTGACCTTCATGGAAGAGGGAGGCGGGCACGCTCACTCCGCTGATTTCCAGATTGTCGGCAAACTTGGGCCTGATCCCCGTCGCTTCGTAGCGTCCGAGCACCTTGCCGTCCTCGGAGATCCCCGTCTTGCGGAAGACGAAGATGTCCTGCATGGAAACGATGTCGCCTTCCATGCCGACGATCTCGGAGACGTTCACCACGCGTCGTGTGCCGTCCGCGAGACGCGAGACGTGGACCACAACGTCGAGACCGGCGCTGATCTGCTCCCTCATCGCCATTGGAGGGAGGGCGACACCGCTGAGGAGCATAAGCGTCTCAAGACGGTGGAGCGCATCTCTCGGGTTGTTCGCGTGGACCGTCGTCAGCGATCCGTCGTGGCCCGTGTTCATCGCCTGGAGCATGTCCATAACCTCTTGCCCGCGGACCTCTCCCACGATGATCCGGTCGGGGCGCATACGAAGCGCGTTCCGCACGAGATCCCTTTGCGTAACCTCGCCTGTTCCTTCGATGTTGGGCGGGCGAGTTTCCAGGCGCACGACGTGCGGCTGGAGGAGCTGCAGCTCAGCGGCGTCCTCGATGCTGACAACTCGTTCCTCGTCCGGGATGAACGCGGAGAGCGCGTTCAAGAGGGTCGTCTTGCCGGATCCCGTACCGCCCGAGATGAGCATGTTGAGCCGCGCCCTCACGGCGCCCTTGAGGAGTTCCGCCATGCCGGCGCTGATCGAGTTCATCTCGAGAAGGTCGCTCAGGTTGAGCGTGCGCACGCCGAACCGGCGGATGGATAGCGCCGGGCCGTCCAAAGCCAGCGGCGGTATGATCGCGTTGACGCGCGACCCATCGGGGAGACGCGCGTCCACCATCGGCGAAGACTCATCGATCCGCCGGCCCACTCTCGACACGATGCGGTCGATGATCTTCCTGAGATGAGCGTCGTCGTCGAAACGGACGCCCGTCGGCTCGAGACGTCCGAAGCGCTCGATGTACACCTGACGATGCGTGTTGACAAGTATGTCGGACACATCGGGATCGTGGAGAAACGGCTCGATCGGCCCCAGTCCGAAGGTCTCGTTCATGACCTCGGCCTCGAGGGCGACCCGCTGGGACTCGCTCAAGGGAATGTTCTCTTCCTGAACGAGCGTCGAAATGATGTGACCGATTTGCGCCCGAAGCATCGCAGGTTCGATCGAGTCCAGGTTGGTGAGGTTGATGCGCTCGACCATTCTGCGGTGAATGCGGGCTTTGAGCCCGTGGCTTCTTTCCGTCGTGGAGGGGGCGGCCGATCTGCCGTTTCCCTTTCCGTTCCCGTCGCCGGGAGCGGTGCTCACCTTCGTACGGGTTTCTTCCCTATCCGCTTTTTCGGCGTGGGAACCGCCGTTCTTGAATCGATCGCGGAGTGCCATCGTACACCTCTCCTCGGGTCAATGTGTTCAGTTCGAAGCCGCTTCCACCGAGCTGCCCGGCACTTCCGCGCCGTAGAGCTCGCATATGTTCTGGGCCAGATCCTGGAAGTTCTGCGACACCTTCGCCTTCGGTGTCTGGACCACCGCCGGAGTGCCTCGATCGATCCCGAGACTCATCGGTGCAAAGTCGTTCGGTATCGTCCAGAAGGTCTCGAGGCCAACCGCGGACTCCAGGTCGTTCAGACTGAGACGGCCCTTCTTGAGAAAGCGGTTGACAACGAGATGAATCTTTTCACGATCGATCTCCAGCTTGTCGAAAATTTCCATGTATCGTTTGACATTGCGAATCGTGGGCAGGTCGAGGCACGACAGCATCAGAATCGCATCGGAAAGCGCGAGGACCTCGACCGTCCGGTCATCGAGATGGCGTCCCGCGTCGACGACCACGTAGTCGAACATCGTGTTGAGATGGCCGAGAAGCTCCGTCATGTGGCCGACGGTGATCTCTTCGCCGACCTCGGGACTCGCCGCGACAGTGAGAAGATAGACACCCGAGCTGTGCTGCGAGAGGATTCCGGCCAGTTTTGTGCCGTCGAGCACTCCTTCGGAATTGAGCGCCTCGGTGAGGCTGTACCGGGGCGGCAGGTCGAGCATGAGACCCAGATCGCCCATGTGAAAGCTCAGATCGACGAGCACCGTCTTCGTCTCGCCGCGGCTCGCGAGCGCGACGCCTAGATTGGCAACGACCGATGTCGCTCCAATGCCGCCTTTGACCGAGAAGACGGTAAGGACCTTCCCCCTCTTCTTTCCCTGCGGGGTGGACCTTTCGAGCAGCTTGCGGATGTGCTCGATCGCCTTTTCAAGCTCGGCCACATCCATCGGCCTCGACACGAACTCCTGCGCCCCCGCCCTTATGCAGCTGAGGATCATTTGCGGCGAGGAATCGTGCGAGCTCAAGATGATTCCCGTGTCGGGAAGCTCATCCTTTATCGTCTTGACGGCGTCCAGAGTGGGGTTCGCGGGTGACTCGAGCTCGAGGAGAACGACGTCGGGCTGAAGTCCCCGTATGAGGCGAAGACCCGCCTGCGTGCTATCCGCCTCTCCTATCACGCGGATGCCGTCCGAATTGAGACGGCGCTTGACGTAGAGTCTGGAGCCCCTGTCGCTGTCCACGACGATGAGTCTCAACGAGCGCTTGCCATTCGACGATGCCATTCCCCTCACTCCTTTATTCAATCAGCACGATGCCCTTCACAAGCGAATTTCCCAGACCTTGACCGCACGGGACCCCCCCGGTCGTGATCTGCATGAAACGGCCGGTGACGTTTCCCCCACCCTGCACACTCTCGATGAAGAACGCCCCGATCTTCACGACCTCGACCCAGTTGCGGCCGGAGGCGGGAGGAAGCGTCGGATCGAAAAACGGAACGAGTCCAATGCGCGGACTCAACGCGAAGGCGGAGTTCACAATCGTCTGTGATCCCGCGTCCCAGCGGGCGCCTGGATCCTGGGCGATCAGTTCGTTCATGCCTTGCGCCGTCGGACCCACCATGTTTCCCGGCTCGAGCTGCAAGTGGTCGCCGGCCTCGATCATGAAGGGCTCGCACTCCGAGATCCACTGCCTGTACCACGAGCCGCCCGTGTAGGGTTTGATTCCTTCTTCGTTGTCGAGCGGCGGAAAGTCCACCGGGAAAAAGATACCCGGGGTGATGGTCTGGTGGGGATTACCCACTTTGAGAGTGATTTGCGCACCGACATCCACCGGCGCTCTGTAGCCCGTAACGTCTTTGTCATACTCACCCGGATCGCACGTGCCGTTTCCGTTGGCGTCGTTGTACCGGTCGGGTATCACCCAGGGTTTAATGCACTTCGAGCCGCAGACATCGAATGCCCGGGCGGCGGCCACGGCTGTCATGTCCGACGTCGTCGAACCCGGGTTTATCACCCTGACGAAGTACGTCCGAAGCGGGTCGCCCGTAGCGACGGTGCGGTGCGTGCGGACGCGGCACACGTCGGATTCCGGGAAGGTCACGTCGCCCGCGTTTATGACGACGGGTGTCTGATCCTGTTCCACCGCGTTGTTGTATGAAGAGAAGTCTACTGCTCGCGCAACGGCTTCATCCTGCGACCCCGTGAGAAGCCCCGACGCCCCGGCGAGCGCGGCGGCATCCGCCGCGTTCTGGAGCTGGTTCTTGGCCGTCATCAGGATCGCCCCGTCGATGGCGAGCACGGCAAAGGCGAAGAGAGCGGTCAACGACACACATACCATGATGAGTACGTTGCCCCGCTTGCTCCGAAAGAGTCCCGCAATACCGCCGCCTTCGGCTTCTCGTATGTTATGTTTGAGTAGGAACATGACTGCCTATCCTTATGATGCGTGTCCTATTTCTCCTCGTTCGCTCCAGGCAAAGGTACTTCGGTTCCCGGCGGCAACGCACGAACAAGATGCGGAGTCACGATGAGCACGAGCTCGTTCTGTGTCGTGACGTTGTGGACGTCGCTGAACAGGTACCCCAACAGAGGGATGTGCCCCAGAAGCGGGATACGAGTGCGCTGCTTGCTATGCTCTTCCATAATGAGACCGCCGATAACGAGCGTCTCCTGGTCCTTGAGTTCCACCGTGGTCTCCGCCTTCCGGGTTCGGATCGCCGGAATGACGAAACCGCTGATCTGGACTGCGTTGTTATAGTCGAGGTTGCTCACCTCGGGCGCGACGTGAAGGTTCACGACGTTCGAATCGACGATCGTCGGCAGAAATGCCACCTTTACGCCGAATTCTTTCCATTCGATGGTGATCGTCGTCCCGCCCTGGGCCCCCGAACTGGCTATCGGGATCGGAATCTCGCCGCCGGACAGGAAGCTCGCCTTCTCGCCGCTCGCCGCAACGACGTTTGGCTCCGCGAGCACGCGCAGCACGCCGTCGGTTATCGCCGCGTGGATCATCGCCTGCACGTCATCGCTCCCCTGCACCCATCTGAAAATCGCCGAAGCGCCTTCCGTGGGAATCCCGCCAAATATGGAGAGCGGGACGGACGGCGTCGCGACGGAACCGCCGAAGGTGCCGCCGGTGGATTTGTCGCCGATCTGATCCGTGTCGACGAGGAAATCGAACCCCAGTTCCATCGCCTTGGTCCGGTTTACCTCCGCGACTTTGACGCGGAGCTCGATCTTCTGATCGCTGAATGGGCCGCGGACGACGACGTCGAAAATGCTCGACACGCTGTTTTCGTCCCACACAACGAGCGTCGTCACGCCGATGGCCTTGCCGTTGATGAGAACCTCGCGGGGGCCGGCGACGACGACATCGGCAACGTCGGTGTCCGCAATAGACACCGTCTTGACGTTGTTAGGAACCTTGTACGTCACGGATTGTCCGACCGTGACCCTGATTTTCGTGTTCTTCGCTACGGAAAGGTTGGGGAGGAGTGTGATCAAAGCAACCGCAGCCAGAACGAACAGCCATCCTTTGTGTTTCTTTTGAAGGAATGACATGTGGAACTCCAATCGCGAATCGTGCCGATTTACCTCTCTGCCTCCAGCCGGGCTGGAGTACCTCCTACTTCTTGTCCGGCTCATCCGGATTTCCCGTCGGGGACTTCTGCTCCGAAATCTTTCCGTCCTTGATCACGGTGAACTTCGGATCGACTTTCACGGGCTCTTTCTGTGTCACCACAGGCTGCGCAGGAGGCGGAGTGCGCTTCACAGCTTGTTCCGTTTTTCTCTGCGCCTGGCGAAGCCCCAGTACGTCTCTGGTGTCGGTCTTCATTTCCGCGACCACGGCATGGTCAACGGGGTTGCGAAGAGCCAGGTGGACCTTGCCCTGGAAAACGCCCAGGGCGAGCTCCTCCGCGCCCTTCGGCTCGACGAGCACCGTCACCGTCTGAACGGCGATATGCTGGTTGCCTTTGTTCTCTGTTTTGACGCCAGCGGCGAGAACTTCGACGTCCTGGAGGATCGTCTTGGTGACCGCGAGGTTCGACCCTTCGACGTTGTCAACGGTCACGATCACGTCGACGCGGTCCCCCGGGAGCACGAACCCGCTGACGCCGGTGACGTCGTTCACGTCAAGGCTCATCGCCCGCATGTTGGGCGACACACGGACGGATAGTCCGCCGCCAATCGCCGAAAGTTTCGACTTGAGTATCGGCTCGCCTTGCCCCAGGAAGACCTTCGTCGTCTGAAGCAAAACACTGTCCGCGGACGAATACGAGCCCGGCGGCACGGCTTCTTTGGGATAAGGCACGACCTTGAGGTCTTCGTCCTTCAACGTCGTCCCAAAAGTCATGTCTTTTGTCGCGACCACTACGGGCACAGTCTCCGGCGGCAGCGCCTCGGCGACCGGCATGCCCTTGAGGTAGAGGTAGATTCCCCCACCCGCGGCTACCGCGAGCAACGTTGCAACCAGAAGAAAGATGGCTCCTCTTTTGTCCATTGTATACCTCCCCAACCAGTGATCAGATGCTCTCGTGGCGCATTACGGACGTAGCGCGCAACGGGATCGTTCCACTAAACGCTCCCAGGATGTCTCCGGGGATGACTCGGAAATTAGTCACTACAGTAACAGTCACACGTCTTGTCGGATCGCTTGCCGCGGGTGGAGTCACGGTGATGGTCGAAGGTGTGATACCCGCTGAGTTGCACACGTCCGTCACTCGCGCCGTCACCGCAGGCACATCGGGCGCCGTCACCACGGCCAGTCTGCAGCCTTCCCGGGCGGCCGAAGTCAGCACGCTCACCGTCATCCACGCCCGGCCGAACTCTGTTATCCCGAACAAGACCAGCAGAAGCAGCGGGAGCACGAGAGCGAACTCGATTACGCTTTGGCCGCGATTCTTATGAATGAAAGAAACCAATTTTCGTTTCCTGTCCACCAGTACACCGCCGAAGTCATGAGCGATCCAGCGCCGATGGCGAGGCCGTATGGAATCGCCTCGATCGAAGGCCGACTTTCGATCGGCGCGCCTTCTTCCTCCTTCTTTCTTCTGAAAGGGAGGCCAATTGAAATCATACTCACAAGCCAGGCAAGCTGGCCGCCGGATCTGAGCATCGCCGCAACCGCGAGAACACCGCCGGCGACCGCTGAAAGAAGAACCATCACAACCGCCATCACGGGGCCGAGCGCCGCGCCAATGACCGCCGTGAGCTTCAAATCACCCATCCCGATTCCTTTTCCCCCATGGAGCAGTAAAAGCAGGAGGGGCGCCAACGCCGCCCCTGCAAGAGCCAGTCCCAAACCTATCCAGCCCTGAAAAAACACGCGTACAACAACAGCCAGTGCGAAAGCCGGAATGGTAAGGATGTTGGGGATACGCCGCCAAAGCAAGTCCGTCGTTACCGCCACTGCGACCACGATGGTAGTCAGTGCAATGCACCATATCGACATCGGCGTATGGATCACTCGAACTCCTCGTGGCTGCTACGTATCCCCAACGGACCTAACCACGTCGGACTAGGCAGCGCCAAGCGCGTCACGAATCGCTTCGTACACGGCATTGACGAGCGGCCCAATCGCCTGCAGGGCGGCAATCGCGACGATCGAAATGAACGCGGCAAGAAGGCCGTACTCGACCATGTCCTGCCCCTTATCCTCATGCAGAAATCTCCTGAACATTGTTGTCCTTTCGAAAAGGCCATCTGGAGGGATCTGCCAATTTACAACCGCCGCGCTTGCCAGCTCTCTGCGGCGGGTACACGACCGTAAGGCAAATCCTACGCCAACTCTCCAGGCCAACGTTCTTTGAGGGCGAGTTTGACGTTAATCCATTGGGGCACCAGTGAATTCGGTCTGCGTGCGGCCGCAGCGTTGTCGTTGACCGATGGTCTTCAGGACGCGATTTCGGGAATCTACCCGCAGCAAGGTGGGGAAATACCAACAGTGAGCACGGGGTTCTCAGGGGGTATGGCGTCGAGTTCCTCGGAGTTGCCACGAGTGTCGCATCGGGGACAATCGTTCCTCATGACGCCGCGTACGCCGGCGTCACGATGAAAGTGCTTTTTTGACATACGGGGTTTGCAGAATGAAAGCTGGAGCGTGGAGCTACCGGAGTTCGATGATGTCGCCGATCTCCGTTTCCGTTCTCTCCAGAGTTCCGGCAGCGAGCTCGAGAGCCCCTTCCGCCCGCCACACGATAGGAGAAAGACGGTTGGGGTCGAGCGCGTGACAAACATGGAGGACACGGCCATCGTCACCCAGGAAGGCGACGTCTATGGGAAAACGCATCCCGAACATATGAATCCACTGAGTGGGGACGATATACGCCCCTTCGTTGGAATCGATGTGATCTCTGCCGAGGAGTCCCCGGCGGCGAGCTTCGCTCGTTCCCGCCCACTCCACACGAGACGCGAGGACGACACCTTTCGTGAGGTTTACCGCTTCGAATACCTCTGTCCGCACGCCGGCGGCTGTATCTTCGTCTTCATTCCCGGCTTTCGCGAATCCGCTGTTGTTTCCCAGGACGTCTTTCCACTGGACGCCGAGCCACCGGACGAAACGCGAGAGCACGCCCTCATCCAACGCCGTCAGATGCCGGGTCGAGCGAGTCGGTGCACTTGTCCGAACATGAAAGGATGTCATTGCTCACGGCCTCCGATCGAAGCATCCGTTGACTTGGCGGACTTTCACGCACGTCATGCGCTCATTGGCGCAGCGCGGATGCTCGGATCAAAACACGAGATCACATGGTTGTTCGTCTTCCAAGCGAGGGATCGGCGCATCGCATCCTGGAGCAACCTCTTCTGTGCCAGCGTATTGCGATACTGCCCTGCCGGACTTCTCCTCCTCGACCCCACACGCTATTCCTTGAACCATACGGCTCCTCGACTCGGTGCTTCTCTATTATATAGAAGTCTGCATACCGTCGAGCAATTCGCACGCCAAGCTCTGTCACACGATTCTCTGCGCGTGGCCGCGGTGAATCAAGAGCCGGCCGGCGCGCGAAAAATGCTCTGGAATTCCGTTTCATGGTGTCGGATATTGGGAACGCATGTTCTCACGCGGAGGGATCCTGCCGGTGGAACGAGAACGGACGCCCATACGAGGCCGCGGCAGCCGCCGCAACCCGCCCAACCGTTTCGAGACGATTTCCTACGTCCCTGATCCCGATTATGTCGAGACGGAAGAAGAAGCTCCGAAGCCGCAGACGATCTTCCTCAAGGACACGACGCGGTCGATCGTCACCGTCAACGACAGCCCCGATGTGGGATTCGACGCGAGCATCAACCCCTATCGCGGGTGCGAACACGGATGCGCGTACTGCTACGCCCGTCCGTACCACGAGTACTTGGGTTTTTCAGCCGGACTCGACTTCGAGACCAGGATACTCGTGAAGGAACGCGCGCCGGAGCTCCTCCGAAAACAGCTCAGTTCCCCGCGTTGGACGCCGAGACCGCTCGGCATGAGCGGCGTCACGGATCCGTACCAGCCGATCGAACGGCACCTGAAAATCACGCGCGGATGCGTCGCTGTGCTCGCGGAGTTTCGTAACCCCGTCACCATCGTGACGAAGAACCACCTCATCACGCGCGACATAGACGTGCTCTCGGAGCTCGCCCGAGTCAACGCCGCTTTCGTGATGATCTCCTTCTCGACCGTGAGAAGCGATCTCGCCCGAATCCTCGAGCCCCGGACATCGTCACCTTCCCGGCGCCTCGAGGCGATCGAAGCGCTGAGCGCCGCGGGTATTCCCGTCGGGGTGTTCGCCGCGCCGATTATTCCCGGATTAACTGACCATGAGGTGCCGGCGATCGTCGAGAGCGCCGCACAAGCTGGCGCCCGCTTTGCGACCTGCCACCTCGTCCGCCTCCCCCACGGTGTGGGCGCGCTCTTCGAGGAATGGCTCGAATGCCATATGCCCGAGAGAAAGACGAAGGTGCTCAACCGGATTCGAGAGACGCGGCGGGGACGGCTTGACGACTCGCGTTTTTGCGCGCGGTTTCATGGAGAGGGAAAATTCGCCGAGCAGATCACGGCGCTTTTCGATGCGGCGCGCAGGAGGATGGGCCTTTCGGAGGACTGTCCCGAACTCTCGACGAGAGCATTCCGCAGGCCGCCGAAGGGACAGCTCTCGCTATTTTGATCCCGGCTTCTTCTCGCGGGAAAGCGATCGCGAGTGCGCCGTAGGGTCGTTCCGAACCCTGCGCTCCGCTTCGCTCGGCTTTCCGGCCGGGCGCGAGGACTAGTACACCCACGGGTACTGGGTTCTCGGAACGCAGCATCTTCCCGAAGCAGACGAGACGAGGTCCAGCGTGCATTCGAGAACGGGGTCGTTCAGCTGCCTGTAGGGCTCGATGAACACAAGGTGGTACACGCCCGGCGCGAGGTCCTGAATCTCGTATCCAACGTCGAACAGACACAGGCACATGCAGTGCCCCTCGACCTCGATCTCCTCTACGGTGATCGTGTCTCCTTCGACCCGGACATCAGCATCGACGACGGGACAACAGTTGAACGCCGCATTGATGTGGTTGAGATGCAGCACGCTTCCCCCGACGTACCAGTACTCCACACAGTCCTGATCACGGGGAGCACTTACCTTGGCGATGCCCGTCGGGGAATCCTTGCAGTCCGAGATGTCCACGAGCTGGATCGAGACGGTACCCTGAGGAAGCCGGCCGTTACCCGTATCGGTCGTCTCGGACGTCTTTCCGCACCCCAGTGCACCAAACGCGAGAACGCTCAGAAGAACACAAAACCGCACACCCATGCTGCCCCTCCCTTTCTACGACACAACACCGGGACCACCAGGACGGCGCCCCGGGCTGGGCATGAGTCATTCGACCCATCTTGAACCCGTGTGGGGATTCCCCGCGCTGCAGAATTCAATCGGGTGTCTACGTACTAGTCTACTCAGGACCGCCAGTCTTGACAAGCCCGCGCGGGCAGGCTCGTCCGCACCCGCACGCCCGTACAGCCGCGGCGCTTCCGCGCGTCTGCCGAATCAATCATTCCGCAACGAGTTCCGCGAAGGTGTCGAGCGACGTTCGCGCCGTGACCGTATACCGCCGGATCTCCATCCGCTCCCACAAAACCCTCCGGCCCGGAGATACCTTGCCAATGGTGAAACCGTCGTGCTGGGCGGGCGCGGCGCTGACAGGGGCCACGCCTCGCGCTCCCTCGATCGATTCGCCGGCCGTATCGACCCACGAGGCCCAGGGCAAACGCCGATTTCTCCCCGCGCCGAGCGTGCATAGAGTGGTGAATCCCGCCGACACCGCCACACTGTCCAGTGCGACCTCACCGAAACCATAGGGCCAGGCGAGGCTATTCACTTCGCCGCCGACGTGCTGCTCGATCAGCAAACGTGACGTGCGGAGATCGTCGTACACGCCCTTCTGCCACGAAGGCGCACCGGGGAAACGGTAGAGTCCATATTGCGCCGCCACGAATACGGGAAGCGTGCCTTCGCTCGTTTTCACCTTTCTGTGGAGATCGTGCGAGTGAGACTGTATCGAGAACACTCCGCTCTCGCGGAGCCGGCGAAGGTCATCCCAACCGAGGCAGTCCACACCCTCCCATTTCCGCCCGACTTCGGAGGTCACAACGAAGAGGGTCGCCTTGAACCCGTATTTCTGCAGAACAGGGTACGCGTAATCAGCGACGCTTCGGTCGCCGTCGTCGAACGTGATCACCACAGGCTTCGGTGGAAGCTCGCGCAGACCCCGCTGCCACTCGACAACCTCCGCCAGATCCACCGTCTCGTACCCGGCGTTCTTGAGATAGGTCATCTCGGCATCGAACGCCGCGACGCTTTGAGTCCA